>ERZ1106915.2086-NODE-2086-length-12842-cov-6.609134_pt1 | contig 12842 bp, 6 predicted proteins | sample MGYA00403653_ERZ1106915 | MGnify/ENA primary metagenome ERZ1106915 (study PRJEB35170, sample SAMEA104062404) | human gut metagenome | biome: human gut; feature: human-associated habitat; material: faeces | place: Denmark | collected 2012-06-06 ... | reverse complement strand
GACTGCGTTCATGAGCAAGCAGCGAAAGCGGATTGCGAATGTCCGCTTTACTTTATTAGGAATAGGGCACATGCTTAGAGCAAATTTAATTTATCAGTAGGAAGATATGCAGAAGCATAAGAAAAATGGGAAACGAATATTATGTTTGTCTATGGCTGCAGTGATGCTTTTAGGAAGCATAACAGGGTGTGGCAAAAAGGAAAAGACAAGTAATGTTCCGAGTGTTGAGACAGTAGTGGAAGCTACGGAGAATATCACAGAAAGCTCAACGAATAATGAGACGAAAACTGCAGAAGATAAGCCTGCAAAGAATGATACGAAAGTAACAGATAAGCCGGCGAAGAATGATACGAAAACAACAGATAAGCCTGCACAGAATGCTACGAAGGCTGCATCAGATAAGCCTGCACAGCGTGGGACAAAAGCTGCAACGGAAAAGGTGGCAGAATCTGCGTCAGGAAAGGAAAATGATGTAACAAAAGATAATGCAGCAGAGGGGGTTACTGAGCCATCCGCAGAGACACCGACGGAGGAGGATACAGAGCAGCCGGCAGAGACATCGACGGAGAATGAATCGGAATCCCAGGCTACAACAGAGAATGTAACAGAAGCCGACAGATATACGATTAATTTATATTATGAAAATAATGGGTATGAGAAGGTAACCAAGGATAGAGGAACACTTCTTAGCAATATAGATGCACCATTAATAGAGGGAAAAAGGTTTGAAGGCTGGTATTATGACAGTGCATTTAAAAATGCTGTAGGGAAAACGGACATACTTACTAAAAATACAGATATGTATGCAAAGTATTCAGCACTTATGTATACAGTTACAAGATATAACGGAAGTGAGCTGCTGGGTAATCTGATTAGAGAGTATGGAACAGTCATAAGTACTATAAATGCACCTACAATAGAAAATATGTCTTTTCTTGGCTGGTATTACGACAGCGGGCTTACGGAAAAGGTGGGTGAAGGTGATATACTCAAAGGAGATATTACTTTATATGCACATTATTCCGATACACAATGCACAATCAAGATTGGCAATGCAGCCGATGATGCAAAGGTTAAACAGCTTATTAAAAAGCGTGGTGTAAAGCTTAGCAGCATTAATGGTACATATATAGATGGAAAGCTTTTTCTTGGATGGTACTATGACAGTAAACTTACCGATAAGGTGTCAGCAGATGATGTCCTTGACAAGAACATGACACTCTATGCTAATTACGGTGATGCAATGCCTATAAATGAGGGCGGAAGTCCAAACTATATCAGTGCGGTTGAACAGGATAGAGATTTTACTATTTATGTTACAACAGATACAGCGAAAAGAGCAGCGGCAGACGTAGATGAAGTGAAGGCTGCATTAAAGCTTACTAATATAACATCTCCTGAAAGGACAGATGACAGTAATACGCTTGAAAAGGATGAGCTTGTAGTTGTAAAGACAGCTGCAGGCAGATATTCTGTCAAGGTAAACGGAGGCTTCAGGGCAGGTGATACATACAGACTGGAGATTATAGATAATGATATAGCTCTCTCTTTTGAAGGGCAGACCGAGGATGTAGTATACTATAATTTTACCATAAAGAAGGATGAGATATTAAACCTTTCTTTAAATACCGGTGTCAAATATCTCGCTGCTTCAGAGCTGGAAAAACAGTATGCAGACAATATTATGGCATATACAGGTCTGTATACAGCTGAGAAGGATGCACAGACAGGTGAGACTGTATATAAACCGACTAATGCGACAGGAGCCTTTATATACAAAGCAGGAGAATATATTGCAGGAGATGTAATAGCAGTATATACAGGAACAAAGCCTGATGAGAGAACACTTGACACTTCACTTGATGAGGTGGTTTCATATATCGAAATTACCATGGTTGAGAGCGATGGTGATATGGCAGTATATTCATATAAGTCTGCAAATGCAACGGATGTACTCTTCACACCGGATGTTATTCCTGTTGATATAGACAACGGTGACGGAGTGACCGGCTGGACAGAGGCTGCAACTCAGGATGCGATAAGATGTTTTGAGATTGAAAATTCCAAGCTCGATTTCACGGATATGATGTATGCCAATATGTGGCTTGACTTCAATACGGTTGTTGAAGCCGGAGATTTTGTTGCATTCTTCTCCGGTGAGTATGGCAACGATGCCGCACAGCAGAAGGGATATGGAAGAATTACCAAGGTTGAAAAGGTCAAAGGCGGCAGAATGAAGATCAGCTATGAGACAGTAAGCTATGATGAAGTGCTTGCTGCGATGGATATCTATAATGAATCACAGCTTACACAGGCACAGTTAAATTCAATCGATGAGCAGCTCATCGTATCAACTATAGAGAATCAGGTTATTGAGAGCGGATTTGCACAGGAAGCCGGCATGTACCTTGCAACTCTGGCAGTTGAGACGGATGAGGTAAAAGACCTGCTTGGTGAGAGCGAGCTTACCATTCAGGATTGTATGGTAACATATGCAGACGGAACACCGGTGTCAGATGGTGAGATTATGCTTACGGCAGAGGAGACTGCGAATAAGAATCAGCCAAAGGTAACTGTCAATGTGTCCAGAGATCTCGTACACTTTGAGGAGGGTTCAGGCTTCCGTGTGGAGGTTGCACTCGAATATGCATTTGATGTGCAGAAAACAGGAAGTAAGAACAAGGTTGCCATAAAGATGACAGCAGTGTTTGAGACAGAGGTTCTGCTCGGCTTTAGTGCAAACGGCGGCGCCGTATGGAAGACGAAGTGGATATTCCCGTATATTTATGACTATAAGATGTCGGGAAGCATTGACCAAGGGCTCTACACAGGTATCGCTATCACAGCGACAGCCCAGCTTGATGAGGACGAGCCGGAGAATACCTTCGGACCGGAGCTTCTTGAACCGGATGGACTTGAGGACTACGCATAGCAGCTTATTGATTTAAGCGCATCCATTAAGAATATGATGGAGCAGAACAAGCAGGCAGGTGAAGAAGGTGAAGAGGGAGACGACGATGATGGTGAGTCGGCAGGCACGGCATCAGGCGGACTTATTGAAAAATATGAGAGGTTTATTTCTGCGGCAAATGATAAGTGGATTGACCTTATAGAAGCACCTATATTCGCAGCGGAAGGTTCATTAGATCCATTCTATGTGACGGCATACAGCATTGATGTCAAGTTTGTTGTATCCGCCAACATGAGTGTGGCAATAGGTATGAGCTTCCAGTATGAGAAATCACAGAGGCATACCTTCACAATGCTGCTGTTCCATAGAAATCAGAGCAGCTCTGAGACAGTTGATTTGTCCACGGAATATTTCCAGTTTGATTTCTATGTGATGGGAACTTTGGGTATCAGGGCAGGTGTGAGAGCTAAAATATTATTTGGTGTGTTCAGCACGAAGCTTGCCGGTATAGGACTACAGCTTGAGGCTGGTGCGTATGCAAGATTGTGGGGATATTTCTATTACTGCATGTCGTGGGAGAAGGGCAAGGATATAGAGAGTTCGGCGACGGGTGCTGTTCTTATGGAAATCGGAGCGTACCTTGAGGTAAATCTTGCCATGGAGGTTATGAACGGAACCTTCTCCTTCAATCCTTCGATATACAGCAACGAATGGCCGATATGGCATGTGGGTGAACGCGAGAATGTGCTCGATTTTGTATATGATGAGGAAGGAAAATGGACTGAGGAGGATGATGGAGAAGAGATTGAGTACAGCATTCCTCTAAGCTTTGATATGGTTCGTACAAGAACCATGGAGGTTCCTTCAGAGATATTCCGCATGAGATATATGGATTTAAAGGAAGGCGGAGAGGGCTGTCTTACCTATGATGGCAATAAGAGGGCAGGCTTAAATGCTGCTACGTCGGAATATGATGACGAGGAGAGATTCTCTACGCATTCGGTGGCTGGTACAGCGACAAGGCTTGTACAAGAGCAGAAGCGGTACCTTCAACTATGCCGGCACATGATGTGACACTCTATGCAAAGTGGATTCCGATACCGAATGTATATACTGTAAGACACTACTACGAGTCACTTGGTACACAGTATGAGCTTACTGAGACGACTAAGCAGTATAATGTATATGATGTGGATGAAGCCAGTGGAAAAAAGACCCGCAGGGACTATGTCTATACGGATGATGTGCTGAAGGCTGAGGAGCTTGTAAGAGATAATCAGATAGTGCCGGAGGGCTTTGAGATTGACTGGTCTTTAACAACCTCCAGCATGTCGGTTGCACCGGACGGTTCAACTGTTGTTGATATCTACTACAAGAGACAGATTCATTCCGTAACCTACAGCATGGGTGAGCTTAAAGACAGTGACAATCCTGATGTGGTAATCAGATACCGCTACGGAGAGACTATATATGTTCCGACTTACTTCATGCTCGGATATACATTTGAAAACTGGGAGAAGGTGTCTGGCAATCCGGCGGAAGGTGATGTGTCCGAAAAAAATAAGAATATAATCATGGGTGTTGAGAATATAAAGTATGTTGCTAAATGGAAGGCAGACGATAACACACCATATTATATAGAGTATTACATCCTAGGCGAGTCATCCGGAATGTATATCATGTTAGGCGGTGACAATGGAAAGCTCTATCAGGAAGGAACCACAGGGGCAAAAGTTTCTGTGAGTGCTAATGTTCTCAAAGATAATGGTTATACGTTTAAATCTGCAACAGTCAATGGAAGGGGTGCTAATCTTGCCTCTGCCGGAGAAATTGATGCGTATGGCAAGCTGACTATCGCTTACTACTATGAAGGTAATGATTACTATATTACTTATGACCTTGATGGTGGAGAATTCTTAGGTGATGATGTAAATAAATATCCTTATAAGTATACACATGGATTTGCATTGGAGCTTAAAGATGTAACCCCTGTAAAGGAAGGTTACAGCTTTGTAGGATGGTTAGAAGGCGCTCAACCTGTTACAAGTATTCCTTCATACTGTGTAGGAGACATTAATCTGACAGCAGAGTGGCGTGCTGACAGGGGGGACATTGCTTTATATGATTCTGACGGGACGACACTTGGAAATGTAAGGGCGACCTATGGTGAGACAGTTCCATCACTTAAGAGCATACCTGTGAAGGCAGGCTATGATTTTGCAGGCTTCTACACTGAGGAAGGTGAGGAGTACTATGATGCAGCAGGAAATGGAAAGGTAATCTGGCTGGGAGCTAAGGACATAAGGCTGAAGGCTGCATGGACGGCTAAGAGGCTTACAATCAGCTTTGATGTAAATGGAGGAGATACAGAGCTTGCCTCTATTGAGGGAACATATCTCGATAAGTATCCGGCACTTCCTACACCTACAAGACAGGGTTATAGCTTTGTTGGCTGGACTGTGGAGAATGACGCTTCGGGAAATTATGTGACAGCGGATACAGTAATAAGTAATCCGGATGCACATACGCTCGTGGCACAGTGGGAGAATGGCACCAACACCCAGTATACAGTTGAGCGCTATGTCGAGAAGGCAGCAGATGGGAATAGTGACGGTACGGATACAGAGACTAAATATGTATTGTATGATAAATCGATTGGATATGGGACAACCAATGAGGATGTTGTAATAAATGCTTCATTATACGGCATTGCCGGATATGCGTTTGATGAGAATAACTTACAGAATGTTCTCACCGGAACGATAAAGGCAGATGGAAGCACAGTATTTGCTCTCTACTATAATATTAAGCCGGCTGATTATTTCACGGTGACATACGACTATGGCAGGGATGATATGCCTTATAAGACACTGTATGTCAAAGATGGTGAGACTTATGGACTGCCGGATGTAGGCACAACAGACGACCACATGAAGCTTGTCGGCTGGAGAGATGATATAGGTGTATTTAATAAAGATAATACCGCAACTGTCAATCATAGTGATGCCCATTACACTGCTGTGTGGGAGAAGGATGAGTATACTGTATTTTACAGACTTTCAAACGCTGATTTTGCGACACAGACATATTCCTACAACGACACAGACAAGCTTATGGGTGAGTTGTTTTTGCTTGATCCCGTGAAGGATGAGAATGGAAATATCATTAAGTATTATAAATTCGCAGGCTGGAACACCAAGCAGGATGGCAGCGGAAAGATGTATATGCCGGGAACGAGCCTGTCGGATGTAGAGTTTGAAGATGTCACAACTAATAGTTATTATGGCACATTGGAAATGTCATTGTATGGACAATGGGAGTTAGTTGATGTGCCGGAAGGCATGACACCATACATAGTTGTCCACAAGGTAGAATATTCCGGCGGAAACGGATATTTTAAGTATTACACTCTAAAGTTTGGTAAATATGAGGAGAGTACCGATGCTGTGGCCTATGAGTTCAGGGACGTAACAGCACAGGATATCAACCAGAAGAAGATAGGTGTGGATATTGTCACGGAACCTGCTCCTGGTGAAGCTGATGATAGCTTTAATAATGTATATCGTGCTTATCAAGGTTATACGGTGGTTGAAGTTGTGTACAATAGAATTCAGCATACATTTACCGTGAAGCTTGATAAAGGCGAGGAAGATCCTAGTTGGACGCAGCTGTCCGGAATTGGTTTGATGGGGAATATTCCTTCTGCACCTTCTAAGGCAGGATATGAATTTGCCGGATGGGATTATAAGATACCGGAGTATATGCCGGAACATGATGTAACTCTGACAGCGAAGTACAGGGCGACAGACAGGCGTGCTGTTACTGTCAAGTATTACATGGAGAACCCTGACGGAACCTACAATGCGACACCGGAATCGACAGCAGTTATATATGGACAGACAGGTACAGCTATAACACCTGCACCGGAAGTATTTGCAGGCTTTAAGACACCGGAAGCTAAGAGTGTGACTGTTTCTGATGACGGAAGTGCGGTGTGTGAGTACAGGTATGAGAGAGCGGAATACACAATTACATGGGATGCCGGCGAGGGAGAATTGACAGGAACAGATTATTCAACCGGAAAGGTAAAGTATGGCCAGACTATTACTGCACCGGGGCTTAACAGACCGGGCTATACAGGAACATGGAAGAATCTTATTGATACCATGCCTGCTAATGATGTGACCTTCACGGCTGACTATGCGGCACAGGATGTATTCTACAGTGTGGCATATCGCAGGATGGATGCGAACGGTGCATATACGCCTATGTATAGTCAGAACAGGACAGCGAAGGCCGGCTCGATAGTTCAGGAGCCATGCGAGGTTTCAGGTGATTATGCATCACAGGTGGCAGATGGCTATATCAAGCCTCTTGTACAGACTGTGGAGATTGCCGGCGATGGAAGTACTGTAATATATTATGATTACAGACTTATAAAGAGTCATTTAGGCTATGATTTGTCCGGCGGAACAGCTACGACCTCCAACTATGCACAGTCAGGTGATTACTATTATGGAAAAACATTGCAGATACCGGTTCTTAGTCAGGTTAAGAGGACGGGCTATGCAGCCAAGGGATGGTATGATGCAAGCGACCCTTCTAAGAAGCTGATTGATGGAAATAATATTACGATAGGTGCTAAGGATGTGACCTACAAGCTTCTCTGGGAGCCTGTGACCTACACTATCACCTACGACCTTGTACATAATGGAGCACAGAGTCTCAACAATCCATCACAGTACCGCACAGGCTTGGATTTTAACATATCTGCACCAAAATGTGATGATATGTCATTCGTAAGATGGGAGTTGGCAGGCGATGGAGCTATGCCGGCAGAGGTTAAAATCCTCGATAACGGACTTGTCCATGTTACGCAAAGTGCTCAGGGAGATTTAAGGTTCAGAGCTGTATGGAGTGAGGATAAGCTTGTATTCTCTGCAACACTGTACGATGGCTCACCGGAAACGTATATTTATTATTATCCTGCTGCGGGCAGTGAAAAGATAACACTCGCACAGATAGCAGTGCCGGTAAGAGAAGGATATGTATTCTCATACTGGACAAAGAAGGTACCTAAGAGTACTTATGGATATTATGATGTAGTGCTTCGCGATGACACCAAGGTATCGACACTTAATTTCAACACAGACTTCGTGACAGCCAACTGGATGCCGCTTGTAACCACGGATGGCTTTGATGGTTATCAGATATGTGTATCAAGTGAGAAGGAGTTAGAGCTTGCTATTGAATACATAAAGTCTGATTCAAGGTATACAGGTATTGCGCTTAGCAATGATATCACAATCAATGAGCTTTCAGAGCCGTTATTTGAGATATTTGATGATGGTTATGTACTTCTGGGTAATAATCATAAGCTTACGCTAAAACGTGCAGCCGCACCGTTATTCGGAGAAAATCATGGCGAGATTCGTGAGCTTGGAATTGTAGGAAACGTAAATAACAGTGTGGACAGTGCAAAGGCAGAAGAGACCAGCTTTGGTGTGATTGCCGGTGTAAATAAGGGCATTATAAAGGGATGCTTTATTGAGGGGGTAAGCACTGATGATGGAGTCACAAGAAATACAATAACAAGTAATGCAGCATATTTTGGAGGACTTGTCGGTATTAACGAGGGAACCATTACAGAGTGCCATATAAGCGATACAAATGTTATCTGGGATGATACCGCTGCGGCATTGGCTTCGAATTATATCGGAGGTTTTGCCGGAATGAATAATAATGACGGTGCAATCACGAATTGCAGCATGACCTCTGCTACGGTATCCGTTAAGTCCGGATATGACATAAATACAAGTCATAATCTCTACATTGGCGGTTATGCCGGTATGAATCAGGGTATGATAAGCGACAGCACTGTTGCAGGCAGCAGAATAGGAAATCAGTATCTTGTAAGCTCTGATAACGTGGCATACATGAGCGCAGGAGGCTTTGCAGGAATTGACGCAGTTAGTGGAAGTGCTGCAGATGTGCGCGGAATCAGCGGGGTAACTATTTCTGATACCGAAATAAGAAGTGAGTCTGTAGCAGGTGGTATAATCGGTGAGAACAACTATGCTCTTATCGAGAAGGCTTCCCTGACCAATGTATATGTATACGGCGGACGAGAGTATGCAGGACAGCTTGCAGGTATCAACAGAAGTACTGCGGATGCAGAGGGCTACTGTTATTATACTAATGCCAGAACGCAGACAAAGACAGGTACGGCAGGAGTCATAGCAGGTCTTTGTGAAAAACCGGCGGCTTATAAAGGAATGAATTCCATAATTGCAGTTCGTACAAATGACAATAAGACAACTGTAATTAATGGAGATAAGTTTACAAATTACGGCAAGGGCGCATTCTTCTATGAATTTAGAAATAACAAGGTATGGATTCAGTTTTATGACATAAAGAATCTTGCCGAAAAGTGGTAATTTCATACATAATGGCTGCAAAGTAAAAATCAACCACTTCCAAACCTTTTAATGTTTTGGGGTGGTTGATTTTTTGCTGGCTTGTACTTTTCCTAAAAGCTCCCACTGACAGTTCGCAAAGCGACTGCGTTCATGAGCAAGTAGCGAAAGTAGATTGCGAATGTCCGCTTTAATTTGATTACACTCATACATCTTACACGTCTGTTTTTGCATTTTACAGGATAATAGGTAGACATATACCAGAAAATCGTATATAAAATAATCAGAATAAAATATATGGTAACTGTTCAGAGCCAACTCGAAAATGCGATTTCTGTTTTTCAGCGTGGTTCATTGTCAGCGGCAGTGAATGCAGGAAAAAAAGTAAAAGGCGAGGTAAAGCTGGCAGATTATGTACATATAATAATCGTTCCGTCTGAATACAAGGCACAGCTTATAAGGGTAATACCGGAAAATTTGGTAGATAGGACATTCTGTTTAAGTCATGAAAATCTGGATGTGTGGCAGTGGTCTGAGAAGGTATATTCTTTTGTGAAGAAATGGAGCTTAAATTGAAAATAACGATAATCGCCCCGTCTCCCGGCGAAGAGGAGGAGATAATATTCAGATGTCATACGCTGACAGATGAAATGAAACAGCTTGTATACAGATTGGAACATGGAGACATGAAGCTTACAGGCTACGATGAAAATGGGATATGCCCTTTGGAAGCGTCGGATGTGTATTATTTTGAGGCAACGGACAACAAGGTTTTTGCGTACTGTGAGAGGGATGTCTATGAGGTCAGGGAAAAGCTGTATCAGCTCGAAGAACTGCTTGTGTCATTTCCTTTTATGAGAGCTTCCAAGTCCATGATTTTAAATCTGAATAAAATAAAGCATTTGTCACCTGCGTTCGGAGGCAGATTTGAAGCTTTGCTGGAAAATAAGGAAAAAGTGATTATTTCAAGGCAGTATGTACCGGTTCTGAAGGAACGTTTGGGATTGTAGGAGGTTTAAGCAGTGTTTGAAAAAGTAAAAAATCTTGCAAATATTTTTTCTAAAATTACAGTATGGGTATTGTTTGCGTCGGCAATCTATATTTCTGCATTATGGGGCTTGGACGCACAGATAAGTGTAAGAATTCTTTGGCAGATTATAATAGTCTCCGCGGTCTGTGCGGTACCGATTCTCATGTATCCGACCAAGAATGAGAAGGAATTATCCAAAAAAGGAATGATTGTGCGTCAGATAATATATTTTGTATATGTAAATATTGCGGTGCTTGGACTTGGAAGAGCCTTCGGATGGTTTTACCTTGAAAAGCCTGAAATGGTTGTTTTTATGGAAGGGCTTATTATCGGAGTGTATGTTATTGTGAATCTGGTTGTATACATGAATGACCGCATAGCTGCCGACAGCATGAACAGGAAGCTTAGTGAGTTAAGAAAAATAAAGGGGGAGCAAAATGGAAAATAATATTATTAAAATCAGCCATCTGCATAAAAGCTTTGGTGAGGTGAAGGCGGTAAATGATTTGAGCTTTCAGGTAAAAAAGGGAGAGCTGTTTGCTTTTTTGGGTGTGAACGGAGCCGGAAAAAGTACGACAATTTCCATCATCTGCGGGCAGTTAAAAAAGGACAGCGGAACTGTGCAGATTAATGAAAATGATATAGAGAAAACAGGCAAGAAGGTAGGGAGAACACTTGGCGTCGTGTTTCAGGACAGTGTGCTTGATAAGCCGCTCACAGTCCGGGAAAATCTGAAAAGCAGGGCAGCACTCTATGGGATTATGGGGAAAGCCTTTGAGGAGAGACTTAAGGAGCTTGTCAATATACTCGACTTTGGAGATTATCTAAACAGACCTGTCGGAAAGCTCTCAGGAGGTCAGAGAAGAAGGATAGATATTGCGAGGGCACTGTTACATAGACCGGAGGTGTTGATTCTTGATGAACCCACGACAGGTTTGGACCCACAGACGAGACTGCTGATATGGAACGTGATTGATAAGCTTCGTACCGATGAAAAACTCACAGTATTTCTCACTACCCACTACATGGAGGAGGCGGCAAATGCCGACTATGTGGTTATTCTCGATAAGGGAAGCATTGCAGCGGAGGGAACTCCTTTTGAATTAAAAAATAAGTATGTGCAGGATACGATGTCCATCTATGGAGTGACTGAAGCTCAGATAAAGTCACTTGGCATTGAATACGAGGAAATCAGGGATGGCTATCGTGTCAGGGTAAAAAATACATCGGAGGCTACTGAACTTATCGTAGCACATCAGGAATTGTTTCATGATTACGAGGTGACAAAGGGCGGAATGGACGATGTGTTTCTTGCGGTAACAGGAAAAAGGCTTGGAGGTGAGAATTGATGAAGGCTGTATTGGCACTTATACAAAGAAACAGAAAATTATATTTTAAGGATAAGGGGATGTTGTTTTCTTCACTTATTACCCCGGCAATTCTTATTGTTCTGTATGCAACTTTTTTAGCCAAGGTGTATAGGGATTCCTTCGTATCGGCAATCTCAGATAAGCTTACAATTTCTGATAAGCTGATAGACGGAACCGTGGCGGCACAGCTTGTGGCAGCACTTTTAGCGGTAAGCTGCGTGACGGTGACATTCTGTGTGAACCTTACGATGGTGCAGGATCGGGCAAATGGAACGCGCAAGGATTTCAACGTGTCCCCGATAAGCAGATGTAAGCTGTATCTTGGATATTTCCTGTCCACTGTAGCCAATTCACTCATGGTAAATGGGCTTGCGTTGGTACTTTGTCTTGGATATGTATATAAAATGGGCTGGTACATGAGCACCTCGGATGTGCTGTGGGTGATTTTGGATGAAATACTGCTTGTGCTGTTCGGCAGTACGCTTTCTGGTATTGTCAGCTATCCGCTCACCACACAGGGACAGCTATCGGCGGTCGGAACGATTGTCAGCTCCGGCTATGGATTTGTGTGCGGTGCATATATGCCAATCTCTAATTTTGGTGCTGGTTTACAGAAAGGTTTGTCATATCTTCCGAGTACATACGGAACCTCTCTGTTAAAAAATCACATGCTTCACGGAATTTTTGCGGAGATGGAAAAAGAGAAGTTGCCTGCTGAGATGATTACTGCAATCAGGGATACGCTTGACTGTAATCCGCAGTTTCATGGTCATGTGGTAAGTACAGGTCAGATGGTGGCGATTATGGCGGGAAGCATTGTGGTATTCGGAATTATTTTCTTGTTGGTGACATTTCTGCCGGAGAAGGAGGGATAAGGCGGATGAATGGAGAAATATCATTATTAAAGTTTTATGAAGAATGGAGAAAAATAATATGAGGAAAAAATACGAGGCATTGATGAATAATATCAATGAAGGAAAGTACACTGGGCGGGAGATCATACTTGCAGGAATGGTTCTGTTTCTGACAGGAGCATTGTTCGGGGTGTTCTTTTCACCTAAAAAGCATCAGGTAATCGGAAGCAATAACAGAAATAATGGAAGTAATAACGGACC
>ERZ1106915.2085-NODE-2085-length-12845-cov-2.799375_pt1 | contig 12845 bp, 8 predicted proteins | sample MGYA00403653_ERZ1106915 | MGnify/ENA primary metagenome ERZ1106915 (study PRJEB35170, sample SAMEA104062404) | human gut metagenome | biome: human gut; feature: human-associated habitat; material: faeces | place: Denmark | collected 2012-06-06 ... | reverse complement strand
TTTTTTCCAATTGTTTTTTTGCCAGGAGTAAACCCAGCCTTTTGTTACTGAATCACACACATATTTTGAATCTGTTGTAAGTTTAACTTTGCAAGGTTCTTTTAGTGCTTTTAGTGCTTCAATCACTGCCGAAAGCTCCATACGGTTATTTGTTGTACTTTCGCTTCCACCCACAAGCTCTTTTTCTTTTTTTCCATATACAAGTACTGCGGCCCAGCCTCCTTTACCCGGATTTCCGGAGCAGGCACCGTCAGTATAAATTTGAACATTTTTCATATTTTTCACCAATTAAAAAATTTTATATATTTTACCATTAAATTTGCCAATAATCAATATAGAGTTTAGTGTTAATATTGCAATTGATTTGATTTTACAGCACTTGACAATCTATTTATAATCATATATTATATACTATAATTTCAGATGTACGGAAAAATTTTAATTTATGGAGGTTTTTAATTTAATGACAAATCAGAATAAGCCTTACGGAAAGGTCGCAAGCGGAAAACGGAATTCCAAAAAGCGATATGTAACTTACCGTAAGACAAATAAAAGAAAGGCTCAAATTCCACCGGAGGTTAAGGAGTCTGTTCGCATTGCATTTTTGGGCGGTATTAACGAAATCGGAAAGAATATGACTCTTTATGAATACGGAAACGATATGTTCCTTGTTGATTGCGGTCTGGCTTTTCCTGATGCGGATTTACCCGGTGTTGACCTTGTGATTCCCGATTTTTCTTATGTTGAACACAATGCAGATAAAATCAAAGGTATAATTATAACTCACGGGCATGAAGACCATATCGGAGGTTTGGCATATCTTCTTAAAAAGGTGAATATTCCTATTTATGCCACAAAATTAACTATCGGTTTAATTAAGGGAAAGCTTGAAGAACATAGGCTTTTAAATTCGGCAAAGCTTGTTGAAATTAAACCGAGGGATAATATTACGCTCGGTTCTTTTAATATTGAAATGATTCATGTTAATCACTCAATTCCTGATGCGGTAGGCCTTGCAATTCGTTGCCCTGCCGGTGTAATTATCCAAACAGGCGACTTTAAAATTGATACCACCCCTGTCGACGGTGATATGATTGATCTAAGCAGATTTGCAGAATACGGCCGCAAGGGCGTATTGGCACTTTTGTCAGATTCAACTAATGCCGAAAGGCCGGGATATACACCGAGTGAAAAATCTGTCGGTGACAGTTTTGAAAACTTATTTAGAAAAGCAAATAAAAAAAGAATAGTTGTTGCAACCTTTGCATCAAACATTCATAGGGTACAGCAAATTATTGATGTTGCTTATGCAAGTAAGCGTAAGGTTGCGGTTGTAGGTCGCAGCCTTGAAAATCTTGTAAAAGTCGGAAGTGAACTCGGCTATTTGAATGTACCGCAGGGGCTTTTGATTGATATAAATACTATCAAAAACTATGCCGATGACCAGCTTGTAATTATAACTACCGGTTCGCAGGGCGAGCCTATGTCTGCACTCACCAAAATAGCTTTCGGTGCGCACACCAAGGTTACATTATCACCGAATGATTATGTTATTATTTCAGCTACACCTATTCCGGGTAATGAAAAAATGGTAGGCAATGTTGTTAACGAACTTATGCGCCACGGAGTTGAAGTAATATATGAAAAAATGTATGATGTGCATGTTTCGGGCCATGCTTGCCAGGAAGAATTAAAATTGATGATAGGCCTTGTTAAGCCTAAATATTTTATTCCTGTTCACGGTGAGCAAAAACATCTTCAAAAGCATGCGAAACTCGGCGAGGCAATGGGTATTGATAAAAAGAATATTTATATCGCAAATATAGGTGAAAAAATCGAACTTTGCGATGATAAAATTAAACTTGTTGAAAATGTGCCTTCAGGGGAAGTATATGTTGACGGTATAGGTGTCGGCGATGTAGGCAACATCGTTCTTAATGACAGAAAGCATCTTTCAATGGACGGTATAATTATAGTTGTTGCTACAATAGACAGCTCAACAGGTCAAGTAGTAAGCGGGCCGGATATTGTTTCACGCGGATTTGTTTATGTTCGTGAAAATGAAGCACTTATGAATTCTGCGAGGGACCTTGCTTGCAGAGTTATTGATGAAAATTATAATGTTAAATTTCACGATTGGAATGCAGTTAAATCGGGACTTCGTGACGAACTTTCACGCCTTATGTACGAAAGAACAAAGCGCAGACCTATGATTTTACCTATTTTGATGGAAATATAAAAAGGAGAACATTAAGATGAAAGTAATTTTACAGCAAGATGTTAAAAGTCTCGGTAAGAAAGGCGATCTTGTAAACGCATCTGACGGATATGCAAGAAATTTCCTTTTTCCAAAAGGACTTGCAATTGAAGCAAATTCAACTGCAATGAATGATTTTAACAATAAAGAAGCATCTAAAAAATTCCACAAAGCTGAAGAAATTAAAGCTGCTAAAGCAGATGCTGATAAGCTTGACGGTAAAACTTTTAAGCTTAAAGCAAAAGCCGGTGCAAACGGTAAACTTTTCGGTTCTGTAACATCTAAAGATGTCTCAAAACAAATTAAGGAAGAACTCGGAATTGATGTTGACAAGAGAAAGATTGTAATGCCTGATGTTAAAGCATTTGGTACTGTTCAGGCAGAAATTAAAGTATATCAGGGAATCAGTGCAAAGATATTCGTTCAGGTGTCGGAGGCTTAATTTATGGCTGACTCATTAAATGTTTCAGGCTCGGTAAATATGCCATTTAACCTTGAAGCAGAGCAATCTGTTTTAGGTTCGATTTTGATTAAGCCTGAATGTATTGAAGAAGTAATTGAACATGTAAATGCTGAATCTTTTTATCTTCCGCAGCATAATGCTATTTTCAGCAGCATGATGGTTATGTACAGCAACTCAAAAGCTATTGACCCTGTAATTATTGCTGATGCACTTGCTAAAGACGGAAAGTATGATGAAGCAGGCGGAAGAGATTATCTTTTGCAGCTTGCACAATCTGTTCCGTCAACCGCAAATGTTGTATATTATGCTAAAATCGTAAAAGAGCAGTATTATCTTCGCCAGCTCGTTTCTTTATCTTCAAAAATTATTGAAGATGCAACAAGCGGTGAGGCTGATGCAACAAACATTTTGGATAATGCAGAGCAAAGTATTTATAATATTAGGCAGGGCAGGGAATCTAACGGTCCTGCAAAAGTCAGTGAAGTTATTGTAAATGATGTTTATACCAAACTGGCACAAATTACAGGTGAAGATAAAGAGCAATATAAGGGTATTCCGTCCGGTTTCGGTATGCTTGATAAAATGCTTACCGGGCTTAATAAAGGTAATTTAATTCTTATAGGTGCGCGTCCTGCTATGGGTAAAACAAGCTTTGCATTAAACCTTGCACAGAATATAACTATGGGTGCAAGAAAAAAGTGTGTTGTATTCAGCTTGGAAATGCAGAAAACGGAACTTGCGGAAAGGCTTCTTTCATCGCAGGCGGGTGTTGAATCACAAAAGCTTAAAACAGGTGAACTGACTGATGATGAATGGGTAAGACTCGGCAATGCTGCCGCAACATATAATGATGTTGAACTTTACCTTGATGATACATCAGCTATAACAGTACCTGAAATTAAATCCCGCGTTCGCAGAATGAGAAATGTTGACTGTATAATTATTGACTATTTAGGTCTTATTTCTTCTGCTACCAAAAAAGAAAACAGGGTACAGGAAGTATCTGAAATTACAAGAAGTCTTAAAATGATGGCTAAAGACTTGAATATTCCTGTAATATGTTGCGCCCAGCTTTCAAGAGGTACTGAAGGCCATGGTAAAAACCATAAGCCGCAGCTTGCCGACCTTCGTGAATCGGGTTCTATTGAACAGGATGCCGATATTGTTCTATTCCTTTACAGAGAAGCATATTACAGCACGGAAGTTGATGAAGATAAGCAAGACCAAATTGATGCTAATAAAACAGAGCTTATTGTTGCTAAAAACCGTCACGGTGCAACCGGCTCAATTGAATTAACATTTGATAAAGAATTTACAAGATTCAGAGCGGTTGATAAATCAAATTATGAATAATAAAGTACTTAAAACAGTCAAAAAATATAATATGCTTTCAAAGGGGGACAGAGTTCTCATCGGTGTTTCCGGCGGAGCCGACTCCATTGCATTGTTGGAGTTTTTTGTATCTGTTAAAGAAAAGTATGATTTAGATATATGTGTTGCTCATATTGAACACGGTATTCGTGGTGAAGACTCAGTAAATGACGCTGAATTTGTTGAAAATTACTGTAAAAAACTTGGCGTAAATTTTTATCTGAAAGCGATTGATGCACCAAATCTTGCAAAAAAGGCAAAAATGGGTGTTGAAGAATATTCGAGAATGGCAAGATACGACTTTTTTAACACTATTGAATGTGATAAAATTGCCACTGCTCATAATCTTACAGATAATATTGAAACACTTTTGTTTAGACTTGCAAGAGGAACGGGATTGAAAGGTGCTTGTTCAATTCCGGCGGTAAGAGGAAAGATTATTCGCCCTTTCATTGAAGTTTCTTCAGGCGAGATTCGCAAATGGTGTAATGATAATAATATACCTTACAGAGTTGACTGTACCAATAGCGACAGTGCGTACAGTCGAAATTTAATAAGGCTTGAAATACTTCCGCTTTTTGAAAAACTTAATGCAAATTATCAGGATAATATTGAAAATTTCATAAGTGATGTTAATGAAGATTATGCATTTATTGATGATTATGTTAAAAGCATTTATCCCAAAATCGTAAAAAATAACGAAATTGATTTGCCGAAGCTTAATGAACTGGATTTATCAATTAAAAAGAGAATTTTGATTATGTTTTTTGATGAAAACGGTTATTCTTTAAATCGTATTCATCTGCAAAGTGTTATTGATATAACTTTGAAATCCGGTAAATCGCAAATTAAGGAAAATGTATTTGCAATCAGTGCTAAAGGTAAAATTCGTCTTGCAAAGTTTAATGATTTGAATAAAAAAGACGAATTCGTAACCAAAATTTTAAATATTGATGAATTTAAAGATAAAAACATTGATTTTTACTGTGACTGTGATAAAATTGTTGGAAGCATCATAATTCGTGCAAGGCAGGCGGGAGATAGAATTAAACCCGCAGGCAGAAATGTAAGCAAAACATTGAAAAAGCTTTTTAATGAAAGTGCTTACCCCATTGAAAAAAGGGATGAAAAAATTGTTGTGTGTGACGATTTCGGAATTGTCGGTGTTATCGGACTTTGTGCTGATGAAAGAGTAAAAGTTGATTGCAATACAGCAAAAATTCTTACTATCAAACTTCCTTCGGAGGATTTATTTAATGAATAATATGTCAAAAAATTGGAAATCAATACTTGTTTATATTTTGATTCCGATACTTCTTATCGGTGCAGTGGTTTTCTTTGCAAATTCGCAAACTTCTACTGATATGAAATATTCACAAATTGTTTCTATGTTCAAAAACGGAGAGGTTTCTGAATTCAGTCTTGATTTATCAAGCGGTAATTTGGTTTACAAAACTTTTGCTAAACCAAAAGAGGAAAAAGCTTATTCCGTTCCGAGTGTTTCATATTTTCTTGATGACATTAGGGATGATGTTAAAGCTTATAATGAAAAACACCCTAATAAACCGATTGTTTATGACTATAAAGCAGGAACTTCAAATACTTGGATTTTAAGTATGCTTCCGTCACTTTTGATGTTTGTAGTTCTTATTGCACTTGGTATTTATGCCTTTAAAAAGATGGGCGGCGCAATGTCGAATGAAGCAAACCGTACGCTTGGCTTTGGTAAAATCAAAACCAAAACTCTTGTTGAAGACGAAAAGCGCAAAACAACATTTAAAGATGTTGCGGGATGTGACGAAGAAAAAGCAGAACTTGAAGAACTTGTTGAATTTCTTAAAAATCCTGAAAGCTTTACTGAACTTGGCGCAAGAATACCGAGAGGCGTGCTTCTTGTAGGCCCTCCGGGTACAGGTAAAACCCTTCTTGCAAGGGCGGTTGCCGGTGAAGCCGGTGCACCTTTTCTTTCAATTTCAGGTTCCGATTTTGTTGAAATGTATGTCGGTGTCGGTGCATCAAGGGTAAGAGATTTATTTGAACAGGCAAAGAAAAAAGCACCTGCTATTGTATTTATTGATGAAATTGATGCAGTCGGCCGCCACAGAGGTGCAGGTACAGGCGGCGGAAATGATGAAAGAGAGCAAACCCTTAATCAGCTGCTTGTTGAAATGGATGGTTTTGGTACAAACAGCGGTATTATTGTAATTGCCGCTACCAACAGACCTGATGTTCTTGACCCGGCACTTTTAAGACCCGGCAGATTTGACAGGCAGATTACTGTTAACAGGCCTGACGCACATGGCAGAGAAGATATACTTAAAGTTCATTCTCGTAACAAACCACTCGGTCCCGATGTTGACCTTAAAGAAATTGCAAAGGATACAATCGGATTTACCGGTGCAGACCTTGAAAATCTTCTTAACGAAGCTGCTCTTCTTGCTGTAAGAAGAAAGAAAAAAGCTCTTACTATGGATGAAATATCGGATGCAACTTCACGAGTTGAAATGGGTACTGAAAAGAAATCACATAAATATTCCGAAAAAGCCAAGAAGCTTACAGCTTATCACGAAGCAGGTCATGCTGTTTCATCATTCTACATTGAAGATCATGACCCTGTTAAAGAAATTTCAATTATTCCGCGCGGAATGGGTGCAGGCGGTTACACCTGGTATACACCGCAAGAAGAAAATTATAATTCAAAAGCAGATATGCTTAATGATTTAATTTCACTTCTCGGTGGCCGTGTAGCTGAAGCACTTTCGCTTAATGATATTTCAACCGGTGCTTCAAATGACCTTCAGCGCGCAACATCAATATGTCGCGATATGGTTTCAAAATACGGTATGAGTGATGAACTTGGTCCTGTTGTTTACAGTGATGATAATAATGAAGTATTCCTCGGTAAAGATTACGGACATGTGAATAATTACAGTGAGGCAACATCTGCTAAAATCGACGCTCAAATCGAAAAGATGATGCGCAATGCTTATGCTCAAACCGAAGAAATACTCAAAACTCACTATGACAAGCTTGAACTTGTTGCCGAAACACTCATTAAGAATGAAAAAATTTCCGGTGATGAATTCAAACAGCTTATGGAAAACGGTTTTATCGCAAGTGATAAGCCTGATGATACAGCAGAAGAAATTACCGATGAAAATAAAGATGAAAATAAAGATGAAAATAAACCTGAAAATGAATCGGATTCTTCTTCAAATGACGAAAACTAAATAATTATTGAAAAGAGTGGCAGTACAAGTATTGTCACTCTTTTTTACTGATTCTTGACTTTTATACAAGATATAGTATATAATAATATCAATTTTGAACTTCGACTTGGAGGGACAGTATTGGCAAAAAAGCAAGAATATGGCAATGAAAGTATAAAATCATTAAAAGGCGCAGACAGAGTAAGGAAAAGGCCGGCTGTTATTTTCGGCTCTGACGGATTAGAGGGCTGTGAACATTCTGTTTTTGAAATTATGTCAAACTCAATAGATGAGGCAAGAGAGGGTTATGGCAATAAAATTTGCATAACCCGTTTTCTCGACGGCTCAATTGAGGTGCAGGACTTCGGCCGTGGTATTCCTGTTGACTATAATAAAAATGAAGAAAAATATAACTGGGAACTTCTTTTTTGCGAAATGTATGCAGGCGGTAAATATGATAACGGTGGGAATAACTATGAATTCTCACTCGGACTCAACGGTTTAGGCCTTTGCGCTACGCAGTATGCATCTGAATATATGGATGCTGAAATTCATACAGACGGGTATAAATACACGCTTCATTTTGAAAAGGGCGAAAATATCGGCGGACTTAAGAAAGAAAAATATGAAAAGAAAGATACGGGTACACGCATTAAGTGGAAACCTGATTTAGAAGTTTTCACCGATATAAATATTCCTATTGAATATTTTAAAGATACTATCAAAAGACAAGCTATTGTTAATGACGGTGTTAAGTTTATTCTTAAAGACCAAACTACCGCATCAAAATTTGAAACATTTGAATTTTGCTATAATGACGGTATTATGGACTATGTTAAAGAACTTGCGGGTGATAATGCTTTCACAACACCGCAATATTGGGAATGTGAAAGAAAGGGTAAGGATAGGGAAGATTTACCTGAATACAAACTTAAAATTAAAGCGGCAATATGCTTTTCGCTTAAAACTCAGCTCAAGGAGTATTTTCATAATTCAAGCTTTTTGGAACACGGCGGTGCGCCGGAAAAAGCGTTTAGAAGTGCGTTTGTAAATCAAATTAACGCTTATTTAAAATCTAATAATAAGTACGCTAAAAATGACGGTCAGATTAACATACAGGATGTTGAAGATTGCATTATTTTTGTAGTTTCGTCATTTTCAACTCAAACTTCTTACGAAAACCAAACTAAAAAAGCCATAACGAACAAATTTATTCAGGAAGCTATGACGGATTTCTTCCGCAAGCAACTTGAAGTGTATTTTATCGAAAACAAAATGGATGCAGATAAGATTGCCAATCAGGTGCTTATCAATATGCGTGCCAGAGTTAAAGCTGAAAATACAAGAAAAACTCTTAAAACATCTTTGCAGTCAAAAATGGATATGACCAACCGTATTCAAAAATTTGTTGATTGCCGCTCCAAAGATGTAAACGAAAGGGAAGTTTTTATTGTAGAGGGTGATTCTGCTCTCGGTGCTTGTAAGCAAGCGAGGGACGCATCATTCCAAGCCATTATGCCTGTTCGCGGTAAGATATTAAATTGTCTTAAATCAGATTATGATAAAATTTTTAAAAGTGAGATTATTACCGACTTAATTAAAGTTTTAGGCTGCGGTGTTGAAGTTAAAAGCAAAGCAGCTAAAGATTTATCACTTTTTGATATGGATAATTTGCGTTGGTCAAAGATACTTATTTGTACTGATGCCGATGTTGACGGTTTCCATATCAGAACACTTATTTTAACTATGATTTATAGGCTTATGCCTAAAATTATTGAAGCAGGAAAGGTATATATTGCTGAATCTCCGCTTTATGAAGTCACTTGCAAAGACCAAACATATTTTGCATATAACGAAAAAGAAATGGATGAAATTAAGGCAGAAATCGGTGACCAAAAATATACCGTTCAGCGTTCAAAGGGACTTGGTGAAAATGAGGCTGAAATGATGGCTTTAACCACTATGAACCCTAAAACAAGGCGTCTTATTAAAGTTACACCTGATGATGCACAAAAAACATCTGAAATGTTTGATTTGCTTTTGGGTGATAATTTGGACGGACGAAAAGAATATATTTCTGATTACGGACATCTTTATCTTGATGCCGCAGATGTAAGCTAAGGAGGTAATTTGTTTTGGCTAAAAGAAAAAATGTTAAAGACGAAGCAAAAAGTCAGCCTCTTGCAGATAATGTTCATATCAAAGGCGCAGGCTCTATTCAAAATGAAGTTATTACAAATACATTAACAGATAACTTTATGCCTTACGCTATGAGTATTATTCTTTCGCGTGCCATTCCGCAGATTGACGGGTTTAAACCGTCACACAGAAAGCTTCTTTATACAATGTATAATATGGGGCTTTTGCAAGGCGGCACAATTAAAAGTGCTAATATAGTAGGTCGCACTATGCAGCTCAACCCGCACGGTGATGCTGCAATTTATGAAACTATGATTCGTCTTTCCCGCGGTAACGAAACTTTGCTTTATCCTTATGTTGAATCAAAGGGTAATTTTGGTAAAGCATACAGTAAGAATATGATGTATGCGGCTTCCCGTTATACCGAAGCAAAGCTTGCACCGATTTGCCACGAACTTTTTGACGATATAAAATCAGACACTGTTGATTTTGTTGATAATTACGATAATACAATGAAGGAACCGACTCTTCTGCCGGTTACTTTTCCGTCAATTCTTTGTAATGTAACAACGGGTATTGCTGCCGGTATGGCATCATCCATTGCATCTTTTAATCTTAAAGAAATATGTGACACCACAATTGCGCTTATGAAAAATCCTGACCACGAAGTCAGCGATACACTTCTTGCACCTGATTTTGTGGGCGGCGGATATATACTTTATGATAAAGACGAATTTAATAAAATTTATAAAACAGGCAGAGGTTCTGTTAAAGTTCGTGCAAAATATAGCTATGATAAAAAATATAACTGTATTGATATTACCCAAATTCCGCCGACAACTACAAGCGAAGCAATTATTGATAAAGTTGTTGAACTTGTAAAAACAAACAAAGTTAAAGAAATAAGCGATATTCGTGATGAAACAGACCTTTCAGGTTTGAAAATCACTATTGATTTAAAACGCGGAATTGATGCGGATAAGTTTATGACTAAACTTTATAAAATGACTCCGCTTCAAGATTCATTTAGCTGCAATTTCAATGTTCTTATTAAGGGCAGGCCTGTTGTTTTAGGCGTTAGGGATATACTTCTTGAATGGGTCGATTTCAGGCTTGAATGTATCAGAAGAAGAATTACTTTTAATCTTAATAAAAAGAAAAATCAGCTTCATTTATTAAAAGGCCTTTCAAAAATTTTACTTGATATTGATAAAGCTATTAAAATTGTAAGAGAAACCGAAAGTGAGTCCGAAGTTGTACCAAATCTTATGATTGGCTTTGGTATTGATGAAATACAGGCTGAATATGTGGCTGAAATAAAACTTCGCCATTTAAACCGTGAATATATTTTAAAACGCATTAAAGATATTGAACAGCTTGAAAATGATATTGTTGAACTTGAATCAATTCTTTCAAGTAAAAACAAAATGAAGAAAATTATCATTAAAGAGCTTGAAGATGTAACTAAAAAATATGATAATGGCAGAAAGAGCGAAATCCTTTATTCCGTTGATGAAAGCGTTGAAGAAGAACTTGTTGAAATACCTGATTATCCTGTAACTTTATTTATTACTGAACACGGATATTTTAAGAAAATAAAAACAGCTAATCTTCGTATGAGCGGCGAGCAAAAAATTAAAGAGGGCGATTCACTTCTTCCTGAAATCGAATGTTCAAATAAGGATGAACTTCTTTTCTTTACAAATCAGTGCCAGGTGTATAAAGCAAAAGTTGATGATTTTGCAGATACAAAAGCTTCGGTTCTCGGTGAGTATGTTCCGGGTAAGCTTGAAATGGCAGAGGGTGAACAGGTGGTTTACACCGCTGTTGTGAGCGAATATACGGGATATATGATTTTTGTGTTTGATAACGGTAAGCTTGCAAAGGTTGATATGGCATCTTATGCTACAAAGACTAACAGAAAGAAGCTTATTAACGCTTATTCTAATAAATCACCGCTTGCACAGGCAATATACATTAAAGAAGATACTGAATTGGTTATTTGCTCTTCAAGCGGCAGAATGCTTCTTGTTAACACAGGAGCGATTTTGCCTAAAACTACAAAGGATACGCAAGGCGTATCTGTTATGAAGCTTAAAAAGACGCATAAAATAACCTCACTTCATATTTACCATGAGGGCGAATTTGAAAAAGCATGGCGTTTCAGAGCTAAAAATTTGCCTGCGTCAGGTTCTTTGCCGAGTGAAAATGATGTTGCGGAACAAATAACATTTTAAAATATAAAAAAACACTTGCATTATATAGTGTCTTGTGTTATAATTCATTAGTAATTTATATAAACGGAGGAGATATTATGCTCTGGTATCATTATGTTTTTGGTGCAGTATTGATTGTTTTTTCAATTATAATTACTATTGTTGTACTTATGCAAGAAGGTCGTTCTCAAAACCTTTCAGGCGCTATTGCCGGTGGTGCTGAGACATTTCTCGGCAAGTCAAAGGGAAGAACAATCGAAGCTAAACTTGAAAGAATAACAAAGTGGATGATTGTTATTTTCTTCGTATTGGTTCTTGCTGCATTCCTTGTTTTTCTTTTTATAGGATAAGAATTAAAATGATTAACCTTGCGTAAGGGAAACCCTCATGCAAGGTTAATTTTTTTGTGAGGAAAATATGAATTTTATTATTTTTGATTTAGAGTGGAACAATGCGTATAACTACAAACTTAAGCGCGGTATGAACGAAATAATTGAAATCGGTGCGGTTAAGCTTGATGAAAATTTAAAGGTTATTGATACATTTAAACAACTCATTAAACCAAAATTGTCAAAAAAACTCGGCTCAAGATTCAAAAACTTGACTCATATTACAATTGATGAAATAAATCAATCAGGTATCTCGTTTGAAAATGCTTTTGATGATTTTTCAAAATGGTGCGGCAAAGGAGATAATCTGTTTTTAAGCTGGTCTACAAGTGATTTGTACACACTTGTTGCAAATTTCAAAGAATTTGAAAACACTGTTTATGTTGATTTTATTTCTAAATATGCAGATGCGCAAAAGTATTGTATGCACTTTATTGAAAATGCCGATTCAAGTAACCAAATCAGTCTTTCAAATTGTGCTGAAATTTTTGAAATAGATACTGATTGCATAAATTTTCACCGTGCACTTGAAGATTGTATGATTACTGCTTATTGTTTTGAAAAAGTGTATGATGCCGATATGTTGCAAAATTTCATTCATACTTGTGATATTTCTTTTTTTGAAAGACTTATATTTAAGCCTTTTTACATTAAAGAAGTGCAATACAGCACATTTAATCTTGATGAAACTAAAATTATTTGTCCTGTTTGCATAATATGTCTCCCCCTGTATCGCGTATCGCGCGCAAAACCCACCCGCGGACGATTCTATCCGTCCGCTGACGCGGCCGATATGATGAA
>ERZ1106915.2083-NODE-2083-length-12851-cov-3.311816_pt1 | contig 12851 bp, 12 predicted proteins | sample MGYA00403653_ERZ1106915 | MGnify/ENA primary metagenome ERZ1106915 (study PRJEB35170, sample SAMEA104062404) | human gut metagenome | biome: human gut; feature: human-associated habitat; material: faeces | place: Denmark | collected 2012-06-06 ... | reverse complement strand
CGGAGTCCTGGGAGGACCCGGCGCGGCACAGGGGAGAGGCCGTCACTTCCGCTTGGCGCGGTTGATGGCGGAGAGGATGGCCCGCAGGGGGGCCAGGTTGATGTTGTGGGACAGGCCCACGCCCCAGTACTCCCTGCCGTCCCGCTGGTCCCGGAGGAGGATGTAGGCCACGCCTTGGGAGTCGGAGCCATCGGTGATGGCGTGGGAGGAGTAGTCCAGGAAGGAGAAACGGGCCATTTTCTCCCCTTTAATGGCGTTGAAGAAGGCGTCAATGGGGCCGTTTCCGTCACCAGAGACCTTAAAGATGGTGTCGGTGTGCTGAAGGGTGCCCCAGAAGGTGACGTGGGAGTGGCCGTCTGCGTCCACACTCTCCTGGAAGGCGTGCTTGAGCAGCTTGTAGGGCTCCTTCACGTCCACATACTCCTGGTGGAAGAGCTCGTTGATCCGCTCCGGGGTGATTTCGGTGCCCACGGCGTCGGTCTCCCGCTGAACGATGGCGCCGAACTCCGGGTGCATCTCCTTGGGCAGGTCAAAGCCGAAGTTGTGGTCCATGATATAGGCCGCGCCTCCCTTGCCCGACTGGGAGTTGATGCGGATGATGGGCTCGTACTCCCGGCCCACGTCGGCGGGGTCAATGGGCAGATAGGGGATCTCCCAGAAATCGGAGTTGGACTCCTTCATGTACTGGGTGCCCTTGTTGATGGCGTCCTGATGGCTGCCGGAGAAAGCGGTGAATACCAGCTTTCCGGCGTAGGGCTGCCGGTCGCCCACAGGCATCTTGGTACACCGCTCGAACATCTCGCGGATCTTATTGATGTCGGAAAAGTCAAGCCGGGGGTCCACCCCCTGGGTGTACATATTCATGGCCAGGGTGACGATGTCCACGTTTCCGGTGCGCTCGCCGTTGCCGAACAGGGTGGCCTCCACCCGGTCCGCGCCGGCCAACAGGCCCATTTCAGCAGTGGCCACGCCGCAGCCCCGGTCGTTGTGGGGGTGCAGGGAGATGATGGCGCTGTCCCGGCCGGGGATCTTTTTGCAGAAGTACTCCAGCATATCGGCGAACTGGTTGGGCATACAGTTTTCCACCGTGGTGGGCAGGTTCAGAATGACCTTGTGCTCCGGGTCAGCATGGAGGTGCTCCAGCACCGCTTGGCAGATCTCCACCGCGTAGTCCATCTCGGTGCCCATGAAGGACTCGGGGGAGTACTCAAAACGCAGGTTCATCCCCTCCTGGATGAGGGGCTGGGACATCTCATAGATCAGGTCGGCGGCATCGGTGGCGATCTTGGTGATGCCGGCGGTGTCCATGTGGAACACCACCTTCCGCTGGAGGGTGGAGGTGGAGTTGTAGAAGTGGAGAATGACGTTCTTGGCGCCCCGGATGGCCTCGAAGGTCTTTTTGATGAGATGCTCCCGGGCCTGGACCAGCACCTGGATGGTCACGTCATCGGGGATGTGCCCCCCCTCGATGAGCTCCCGGCAGATCTCGTACTCCGTCTCACTGGCGGAGGGGAAGCCGATCTCGATCTCCTTGATGCCCACATCCACCAGGGTGTGGAAGTATTCCAGCTTCTCCTGAAGATTCATGGGGTCCACCAGGGCCTGGTTGCCGTCCCGCAGGTCCACAGAGCACCACACGGGAGCCTTGGAGATGACCTTGTCGGGCCAGGTGCGGCCCACGATCTTCTGGGGCTGGAAGGGAATGTATTTTTTGTAGCCTGGATTCATGGTCGTTGTCCTCCTAAAATGACTTGCTCCGCCGAGGTTGGCGGCGGGCCGGATCGAATCAGGGGAATGAAAAAACGCCCCTGACTTTCTCAAGTCAGGGGCGTGAAGTGTTCACGCGGTACCACCCTGGTTCGGCAGCCGGTCACCCGGACAGCCCTCATAGCCTCCAACAAGGCCGCGGCCGGTAACGGGGCCAGACGTCCTGACCTACTTTATGCCTTCGGCCAGGCAGCTCGGGGACCAGTTATCCACAGGGAGGCCGCACACCGGTTCGCACCAACCACCGGCTCTCTGAGGGGGACTCAGCCTGTCTTTTTTCCCGTCGTCGCTTTTGTTGGTTGCTATTGTAGCGGAGAAGCCCGGGTTTGTCAAGCGGAAATTTGACTGGAGCTCCGGCTCAGTTTTTGGGGGAGCGGGGGATCAGATGGACGTCCAGCTGACTGTATGGCATCTCCACCCCGTGGCGGGCAAAGGCGGGACGGATGGCCTCCAGCAGGCGGTAATATACATCCCAGTAGTCCCCGGAGGTGGTCCAGGCCCGCAGGAGATAGTCGATGCCGCTTGCGCCATAGCCGGACAGGCGGATCTCCGGCGCGGGGTCGGGGAGGATCTGGGGGAACTGGGAGACAGCCTCGTGCAGGGCGGCCTTCACCGCATCTGTGGGCGCGTCATAGGAGGCGGAGATCGTGATCTCCATCCGCCGGCGGCCCAGCCGGGTGTAGTTGATAATGGTGGCGGAGGAGAGCTGGCTGTTGGGGATGTAGATCTCCTTGTTTTCCACGGTGACCAGCGTGGTATAGGCCAGTCCCACCAGGGATACTGTGCCGGATACGGAGCCGATCTCCACATAGTCCCCCACGGTGAAGGGCTTGGAGGCCAGCAGGGTGATCCCGCCCGCTAGATTGGACAGGGTGTTCTGAAGGGCCAGGGAGACGGCCAGGCCGGCAACGCTGAGCAGAGCGATGATGGAGGTCATCTCCACGCCCACAGAGCCCAGCACCACCAGAATGAGCACCAGCCAGAGCAGGACAGACAGGGCGGAGCGGAGGTAGCGCTGGATGGGAGCCAGAGAGGCGCTGCGCAGCAGCAGGCGGTCCACCGTCCGCAGCAGCAGCTTGTTGAAAATGATCCCAACCAGCAGGATGAGAAGGGCCCGGAGCAGGATCTCCCAGGATAGGGAGCTCCAGTTCAGGCCGCCGGTGACCTGGGATAAAATGGCGTCGATGGACATGGGGGATCTCCTTTCTTGAACCGATGGGGGAGGTGGACAGCGGAAGGGCGGGGCCGCTGAAACGGCTCCGCCCACAGTGGGTGCAGGCGCCTGGACCGGCGTCCGCGCCGTGGCTATGTGTCCTTTTGACTGGCGTGGCGCTTGAGGCAGGCGAAGGTCTCGGCACTCATATCGTGCTCCATGCGGCAGGCGTCCGCAGCGGCGACCTCAGGGGAGACGCCCAGCCGGATCAGCCAGTCGGTGAGCATCCGGTGACGCTCATAGACCCGCTGGGCGTTTTGCTCACCCTCCGGGGTCAGCTCCAGCCGGCCGTCCTTCTCCATGGTAAGGTAGCCGCTGGCCTTCAGAATGGAGACCGCACGGCTGACAGAGGGCTTGGAGAAGCCCAGATGCTGCGCTACGTCAATGGAACGGACGATCCCGCGCTCCTGCCGGAGCACCAGGACCGCCTCCAAATAGTCCTCGCCGGATTCATGGAGGGCCATTTTGTCACGCTCCTTTTTTGATGATGATGGTACTATTGTAGCATACCGGAGGGGGACTTTCAACCGGAAAGCGGGCTCAGAGGCGGGGAGAGGGGGACTTTCGGCGGAGGAAGGCAAACTTGGTCTCAGAGCACAGCACCGCAATGAAAATCAGCCCGAAGCCGGCCAGCAGCCGGGGCGTGACGGGATCTCCATAGAACAGCACGGAGAACAGTACGCCGAACACCGACTCCAGAGACAGGATCACCGAGGCGGAGGAGGGATCGGACCACACTTGCCCCACGTTCTGGCAGAGCAGAGCGACGGTGGTGGACACCACACACAGGTAAGCCAAGGGCCAGAATACGCCGGGCTGAGAGAGAGCCTGGGCGGGGAAGGGCTGGAGAAGCAGGCCGCCGATGACCGCCAGCAGGGCGGTGAAGGCGAACTGGAGGGAGGTCAGCAGATAGATGTCCCGCCGGTCGGACAGCTTGTTGACTGCTACGATGTGCAGGGCGTAGAACAGAGCGCTGCCCAGGCTGAGCAGGTCGCCCCAGGTGATGGTGAGGGACCCATTGAGGGAGACCAGGCCCACGCCGGTGATGCACAGGAAGGCGGCCAGCAGATGGAAGCGGTCAGGCCGCTGGCGGGAGACCGCCCAGTGAAGGAAGGGGACCAGCACACAGTAGGTGGCGGTGAGAAAGGCGTTCTTGGAAGGGGTGGTCCCCACCAGGCCGAAGGTCTGTACCGCATAGGCGGCAAAGAGCAGGGAGCCCAGCACCGCCCCCCTCCACACATAGTCCGGGGTGAAGCGGGTGCGCCACTTTCTGCCGCAGAGCAGCCCCACCAGGACGGCACCGGTGGTGAAGCGGAAGGTGAGCAGCCACAGCACCGGGACCGAGTCCAGGGTGTTCTTCATAATAAAGAAGGAGGTTCCCCAAATGAAGGCGGCCAAAAACAAAAGCGGCTTGGCCAGCCTGCGCATCAGGACAGGATCCATGTTCGATCAGCTCCTCTGTTCATTCAAGGGCGGCCCTCCGGCGGCGCGCCCCGGCTGTGCGGATTGCGCCGGGAGGGAAAGTGTGATATGATACCGGTGGTTCCGGCCCGGGCTGCGCCCGGGGACGGAGCACACGATCAGGAGAGGGGAGAGGGGCCTTGCAGCCGCTGCCCAGAAGCTTTTATGACCGGGATACCCTGGCGGTGGCCCGGGACCTGTTGGGACAATACCTGGTCCGGGAGACCGGCCGGGGGAGGCTGGTGTGCCGCATCACAGAGACGGAGGCGTACATCGGCCGGATGGACAAGGCGTGCCACGCCTATCAGTACAAGCGGACCGCCCGGACAGAGACTCTGTTTGCCCGCCCCGGGACCGCCTATCTCTATTTGATCTATGGGATGTACCACTGCCTCAACTTTGTCACCGAGGCGGAGGGGGAGCCCTGCGCGGTGCTGATCCGGGGGGCAGTCCCTGTGGAAAACGGAGATATTATAGCAGAGAACCGTTTTGGCCGCAAGGAAAAAGAACTGACCGCGGCCCAGCGCCGGAATTTTCTCAACGGGCCTGGCAAGCTGTGCCGGGGACTGGCCCTAACCCGGGCGGAGAACGGGCTGGATCTGCTGGAGCCGCCCCTCTATGTCTGCCCGGGACCGGGACCCGCGCCGGAGCGGATCCGGACCGGACCGAGGATCGGGATCGACTACGCTCAGGAGGCGGCGGAGTTTCCCTGGCGCTTTTGGTTCCAGCCGGAGGAGGGGGAGGACCATGCTGTTTTTTGATCTGGACGGAACCCTGCTGGACTCCAACGGGATCTGGCTGGACATCGATATTGAATTTCTGGGGCGGCATGGGATCGCTCCGGTGCCGGAGGACTACACGGAGTATGTGACCCACCACAGTCCGCTGGACGCGGCCCGGTACACCCGGACGCGCTTCGGACTGTCGGAGACAGCGGAGGAGATCCGGCAGACGTGGCTCCAGATGGCCCGGGCGGCCTACGCCGGGAAGCTGGAGCTGAAGCCGGGAGCCCGTGCCCTGCTGGAGCGCTGCCGGCGGCGGGGGTGGGACATGGCGGTGCTCACCTCCTGTATGCCAGAGCTGTGCCGGGCGGCTCTGGAGCGGCATGGGATCGCGGATTGGTTCCGGGGGGTGGTCACCACCCAGGAGACGGGATTGGAGAAGCGGGACCCGGCGCTGTACCGTCTGGCGGCGGCGCAGTGGGGGGTCCCGCCCGAGGACTGCGTCCTGTTTGAGGATTCGCCCGGCTACTGCGCTGCGGCGGGGGAGGCGGGCTTCTATGTGGCAGGGGTGCGGGATCCCCTGTACGCCGGCCGGGAGGAGGAGCTGCACCGCCTGTGCGGCAGCTGGGTGGACAGCCTGGAGCAGCTCCCTCCGGAGTTGGAGGCGCGCCTGTTTTCCGGGACATAAAAAGGCCGGGGACGGAAGCTCAAATGAACTTCCGTCCCCGGCTTGCTCCGTTGAAAACGGGTAAACTATGTCCAAGCGGTTCGCTTACGATGTGCTTTGTGCATCAGAGGAGCGATCGATCAGGCCGTGGACGAAGCCGTCCATGCGGGGGGAGAGGACCTCGCCTCCCACCACGGTGGTGCGGTAGAGCATCAGGTTGGCCTGTACGCCGGACTCCCCGGTGGGATAATTGGTGACCTCATAGGTGTAGCGCCTGATCCGCCGGCCAGCGTACCGCTCCAAGTCAAAGCCCTGGGCGGCCTGGAGCTCCAGATAGCGGCGGTAGCTCTCGTCCATCTCCTCCGGGATGCGGATCTCCTCCACGGCAAGCGGCTCCTCCGTGACCTGCCAGCCGCAGCCGTTGAGATAGGCCACACGGTCCGTGTTGGTCCGGATCCCCCTGGAGCTGGGGATATTGGCAGGGGCGGCCGCCGCCCGATAGCCGGCGGGGACCAGGTTCAGCACCAGAGCGGCGCAGCACAGCAGCGCGGCAGCGGCCGCGCCAAAGGCCAGCTTACGTCTGGGCAGCTTGGCAGTGACGATCAACACAGGACATTTCTCCTTCCGTTCCTGGCTGTTCTATCTCTATGTGGGCTGGGACAGGGATATGCCTGGAGGAAGGGGCAGAACAGAGGAGGAAAAAGGGCGGCACAAAAAAGTGTTGAACTTGCCCGGAGTTTTTGGTACAATGAGCAAATGTGTGAAAAAACCGGGTAGTGATCGGAAGCGCCCGAAGGAGAGGAGCTGAGCGGGGTGGCCCTGGAACGTCTGGATAAGCTGCTGGCCTCCACCGGGCGCTGGTCCCGGAAGGAGGTCAAGGACCTGGTCCGGCAGGGCAGGGTCCTGGTCAATGGCCGTCCTGTGCTCCGTTCGGAGGAGAAATGGGAACCAACGGAGACTGAACTGACGGTGGATGGTCAGAGGGTGGACTGCGCCCCCTTCGTCTATCTCATGCTCCATAAGCCGGCGGGTCTGCTGTCCGCCACGGAGGACCGGGATCAGCGGACGGTGCTGGATCTTCTGCCGGAGCACCTGCGCCGCCGGGGCCTGTTTCCGGTGGGGCGGCTGGACAAGGACACCGAGGGGCTGCTCCTGCTCACTGATGACGGTCCGCTGGGGCACGCGCTGCTCTCCCCCAAACGCCATGTGGACAAGGTGTATCTGGCCCGTGTGGACGGTGTGGTGGATCAGAGCGACGTGGAGGCCCTGGCCCGGGGCATGATGCTGGGAGACGGACTGCACTGCCTGCCCGCCGGGCTGGAGCCGCTGGAGGATGGCCGGGTCTGCCTGGTCACTCTGCGGGAGGGGAAGTACCACCAGGTGAAGCGGATGATGGCTGCCCGGGGGAAGCCGGTGACCTATCTCAAGCGGCTCTCCATGGGCCCGCTGCGGCTGGACGCGGCACTCGCTCCAGGTGAGTGGCGTCCCCTTACCCGGGAGGAAGTGCTGTCTCTGAGCAGGTTTGGGTAAGAAATGACCCTGTATTTGGGCGTTTTCCACAAAAAAATTCAAAAACCCTCTTGCCAAACCGGAGGGTGACCCGTTATAATGTCAATAGTGTATTGCGTGCCGCCGGACGGATGCGCCTGAATGGGACCGTCCGGGCGAGAAGCATGAGAGACCGGGGCGGCGCCCCGCACGATAAGCAGAAAATGTGGATTCAGATGTGAGAAATAACTTGGGAGGGATCAAACGTGTCCAGCAGGATGTTTCAGGGAGTTGTACTCCAAATGAAGGACAGTATCGACCGTACAGTAGGAGTGATCGACGCGGACGGGATCGTGGTGGCATGCAGCGAGCTGACGTGCATTGGCGAGCACTGGTCCGGGGCTGTCGCCGCTGTCAATTCTGCGGATCATGCCGCCGCTCATTTTGAGGATAAGACTTTCCGGCCCCTGGCGGGCTGGGGCGCCCAGTTCGATTACGCCGCCTTTGTTCAGGGCGAGGATGAGACTGCCGCAGCCCTGTGTTCTATGGCGGTGGTGGCCTTCAACGGAGCCAAGGCCTATTATGAGGAGAAGCACGACAAGGCTACCTTTGTGAAGAATATTATTTCGGACAACATCCTGCTGGGGGACATCTATACCCAGGCCAAGGAGCTGCACTTCCTCTCTGAGGCTCCCCGGGCCGCTTTCCTGGTACGGCAGTTGGGCCCTGCCGATGTGAGTACCATCGATGTGATTCAGAACCTTTTCCCGGACAAGCAGATGGACTTTGTCATCTCCATCAATGAGACCGATGTGGCCCTCATCAAGCAGCTGCCCGAGGGTGCGGACGCCAAGGAGCTCCAGCGGATCGCCAAGCAGATTGCCACCGCTGTCACCCAGGAACTTGGGATCAAGGTGGTTATCGGCATCGGTACGGTGGTCAACCACATCCGGGATCTGGCGCGGGCCTACAAGGAGGCTGGGGTGGCCATCGATGTGGGCAAGGTGTTTGATACAGAAAAGACGGTTATCAACTATGAAAATCTGGGCATTGGCCGCCTGATCTATCAGCTGCCCACCATCCTGTGCCAGATGTTCCTTCAGGAGGTCTTTAAGAAGAACCCCATCGACGCCCTGGATCAGGAGACCCTGCTCACCATCAACAAGTTCTTTGAGAACAACCTGAACGTATCCGAGACGGCCCGGAAGCTCTTTGTCCACCGGAACACCCTGGTGTACCGCCTGGAGAAGATCAAGAAGCTTACCGGACTGGATCTGCGGGAGTTTGACGACGCCATCACCTTCAAGGTGGCGCTGATGGTCAAGAAGTACCTGATCTCCCGGGGCATCGACAACTGAGTGCACTGCCAGCAGGGGCGCCGGAGACGGCGTCCCTGCTGGCAGTGGGCATTTCCTTCGAATACGATAAATGAGGTAACCGAGCGTGATACGGCTTATTGACATTCAAAAGTCCTACGACAACGGGACAAAGGCCCTGAAGGGGGTCAACCTGCGCATCGACGACGGGGAATTTGTCTTTCTGGTGGGCCCTTCCGGCTCCGGAAAGTCTACGATTCTGAAGCTCATCACCGCCGAAATCGCGCCCACCGGCGGGCGGCTGATGGTCAACGGCTACAATCTGAACAACATCCGGCCCCGGCAGGTGCCCTACATGCGGCGCACCCTGGGGGTCATCTTCCAGGATTTCCGGCTCATTGAGAAAAAGACGGTGCGGGAGAACCTGACCTTTGCCATGCGGGCGGTGGGGGCCTCCCCCCGGGAGATCCGCAAGCGTGTGCCCTACGTACTGGAGCTGGTGGGCCTGGACCAGAAGGGGGACCGCAAGCCCAACCAGCTCTCCGGCGGCGAGCAGCAGCGGGTGGCCATCGCCCGCGCCCTGGTGAACACCCCCCAGATGATCATCGCCGACGAGCCGACGGGCAATCTGGACCCCATGCGCTCCCTGGAGATCATGATGCTGCTGGAGCGCATCAACGAGCTGGGTACCACCGTGCTGGTGGTCACCCACGCGAAGGAACTGGTCAACCGCTTCTCCAAGCGGGTGGTGGCCATTGAGAACGGCAGGATCATCAGCGACGAGACGGGCGGGTATTACAACAATGAGACAACGATATGATTTCGGCTATTTCATCTCCGAGGGCTTCCACAGCATCTTCACCCACGGCTTTATGTCCTTCGCCGCGGTTTGTATGATTATCTGCTGCCTGCTCATCATGGGCTCCTTTACCCTGGTGGCGGTCAACGCGGAGAACATGTTCAGCGATCTGGAGAAGGAAAACCAGTTCACAGCCTTTATTGACGAGACCATCCCTCAGGAGGAGGCCCGGGCCCTCCAGGACGACATTGAGGCGGTGCCCAACGTGGCCCGGGCGGAGTTCGTCACCAAAGAGGAGGCCCAGGAGAAGTTTGAGGCCGACTATGAGGGCAACGAGCTGTTCGAGGGCCTGCCCGCCAGCACCTACCGGGACCGGTTCCACATCTATCTGGACGACATCAGCAAGCTGGCCGAGACCGAGACGGCGGTGAAGCAGGTGACCGGCGTGGCCGATACCAAGTCGGCCCCCGAGATCGCCGAGGGCTTCACGGTGATCCGCAACATCGCCGGGGCGGTGGCCGTGATCCTGGTGGTGATCCTGCTGGCGGTGAGCCTGTTCATTATCGCCAACACCATCAAGCTGGCCACCTTCAACCGGCGGGAGGAGATCGCCATCATGAAGATGTGCGGTGCCACCAACGCCTTTGTCCGCTGGCCCTTCGTCTTTGAGGGCCTGATCCTGGGGCTGGTGGGTGCGGTGGCGGCCTTCTTCCTCCAGTGGGGCATCTATGTGCTGGTGGGCAGCGCCATCAGCGGCTCGGACACCATCTCCCTGATCACCGTGCTGCCCTTCCAGCCCATGGCTTTGCGGGTGCTGGGCGTGTTCGTCCTCACCGGCTTCGTCATCGGCGCGGGCGGCTCGGTACTGGCCATCCGCAAGTTCCTGCAGGTATAACGGCAGCGGCAAAAGGAGGCTTCCATGGCGTTTGACAGATCCCTTCGGCGGGCGGCCTGCGCCCTGCTGACGGCCGCGCTGCTGGTTCCCGCCTGGGGCGGGCTAGCCCGGCAGGTGCGGGCGGCGGCCCAGAGCGAGATCGACGCGCTGAAGGCCGAGCAGGCGGAGAGCCAGGTCCGGCAGGAGGAGCTGAAAGAGCAGCTAGCTGACGTGAAAGAGGACCAGGCGGCCGCCCAGCAGAGGCGGCAGCTCCTACAGCAGCAGTTAGAGGCAATCAATGCCGAGCTGGACAGCATCAACGCGCAGATCTCCTACTATGACGGGGAGATCGCCCGGAAAGAGGCGGAGCGCAGGGAGGCGGAGGCCAAAGAGCAGGCCCAGTATGAGCTGTTCTGCGAGCGGGTGCGCGCCATGGAGGAGGAGGGGACGGTATCCTATTGGTCCATCCTCTTCAACGCCGAGAACTTCTCCGACATGCTGGACCGCCTGGCGGACATTGACGCGGTGATGGACTACGACAACCAGGTCATGGAGGAGCTGACCGCGGCCCGGCAGGAGCTGGAGCGGCTTCAGGCGGAGCTGGAGAGCGCCCGTGCGGAGGAGCAGGCGGCCAAGGACCAGCAGGAGGCCAAGAAGGCGGAGCAGCAGGCCAAGGTGGCGGAGGCCCAGAAGCTGCTGGACCAGATCAATGCCGACGCGGCGGAGCTCAACCGCCAGCTGGACGACGAGATGGAGGGCGCGGCGGAGATCCAGGCGGAGATCGCCCGGAAGCAGAAGCAACTGGAGGAGGAGCGCCGGCAGAACAATGTCACCATCGACTCGGAGACCAACTACCTGTGGCCGCTGCCCGGCTACTACCGGCTGACCTCCCTGTTCGGCTACCGCATTCACCCCATCACCGGCAAGGCCCACAGCCATACCGGCATCGACATCCCCGCCCCCGGCGGCACCCCCATTCAGGCCTGCAAGAGCGGACAGGTGGTCACCTCCGCCTATCATTACTCCTACGGCAATTATGTGGTTATCGACCACGGCAACGGCAACTCCACCCTCTACGCCCACATGAGCTCCCGGGCGGTGAGCGAGGGGCAGATGGTGTCCCAGGGCCAGACCATCGGCTATGTGGGCACCACCGGCAGCTCCACGGGCAACCACCTGCACCTGGAGGTGCGGGACAACTACACCCGGGTGGACCCGGAGAGCAAGTTCCCCAGCCTGAGCCTGACCCACCCCTGGTAATGTCCGGATAGCGGCAGGACTGCTTTGCTGTGGAAATTCCGCCCGCTGTGCGCGGGCAAGGCCCAGAGGCATCGGCCTCCGCCCGCGCTGGTTTTTCTGGAAAGGATCTGATCCCGTGCGAAAGAAACGTTTTTCCCTGGCCCAGCTTCTGCTGGCCATTGCACTCACCGCCGTTGCCGTGCTGGGCTGCGGACTCCTGGCCGTCCGTGCCTGGATGGGGGAGGGCGGGCGTTCCCTGGTGGAGGGGCTGCGGCTGGTCAACACCCTCTTTGTGGGGGAATATGACGAGACAGAGGTGGTGGACGCCGCCCTGGAGGGCATGGTGTCCGGCCTGGGCGACCGCTGGAGCTACTACCTGACGGCTGATGAGCTGGAGGCCCAGAACCAGCGCCGCACCAACCAGTATGTGGGGGTTGGGATTACCGTCAACTACACACGGGAGGAGGGACTCTATATCCTCGGAGTGGAGGCCGGGGGCCCCGCCGAGGCGGCTGGATTGGAAGCCGGGGAGGTCATTACCGCTGTGGACGGCGTCTCCCTGGCGGGAGAGGCCCGCTATGAGGGCGCGAATCTCATCCAGGGGGAGGCGGACACCACCGTCACCCTGGAGGTGCTGGGGGAGGACGGGACGGCCCGCACCGTGGAGGTGGAGCGGGCCGAGCTGGAGACCGATCCAGTGGAGAGCCGGATGCTGGAGGGAAAGGTGGGCTATGTGCGCCTGCTCAACTTCTACGACCACAGCGCCCAGCGGCTGGAGGAGGCCGTCACCCAGCTCCAGGAGCAGGGGGCGGAGGCGCTGGTCTTTGACATGCGGGACAACGGCGGCGGCTACCTGAGCCAGCTCACCGACATGCTGGACTTCCTGCTGCCCGAGGGGCCCATCTTCATCAGCCGCGACCGGGCGGGACACGAGGAGATCACCAACTCCGACGCGGACTGTGTGGAACTGCCCATGGCGGTGCTGGTCAACGCCAACACCTACTCCGCCGCTGAGTTCTTCGCCGCCGAGCTCCAGGAGCAGGGCGCGGCGGTGATCGTGGGGGAGCCCACCAGCGGCAAGGGCTACTCCCAGCAGACCTTCCCACTGCCCCACGGCGGCGCCGTGGCCATCTCCACCGGCGCCTACTTCACCGGAAGCGGCGCCTCCCTCATCGGCACCGGCCTGACCCTGGACGCGGAGGTATACAACACCGGAGCGGAGGATGCTCAACTGGCCGCCGCGCTGGAATTGCTGGAAATCCGGTAAAAAAGTCTTGACTGTAAACCCACTTGATACCCTACCGT
>ERZ1106915.2082-NODE-2082-length-12853-cov-7.459837_pt1 | contig 12853 bp, 17 predicted proteins | sample MGYA00403653_ERZ1106915 | MGnify/ENA primary metagenome ERZ1106915 (study PRJEB35170, sample SAMEA104062404) | human gut metagenome | biome: human gut; feature: human-associated habitat; material: faeces | place: Denmark | collected 2012-06-06 ... | reverse complement strand
TACTCTCAACCGCAAATGCACTTCAACTCTCCAAAGCCTCCGTTACTTCGTACCTACCATATCAGAAAGGCGTGTATTTCCCAAGTACTGCATCAAAAGAGAAAATCAGTGTCGGAGCAGAGCGGCAGCGGAGATACAGAGCGATGAAGCGGTGGAGGACTGATCCGACAGAAGAAAATTTTTGGGGAATGGTTTTGGTTTATGCTGGTGTGCACTTTAAAACCTATTCCGGCTTACCATTCTCTTACGAAATTAAAAAAGGCAGGAACGGTGAGTACACGAAAGAGCTGTGGATCGACCGTCGGGAGAAGAGTAAAAGCCTGGCGTGGAGTTCTATAATTTTGGCGCTGGAGAATATTAAAGGTGAAGTAGTAGAGAGACCCAAAGCTCTGGGCGATATTCGAGGCGTGACCTACATCTACGGGATGTTCTATCGGTTCGGACTGATCGATGTGCCAGATGAGGTAAAGGAGAAGATGGGCCGTCCAAAAGACCGCAAAAAAAATAGGTTGCTATGTACAGAAGTGTGCGGTAATATGTGCCGTAACTGAGGATATGAATCTCAGTTGGGAAGGATGGTAGCATTATAGAAAAATTGAAGGAAATGCTGGAGAAGTATTTGAAGAAAACAGAGCCGGAGTATTACCCGCCAGTGGAGAATCTGCTGGATCTGATCTACGAGCATTACACGGAGAATAACCCAGTAGAGAAAAACACAGTTGCCGGGAAAGCAGCAAAGGCCAAGGAAAAGGAACTGGAAGAGTGGCTGCGTGGCTTGGAAGGAATGGATAGGCTTGTAGATGACTATGTCGGCGATAAGATCCCACTCTGGGAAAAGATTATGGACCGGCAGGGGACGGTGTGCTGCACATGGGAGAAGACCGCTTTTGAGGAAGGTCTGAAAGTCGGAATACGACTCATGATGGAAGTATATAGTTTGTGACGGAAATAAAATGAACTCCCGAAGTTCAAAAAAGCCCTCGCTTGTTACGGCGAGGGCGTGTGTTCTTATTTTTCAGGCTTTTCAGCTTTTTTCTTTTTCGGTGCAATTTTGTGGCCTGAGTAGATTGCCATGCCCATGCAGACCAGAGAGCCACAAGCAAAATACTTGTGAGCCTGCATCAGTTTCTTGCAGCCCGTGTAGAAGCATCCTGCCATGCAGGCAAGTGCTCCGAGTGACCAATATTTATGTGCTTTCATTTTGTGTGTCCTCCTTATCTTCTTTCTGTATTTTGAGCAATTCCTCGATTTCCGTTTTACTCGCCGGCCGTACTGCCTTTTTATTATCGTGTGCTACCGCTCCGCAGTCGGGGCATCGATCCGGCAGTTTCTCAGCAGAGAAGCAGTAGCGGCAGGAATCGCAAAAGTAGTAGTTCAAGTCATATTCACCCCAATCTCTAATATATCCTCAAATGCAATAATGGTCGGCAGCTCTTTGCCGGTATCATTTATAAATCCTGTGTAAATTCGTAGTTCTTTGTTTATCGTATCCACAGCATCCAGTACTCCGGCTATATCTTCATAGTAGCCGTCCGTGAAATATTTTATTGTGATCTCTTGACCTTTCCAAAGCTGGCTGATCTTTTGATTTAGAACTTCCCTACCTTCTTCAGACAACTCGATTCTATTCCCTTTAAGGTGATCTCTGCCCTCGGAAGCAATCTCATCCTCATAGCCTCGTAAGGCGGCAAACGGAGAGAAGATTTTAGCTCGATTCGACATCGGCATACGGGGATGATTATGTGGCGGCTCCGGACGGGAGGCATGGAGGATTTTGCCATACTTACTTTGGACGGCCCTGCCTTCCGGTGTGTTCTTGTAGTCCATGTTCTCCCTCCTTACTTGGCCTTGTGGCCGCCTATCTGCTGATTTCTTTCTCTCATCGTTGCACCATCCAGATAGTTGGTTCCTTTTAGTACGGCGTTCTTGCCGAACTTTTTCTTGAGACCCAGCATTGCATTTTGCAGCTTTTTCTCTTTTTCCAACTTGGTTGTGTCCGTGAATAGGTCAACTTGGAAGAATCCCTCATCTTTGACCACACGGTTGGCAGCTATTGTGATCCGTCTTACCGTCAGGGTTTTATCAGCTATTCTCTCGAACAGCTCAGTTGTGGCAGAGATCAGGATGCTTCCGAGGTTGGTCGGATTATCCAGTTTTGTGCTGCCATGAGCACCTTTCGGAACGGTGCGGCCGTAGTGGTCAATGTGTACCGGACCTCTGTACTTTCCGTTGTCACAGTTTTCCCGGTCATAGCCCACATCCAGTGTCAGGCTATCCGTAACCAGCCCTTTATCCGTTAATTGTAATACTAAGCTGTCAGCCATCTCCATGACAATGATTTTGGCTTTGTCATATGGGTAAGGGCAGGAGAGCACCTGTCCCTCGGAGATGCTGTTGCTGCTGGGTTTGTATGCCTTGATTTCTTTCATACCGCAGGGTTCCAGCCCCCAAGCATGATCAATCAGCAGTTCGGCGTCAACACCGAATTCCTTATATAAGGTATCCTGATTGACGGTGCTGAAATATGCCAGCTCGCCCATCGTATGGATGCCGTGCTTTTCTAGTCGCTTGACGGTGCCGGGGCCAGTCATCCAGAAGTCTGTGAGTGGCTTGTGATCCCAGAGGAGATAGCGGAAGCTCTCTTCATCCAGCTCAGCGATGCGGACTCCGTCCTTGTCAGGCGCAGCGTGTTTGGCAGTGATGTCCATTGCCAGCTTCGCCAGATATAGATTGGTACCAATCCCGGCGGTGGCAGTGATGCCGGTCGTATAAAGCACTTCCCGGATCATTGTCATGGCAAGGTCGTGTGCGGTCATATTATAGTGGGATAGGTACGAGGTGGCATCGATGAACACCTCGTCGATGGAATATACCACGATGTCCTCTGGTGCGATGTATTTCAGATAGATGCCATAAATCTGCCGCGACACCTTTTCATAATATGCCATCCGAGGCGGTGCGACGAGGTAAGAGAGTTCAAGTGACGGGTCGGCGGCAAGCGATAAGGAATCATAGGAAGCAGAGGAGAAAGATGGCTTATCGTCCATATACATAGCTTTTCTTAATCGTACCGCTTCCCTTAACCGATTTGCATTGACCTCCTTGACTTTCTGCACGACTTCAAATAGTCTGGCGCGCCCCGGAATGCCATAGGCTTTCAGGGATGGAGATACAGCAAGGCAGATGGTTTTCTCAGTGCGGGAGGAATCAGCCACGACCAGATTTGTGGTAAGCGGGTCGAGGTGGCGGGCGGCGCATTCCGCACTCGCGTAATAGCTTTTAAGATCTATCGCAAGATATGTGCGTTGCATCGTGCAACTTCCTCCTTTCTGGCTGCGTTCTTGTTATATTGCTGTTAATGTCCGGATCTCTCAACGAACCACCGGCCTAACCGACCGTTGAAGCGTGAATCAAGGTGCTCAAAGAACAGGTGCTTTTCCTGCCCCTGGATGAGTACAGTAAAACAGTCACCGGAGTAACCGTTATCGGCAGTCCCGGCAGGACGGAAGTCGCGCACTGTTTCGATTGGGAAGGTACGTCCATCCGACCATGTGATCGATGTCGGCTGCATATAGCCTGTAGAATCAAAGTCGGAGGATACCTTTACATAGACTCGTTCTTTTGTCATAAGCAGTCACCTCCATGTTTAATCGTAGCTTTTAGAGCAATTCTTCATGGAATCTTTCAGAAAGTTGCTCTTAAGCTCTGGCACAGCAGGAAGCTGGTACCCTTTTGCGGTAAGAATGTTCAGTTTGAAATCAACAAAGTTTTTTTCGATTCCAGCCACCTGTGCGATTTCCTCAAGGGTGGCGAATCCTGTATGCGTGTATTGAAAGTCCTGCAGAAGCTCGTGGTATTTCAAGGCACGATATGTGCTGGAGCATTGGGGTGGCAGAGAAGCCTCCATCTGAAGCCTGTCAGCGTTGAATTCATAGAAGCCGATTGGTTTCAGTACATCATCATCTGACAACAGCAGTTCAGCAGCAAACGTATTCGCCCTGCGCTCTGCTTTTGCATTGCTGAGACTATAAAAATATGTATCCTGGAAAGCCTGACCGGATGCCGCATGTTTCCGGTCGAAGATGGCGTGCCCAAGTTCGTGAGCCAGTGCGGATCTGCGTTGTTGCTTTGAGCAGTTTGGATTGATACTGATGTATTCGCAATTTAGAAGCACAGTATAAAATCCAAGGAGCTCTTCGCAGAACCGGATGTCTTTAATTTTAATGGCGCGCTGGGAAATGATAGCTTCCGGATCATTGCTCTTGTATCGGCGGCTTACAGCGTCGGCGGCAGTAATAGCAAAGTTGTCCAACAGCGACTCCTTTCCTCTGTAAGTCGATTACAGATATTTTTTAGGAGTAAACTTTTTTGCCTCTTCTTTTGCGTCAAGGAAGAGGGCTTCCATTTCCTTAATAAAATTAGCCTGATCTTCTTCGGACAGCTCGCCGCCTGCAAAAAGGGCAGAGGTCTGTTCTTTTATTTTCTTTGCCTGCGCTACACCGCGGGAGCCATACTTCTTACGGACGTCAGCGTAGAATTGGTCATCGCTGAGTTCCTTCTGGAAGGTGGCATCATCCATAAAGTAGTCGGTCGTGACACCAAGAGCAGCGGCAATCTTCTGGATTGCGTCCACGCTTGGTTCGCGCTCGCCGGCTTCGATATAGCGGATGGCACGATCAGACATGGATGCTCGTCTGGAGAGTTCGGCCATGCTCATACCTTGTGCGGTTCGCAGAGCTTTGATCTTTTCGCCGTTGGTCGCATTTGGTGTAAGCGCGGTGGCTGCTTCAGCCCGGATATCCTGTGTGTCTAGTAAGTTCGTATCTTTTTTCATGTCATGCCTCCATGTGGGATATTTTGCTGTTTTTTGCCGGAAGGGAAAGTTGCCGGTGAGAAGCAGCAATTTTTTTGTAAAGCCTACTTGACAAGGAACAACTGTTCCTATATACTAAGAACAACAGTTCGTGAACTTCTGTTCCTACAATACAATAAGAAGTTGTAGAAGTCAATAGGGAAATGAACTTCTGTTCCTTTTATTATGATATGGGATGCAACTGTGGCTGTAACATGGACTTACTAAAACGTAACTCCGAGTTAGGCAACGCAACAAAAGCAATAAAATAAAATCATTGCGTAATATTAACATTTATGCAACATAGTGCTACTATATAAACAGAGGAGGTGTGACACCGATGGGAAGAAAGAAGATAACAAATCTCTTTCCTGATTACATTCGGACGGGAAAGGCTGACCTGGAAGTGCTGAGTCAGTTGGTCTTGAGTGCAAAGGGAAAACGGTCGATGAATGACTTTGCGAATGAGTGCGGGGTAAACACATCGACGATCTCCCGTATTATTAATATGAAGAACACAACTGCCTGTTCTGATGAGGTGCTGGTGGCGATATCAAAGGCTGCAGATCCGAACAGTGGGGTCACACTGGAGAAGCTGTTGGCAGCTAACGGAATGGTGAAACTTGTTCCTGCTGGAACAGAAGAAGTCGTTGTATCTCCATCTCAGATTGTTTTTGGCTTGGCAGATATTACAGAAGAGCGGAAGATTGAGCAAGATCATAATTCCTCAAATATGTTCTTGAGGAAGGCTGTTATGACATTAGCTGGGAGCAGGCTAGAAGAAAACTATAGGGAGACGTTGCAGAACGCATTCCTTATGAACGGCTATTTCGTAGAGCTGGTTTCCTACGAAAACATGATCTGGCCAAGAACAAAACAGTACAGAGCTGATTTTGCAATTCGGACAAATGCTCTTTTAGAAGAAGGTATTGATACCTGGCTGTTTGAGTGTAAATCTTATACAGCTGGAATTGGCAGGGGTACGATTGGCAAGATGAATCAGCTGTTTGCGATGGCATATATGGAGAGCCCCCGTGAGCACGGCATTAAGGTTTCGGTAGTAGTAAACCATGTAGCTATGATTGAACAGGCGAGAGAGTATTATGCCGGCTGCAAAATAAGGGATTATTTTTCCTTTATTTTAATTGATCCGGTGAACCGATGTGTAAAGGATGAGTTCTGCATCCCTCGTGTTGATGGTACAGAACGGTCTGTGTTCACGATAAAAGATGGGAGATGATCATATTGATTTCTGAGTATGGAAGCAGCAGACTCAAGCGCAAGAAAGACATGATTGAAAATTGTATGGCGGCACAGGCGAAAGATTTACATGATATGAATGCCGACGTAGTAAAAGAAGATGCACTTATCATGAAAACAGTCCGGGAGATAATTCCAACCTCGACCTGTTCAGTCTGGAGATGTTTGAGGATCTGGCGTGGCTGATGACCCGTCATGCGGACCCGGCAAAGGTGCCGGATAGCCCGGAGAAGTTCCTGGACCAGTTCAACACCTTCTCCATCTACCAGATCCTGCCCCAGCTGATCGAACTGTGGGGCCTGAATGTGCAGACCGAGGTGGAATCCAGAAAAAACCTCGAAAAAGTGAGCGGGAAATGACCACCCCGCTCTTTCTGCTGCGTTGTGTACAGCTCGGTATCAGCATCGCCGATCTCGACCTGCTGACCATCGGGTTGGTCAATGATATGTTCACGGAGCGGCAGAACGACGACTATCCGTATAAAGAGCTGGCCTCTCAACACGATATGGATGTCTTTTAGCGACAAATTCTGAAAGAAAAACAGACGACCGTGCTTATATTGTAAATGAAATAAGCACAATCGTCTGGTGGTAAGGTATAAAAAATCCCCCAGCCGTGCACAACTGGGGGAGAAAGAAGGTGGCCCGAAGGTCATCTTCCCGGTCTCAGACCTCGCAAGGTTACCGAAACCTGATCATCGTCAAAGTATAGTCGATTAGGCAGAAAAAGTCAATCGGACTTTTCGTGCTTCAGAACTCTCTTCTGGGCAAGTTCGTACACTTCTTCATCAGCACGGACTCCAATGACAATAATCATCATAGATGTCTTAGTACGGCGAAGTTGATAGACAATGCGCAGACCCACAGAGCGGAGTTTGATTTTCAGAAGTCCTGCAAGGTTAGTGCTGTTGTGATTGCCGAGCGGTTTGCCGTAGCCCTGTTCATCAACAGGCAGTGGATTTTGCTGAACTTTTTTGATGGCTTTCAGAACAAGATTGCGCTGGCTACTATCTAAACCTTTGAGATCTTTTTCTGCTTCAGGGAGGTATTCAACTTTCCAGCTCATTCGATTTCTACCTCGTCAAAACCGGCGAGATCGTCTTCTGTAACACCGAGACGGCGGTTCATTTCTTCCTCAGAAATCAAAGAGGTGGGATCAAAGTGTGCCATACGTTCAGAAGCAACAGCCAGCAGACGAGCATCATTTAATTCATCCATTAAACGGACATATTCGTCCGGGGAGATGAGAACGCATTCGGCAGCATTGTTTTTCATAACAACCTTGGCACCGCACTGCTTGACATCTTCAAAAATTTTTCCGGCAAGACCACGGTTGAATTGGGTGATTGGTACAGTGTTGGTAATAGCACTCATAACAGAAGCCATAATCGTCAACTCCTTTCTTTGATTGCATCATAGCACATGTTTACAAAAATATCAACCGGTTAGTCGATGAAATTACTGATAAATACATTGTATGCTGAAAGGCTGACTTTGATACACAGCTAATAGCATTTTTTTTAGCCTGTCTGCTTCGTGCAGATGGGCTTTTTTCATGCCTGCGAGGAGGTGGTTACGCAAATGGCATCCAGAATCCAGGGTATCACCGTTGAAATCGGCGGCGATACTACAAAGCTCTCCAAAGCACTGGAAAGTGTAAACAAATCAATCAAGGGGACGCAGTCCGGACTGAAGGATGTCAACAAACTCCTGAAACTGGCCCCCTCCAATACAGAACTGGTTGTCCAGAAGCAGAAGATGCTTAAGGATGCCATTGAAGTTACCAAGGAAAAGCTGGCAACTCTGAAGACTGCCGCACAGCAGGCCAATGAGCAGCTTGCCAATGGTGAGATCACCCAGCAGCAGTACGATGCTCTTCAGCGTGAGATCGTGGAGACCGAACAGAATCTGCGATCCTTACAGGATCAGGCGGCTACTACCAATGCGACTCTTGCTAAAATCGATGAAGCCGGAGAAAAGCTCCAGAACATCGGATCTTCTGTGGAAAATGTCGGTAAGAAGTTCCTGCCGGTGACTGCTGCTGTAACGGGTCTTGGCACTGCCGCAGTGAAGACCGCGGCCGATTTTGATTCCGAGATGAGTAAGGTCTCTGCCATTTCTGGTGCGACCGGGGATGACTTTGACCAGCTCCGTGCGAAAGCCCGTGAGATGGGTGCAAAGACCAAGTTCTCTGCATCCGAGGCAGCTTCGGCGATGGAATACATGGCCATGGCCGGATGGAAGACTTCTGACATGCTGAACGGCATCGAGGGCATCATGAACCTCGCGGCTGCTTCGGGTGAAGACCTCGCTACGACTTCAGATATTGTTACCGATGCCCTTACCGCGTTCGGCTTATCCGCTGCGGATTCTGGGCATTTTGCAGATATCCTTGCAGCCGCTTCTTCCAATGCGAACACCAATGTCAGCATGATGGGCGAGACGTTCAAGTACTGTGCGCCTATCGCCGGTGCGCTGGGGTTCTCGGCAGAGGATACCGCAGAGGCTATCGGTCTGATGAAGACCTCTCTTTCTGGGAACAGCTGGAGTGGCAGCAGTTGGGATGGCAAGTCGGTCTATACCAAGAAAACGCAGGAACAGAATGATGACGGTTCAATGGTCACGATCACCGCTGATTTCCGAAAGTACGCCTGTGTGGAGGACTCCATTGCCGACCACGCGGCATATCTGCTTGGTGCGATGAATGGCAGCAGGAAACGTTATGAAGGTCTGGCTGGATGCATGGACTACAAGAAGGCTGTGCAGATCATCAAGGACGGCGGCTATGCCACCAGCCACACCTATGTGCAGAATCTCTGCAATATCATCGAACGCTGGAACCTAACACAGTATAATGCCGTACGCTGAACTGCGTGAGACAGCTTCGGCAGTGTGACCCGCCGATTGGTGTGTACTTCGAAAAGGAGAACATCGATACGCTGGATGCATCTGGCGAACTGCTCCTGACCATCCTTTCAGCATTGGCACAGGAAGAGAGCAATTCGATCTCCAAGAATATCAGCTGGAGTATTCAAAAGCGGTTTCAGGAAGGGATTGCCTTTGGAAATCCACGGTCGGTCTACGGTTATACGGACGGTGAGACGAATAAGGACTGGATCATTGTAGAAGAACAGGCCAGGGTGGTGCGGTTCATCTTCGATGAGTTCCTTCTGGGAAAATCTTCTTACAAAATCAGCAATGAACTGAATGAAAAGGGAATCCCTTCATCCAAAGGGACAAAATGGCAGAGCGAAAGTGTGGATTTTATCCTCCGGAATGAAAAATATGTTGGTGACTGCGAAATGCAAAAAACGGTTACCGTCGATTTCCTGAGCCACAAGACGATTCCAAACAATGGAGAAGCTCCGAAATTTTATGTGACGGACCACCATGTCCCGATTATCAATCGCGCGGTATGGATGCGGGCACAGGAAATCCTGGCACATAGAAAGAAAAACCGAACGAAAAAAAAGGATGAGAAGCGGGAAAAACGAGTGGGCAAGGATGTCTTTGATAACCTGGTATGCGGAAAGTGCGGAGCCCCCTTTTACCGCAGAATCCTGCAGGCAAGAGCGACGCACTTCAAGGATGACAGGTGCTTGGATGCCTGCCGTAGTGAGCTGTTGGCACAGGGCAGTTCGCCGGATGATTACTATGAACGGTATTATTACACCTATCCCGTTTGGCGGTGCTCAAGTCTAAAAGATACCTCACCGACCAACGATGGGCCATTTATGGGAAAAGCAGACCCGGATGTTGCCTGGCATCCGATTTATATCGGCGAAGGGGATGCAAAGTGCCCTTCCCATTTTGTGTATGAGACGGCGGTCAAGCAGAGCTTCATGGAAATGTTGCACGCCATTAAGCGCGACCATGAAGAAAACGGGGAGAACGCATGGATCGATTTGGAATTCCGGATGGTCTACCAGAAGGTGCAGGAGCACGTAGCAGAACGGGATTTTTCCAGAAAAACAGAACTGAATGAGCAGATTCTGCAGCTGGAGGAAAAAATGGCTCAGATGCAGGGCCGGCTGAAAGAAGCAGTAGAACGTGGCCGCCAGAAAGTCAGCCCGGAGATTGATACCTACGAAAGACTGGTGGATGACCTGCGAGAGCGTTTGAATGAGAAAATGGACGAACGGCAGCAACTCAGCCAGGAAGAACAGCTTCTTTCGGAGATGAAGCACAACTACGACTTTTTCATCCGCTGCCTGGAAGCCATGCCCGAAATCAACAAGGCCGGCATGAAGCTGAATGTCAATGGACTGGATATGGATGGGAGCCGCCTGCGTGACTTTGGCGGCAAGGCAAGGAGCAAAATCCTGAGTGACATCCGGCGCGGAAAAAGAAAGATGAGTGCAGACCGGGGAGAGCAGGCTCCGGATTTTCTGGAATTTGAAAAGGGCGTTTACTTCGCATTCATCAAGGAAGGAATCGTTGACGGTAACGTGATCACCTACACGACGAATTTTGGAGTCAAGCTGACCAGCACCGGAAACAGCCGGACGCTGATGGCTTTCATCGGATTCCGCAGATGCAATCCGAATAAAACGGTCGAGGTGCTGATGGACGGCTGGCAGGTCAACGGACTCTGCATTCGGTACCATAGAGAAAAGAGAAAGGAAAAAACGGCACACACGCTGATGATCCGGAAACGGAAAGCACAAGAACGAGCGTTGCTGGAGCAGGAAGCGTGATTTTGGGAACCCCACTGGATGAGACACTTTGTCTTGTCTGGTGGGGATTTTTTGTTTTTGGAGGATTTTTTTCCCGAACCCATTGCTATGTGCAAAATTCTGCTATATGTTGAGAGTACACCACTTTACAACTTTTTCATAAAAAAATATCGTACAGGACTTTCTGATGTATAATGAGTTTGACGAAAACATTCCAAAGGAAAGTGACCCTGTACGACAAAAACATTATACAACGAAAAGACAATAATTGGTAGACTTCATCAAAATTTTTTGATTTATTTTGAAACTTTTTCTGTTTCGACGGCGGATACCCTGTTCTTGCTGATACTATCCATTGCCTTTTATAAGAAAAGATGTAAAGTATTTGTTGAAAATTGGAGACTGAAATATAACAAATTTTGTTACAGGGATGAATTGTTCTCTGACCTGTGATATACTGGAGCCATGGGAAAACAGAGACTTCAGATGTGGTAATGCATAAAGTAAAATGCTCTAAGAGGGGCGTATGAGAAATTTGATATAAGATTGTGTTTCAACGAAGTACAACAGAAGCGAAGAAAAAGGAGAACAATACTATGAAAATTGCAGTGGCAGGAACGGGATATGTGGGGCTTTCGATTGCGACATTGCTTGCGCAACACCATGAAGTTATGGCAGTGGATATTATTTCTGAAAAGGTTGATTTGATCAATAACAGAAAATCTCCGATTCAAGATGAGTATATTGAAAAATATCTGGCTGAGAAGGATTTGAATTTAACTGCGACGCTGGATGCGAAGAAGGCTTACAGTGATGCGGACTTTGTGGTGATTGCAGCACCTACGAATTATGACAGCAGAAAGAATTTCTTTGATACATCAGCGGTTGAATCTGTTATCCAGTTGGTGATGGAATCTAATCCGAATGCGATGATGGTGATTAAGAGCACGATTCCGGTTGGATATACAGTATCGGTTCGGGAAAAGTTCCACTGCAATAATATTCTTTTCAGTCCGGAATTTTTGCGGGAGAGTAAAGCTTTGTATGATAATCTCTATCCATCCCGCATTATTGTTGGTACGGATATGAAAGATCCAAGACTTATAGAATCAGCGCATACATTTGCGGGGCTTTTGCAGGAGGGCGCAATCAAGGAAAATATTGATACTTTGATCATGGGATTTACTGAGGCTGAGGCGGTAAAACTTTTTGCAAATACGTATTTGGCCTTGCGAGTATCGTACTTCAATGAACTGGATACTTACGCAGAAATAAAGGGACTCAATACCCAGCAGATTATCGATGGTGTTTGCCTTGATCCGCGTATTGGATTTTTCTATAACAATCCATCTTTTGGATATGGTGGCTATTGTCTGCCGAAGGATACGAAACAGCTTTTGGCAAACTATGATAACGTTCCGCAGAATATGATGACGGCTATTGTGGAGTCAAATAAAACAAGGAAAGATTTCATCGCAGATCGGGTATTGCAAAAAGCGGGATATTATGCATATGATGATGAAAATACCTATGATGCTTCGATGGAAAAGGATGTTGTAATTGGAGTGTATCGCCTTACGATGAAGGCAAATTCGGATAATTTCCGTCAGTCTTCGATTCAGGGAGTGATGAAGCGGATCAAGGCAAAGGGCGCAACTGTGATTATCTATGAGCCGACATTGGAAGACGGTACAACGTTCTTTGGAAGTAAGGTTGTAAATGATTTGCAGAAGTTTAAAGAGCAAAGCCATGCAATTATTGCAAATCGATATGATGAGTGTTTGGATGATGTAAAAGATAAGGTGTATACAAGAGATCTGTACGGCAGAGATTAAAGGAAAAGGTATTGTCAAAGATATTCATTTACGCATAGCTATTGAGAAAGGATGAACAATTGCACTTATGATTCCGAATAGGGAAATCAAAGAAATCTTTGAGACGACGGTAATGTAACACTGAAATAGTGAGAATGGTGTTGGATTTTTATGTAGACCTTGTCAAGTTGTTGTGGTCAAGCGTTTTTGTAACGCTTGTGGCTAAAAAAGATCTGGGCAGTTATGCGTTGA
>ERZ1106915.2077-NODE-2077-length-12919-cov-236.327736_pt1 | contig 12919 bp, 19 predicted proteins | sample MGYA00403653_ERZ1106915 | MGnify/ENA primary metagenome ERZ1106915 (study PRJEB35170, sample SAMEA104062404) | human gut metagenome | biome: human gut; feature: human-associated habitat; material: faeces | place: Denmark | collected 2012-06-06 ... | reverse complement strand
CCAAGCCAAAACCAAACGATAACCAAGAAGAAACCAAGTCAAAACCTAATTATAATGATAATAAGAATAAGAATAAGAATGTAAATGAATATATCCCCCCTATAATCCCCCAAGGGGATGTAGCACATTCAGACGAGCATCATGAAACGATAGATTATAATGCTCTTATGAATACATTCAATAGGATGTTTGAAAACAAACTCCCTAGAATATCATCTATGACGGATAAGAGGAAGAAATCTGTAAAAGCAAGGGCTTCCGAACATGGGAAAACATCAATAATGGATGTTTTCAACAACGTGGCCCAGTCTGCATTTCTTCTAGGACGCAATAACCAAAATTGGAGATGTGATTTTGATTGGATATTTAAACCGACAAATTTCATAAAAATATTGGAAGGAAACTATAATGGGACAAGACTTAGTAAAAATCAACAGGATAGCGAGCAGCGAAAACGTGATTCAGCTCTTGCAGTCGCTACAACCGTCAGAGAAGCTGCCGCAAAAAAGAGAAAGGAACTTGAAGCAGAAGGCGTTATTGAATAAATATCCTGATCCTGCACAATTCATTCTTGATTACAACCCTGATTTGCAGTTCAAACTTGTCAGATGTAATGCAACTCATTCAAAACTGGCATTGAATGACAGTATTCCAAGCTTAGGGTTATTGTCTTCCACTTACGGAGATGAAACCCCGATAGAATGGCTAAAGATACAGTTTGGTTCACTGAACGACTTTGCGGAGGTATCGACTAAGATAGCAAAAGAACAACTCTCTGAACTATCGGAGATATTTCTTTCGGAGTATTACTACATCAATACCGCTGAGATTTGCTTTTTTATTGCACGATTCAAGGCTGGCAAGTATGGAAGATTTTACGGAGCAATAGACCCCATGAAAATAACAAGTGCGATGTTAGACTACATATCCGAACGAAGAAAGGATATTGAGCGTAAAGAAAGGGAAGAATACAGAATGCAGCGTGAGAAAGAGATAGAAGAACGTGGGAATAACAGGATCTCTTATGCTGAATATCAAGAGTTGAAACGCCGGGCGGAATCCGGAGATGAAAAAGCCAGAAAAATGCTAATGTCCTCATGAAAGTAACTATCTACTGGGAGAACAAGTCTACTCCTGTTATCCGTAAGAGAATCCGTGATCGATTTGGCATTCCTCACTATATGTCTGTCAATGGTGAAACTCAGGCAGAAATAAGCGAAGAGGATATGCCGGATCTGATGGAGTTGGTTAAACGAGGATTTATAAGCTTAAGAAATAAATAAAATCATGTTAGTAGGAACAACAAATCTTAATACGACGCTCAATATGGCATACGTCCTGACTGACGTCGTGGAAACGCTTCTCTACGATTTGAGGAGTGAAATGGGAAAACAAGGCTATGAATTGCGTCATGATGCAAAACGCAACTTCAACACTGCGATAGCAGCAATTCGTAAATTGAAACTTGATGTTGACAAAACGCAATTATCCACACAGGAAAACTTCGGGAATGACTCCGATTGTCTTCTTGCCTTCATTAAGCTGTTAATAGATCGCTGCGGTGATGATGACAAGAAGATGTTTGAGTTCTATAATTATATCAAACGGTATCCGTCGCAACTCGGCTTGGAGCTGTCTGATGAAAAGTGTGTGTTTGCGCATGTTTTTGAGAATAAGTAACCATCATAACTATACAGAAATGAATAAAATTGAATTAAATAAGATATATAACGAAGACTGTCATAATGGTATAAAACGGATCACTGATACAAGTATAGATTGTATTTTAACTGACCCACCTTATTTGTATTTGAAGAATCAAAAGTTAGATCGTCCGTTTGATGAGAATACTTTATTTCTTGAATTTAAGAGAGTTCTCAAGCCGACTGGTTTTGTAGTTCTATTCGGACGTGGAACTTCATTCTACCGCTGGAACACAATTCTTGCTGATTTAGGATTTGCGTTCAAAGAGGAAATTATATGGGATAAAGGACATTGCACATCTCCATTGATGCGTATGTCTCGCGTGCATGAAACAATATCCATTCACGCGATGCCTAAAGCAACAATCAACAAGTGTAAAGTGCCTTATTTGGAAATGAAAAAAAATGACATTCACGGAATAATTCAGGATATAAAACGCCTGCGTTCAGTTTTTACGCAATCTAAATCAATGGAGGCTGTTTATAATTTTTTAGAAAATAATTGCCGAGATACATCTGACAGATGGGAAGCAAACAACATATCAATATCATCTGATATTACTAAAGAAGATAGATGTGTCTCCGTAATGCGAGGGTTAGAGCATGGCATGAACGAAAAATCAATCATTCGAACTGATCGCATTGAATGCGATCGGTTCACAAAATTCGGAATAAACACAGATAAGCGTAAAACAGGAGATAGATGCTGTAACGTGATGCAATCGATGGAGTTTGGATTAAATGAGAAATCTATTATTAAGGCTGTGAGAGACCATTATTCCGCAATACATCCTACTCAAAAGCCTGTAAGGTTGCTAGAACGTATACTTGCTCTTACGACTAGCCCCGGTGATGTAGTATTAGACCCTTTCTCTGGCAGTTGTTCTACTGCTGTTGCCTGTATAAATACAAATCGTAGATACATCGGATTTGAAATAGATAAGGAGTACTATGAGTGTGGGGTTAAGAGATTAAAGAAGGTTCTTTCTGAGCCTAAATTAGCAATGTAAAATATTCAAAACCAGATAGAAATGAACACAAGTTTTGAAAGATCTGCTGCTGCTACCGATGAATGGTACACACCGAAAGAAATAATAGACAGTTTAGGCAGATTTGACCTCGACCCGTGCGCTCCCATAAATCCACTTTGGCAGACAGCTAAGATAATGTACAATAAGAGCGATGATGGGTTATCTAAGAAGTGGAGGGGTCGTGTTTGGCTTAATCCTCCTTATTCCCGTCCTCTTATCGGGCAATTTGTTCGCAAGTTAGCGGAACATGGTAACGGTATAGCATTGCTTTTTAATCGTTGTGATAGTAAGATGTTCCAAGATATCATCTTTGAGAAAGCTACGGCGATGAAGTTCCTCCGAAATCGTATTAGGTTCTATCGCCCAGACGGTACTCGTGGAGATTCGCCCGGTTGTGGTAGCATTTTAATCGCTTTCGGCGAAGAGAATGCAGAAGTATTAAGGACATGCGACCTCACAGGTAAATATGTACGAATCAATTAGGGTAAAACAGATTAGGATATGAATTAAATTAATGTAAGATTTACCAGACATGAAGGAGCCACATACAGGCATTGGGATATGCCATTGCCGCCAATGTCGAATGGATAAGAAGCATTGCAGTTCTAAAAAAAGAAAGTTTGAGAAACGGGCTATAAATAAGTTCCGTCGGAAACAATTGAAATTAGATGAAATAATAAAATGCAATCGTTTTGGAAAATATTGGGCTTGATCCCAATGCTTTCCGATTTTAAAAAAGAAAGGGTCTAATTATGAAACAGACAGTAGAAGAAGCCGAGAAAGAATATTATGAAAAGAATTATCCGGGTGTAGATATAAATAGGATGCTGGTGGAAAATGCGTTTGAAGCTGGTGCTGAATGGCAATCAAATCAATCACCTTGGATAAGTGTGAAAGAGAAGGCTGGTTGCGATTCATCGAATGATTGTATTGTAATGGATAGTGATGGTGAGGTATTTAGAGCATGTTTCATCAGAAACAAGTGGCTGAAATATAATCGCGGGTATTATGTGATAGACAATGTGACTCACTGGATGCCTATCCCTTCATTCGATGAAATACTGGAAGCTAATAGGGATGTATTAGAACGGATTAAAGAGAAAGGAGATTAAATATGAAAGCAAGAGTAAAATCAACAGGGGTTCTAATAGATGTAATTCCGAAAATAAATACCAATGCGTTACATAGTGGAGATAACCTATATGTATGTGATAATATGGTATTCAGAGAGTGTGAACTTGACTTTTTAAATATTGGAAATTCAGCTATTGATTGGGAACAGAGGCGCTACGAATTGGCGAAAGCTGCTATGCAAGGGATTTTAAGTGACAATACAGAAGTTGGTTACGCTTGTTCGGAAGCAGATTACAAGAAAGGAGAGAAACATACAATACCTATAAGCATTGCTCGGTTTGCAATTGCTTGTGCTGATGCTTTAATTAATGAATTAATGAATAAAAATGATAGAAGTATTAAGGAATAAAACTCCTGTCGCTCGTAAAGAGCATAGATGTGAATTTTGTGGTGAGGTGATACACGTTGGAGAAAAGTATAACAGGCAGTCCAATGTTTATGATGGTCGTATTTATGATTGGGTAAGTCATTGTGTATGCTCCAAGTTAGCCTATGAACTTGACATGTTTGATGATTGTGATGAAGGTCTTGACGGTGATGGGTTTGTTGACAGCTTGAATCAGTATGTTTATGACAATCATTATGATGATAAAATAGATGATATTGCGAAAGATTGGCAATTACCACGCTACGAACTTGTAAAGAAAGTATTAGATGAATTAAAAAAGGAGGAATAACCATGACCGAAGAACTTGTAACATTAGAAACAGCAAAGATGCTGAAAGAGAAAGGATTTGACGAGCCATGTTCGATAGCTATTAATATTGAAGATGGTAGACAATATGGTACTAGTAGAACAAATAGCGAGTTACCAATAAAAGTATGTCCCCATCCTACTCAATCCGCTGCCCAAAAGTGGTTGCGTGACACTAAATGCCTCCATATTGAAATAGGCTATATGTATGGAGACTATTGGCTTTACGATATTCTGACAATACCTACCCATGATCTGATAGGATTGGAGGACAGAGACTCTGTTCGTTACAACACCTACGAAGAAGCACTTGAAGCAGGAATACAGGAAGCATTAAAACTTATGTGATTATGGAAAATATTAATTTGAATAAATGGCGCGACCGTGCTTATAAGACAGCCTGTGAGCACGGTTTCCACGATAAGGAGCTGAGTAAAGAACACTGCCTTTGCCTTGTCATTTCTGAGCTTATGGAAGCTGTGGAAGCGGACCGAAAAGGTAGATTAGGAAAAAATTGTAAACGTCGTTTTGAAATGGAATACAATCGTTATCCTGCATTAGTAGAGGAAGAAAAACGATTTAAGTGCTCGTTTGAAAATAATGTAAAAGATTCACTTCCCGATGTGGATATAACACAGTGCTTGATGCGGCAGAAAAGGTTTTGAGTGAGGAGGATTATTTCAAGATTGTGAAGCAATTAGAAAAGGAGGAATAACGATGAAAGGAAAGATATATAAAATAACTATATGCCAGATATCGTTTATGATAGGATGGTTCCCACATGCGGATAAATGGTACCACAAATTCCAGATTATCTATTAATCTAGTTTTTATATTAGGAGAAAAATAATTATATTTGTAATGTGTATTATGTTATACATAACTCAGACTAACGAAAAGACATGAAGCTAAGACCTAAACAAGAAAAATTCTGTAATCTTTATATTGAGACCAGTAATGCTTCTGAAGCATATAGAAAGGTATATTCGTGCAAAGGCTCCAGTGATAAAACTGTATGGGAGGCAGCATCTAAGTTGGTTTCAAAGCTGTCTCCCAGAATACAGGAGCTCCAAAGTGAATTAAGAAAGAAGTCAAATATTACTAAGGATCGCGTACTTGAGGAATTGCGGTGTATTGCATTTGCTGATATCCGTGATTTCCTGAGTATAAGAAATGGTATGGTGATATTTAAAGATTCATCCGAATGGACTGAAGAAATGGCGCGTGCAGTAGAAAGTGTTAAAGTTACCAAGGAGGGGATTGAATTAAAGTTGAATGGTAAGAGTTGGAGCATATCTCGTATTTGCAAGATGCTGGGATATGATGAACCGACAGAAGTTAATATAAAACAAATGTTGCTTGATATTGATACGGGGACGGGGGATTAATGGAAAAGGTATCTATTAGTTATAGAAAGTTTAATCCAAATTTTCATCATCTTAGGGAAGCTATGAAAGATGATGATATAAGGTTTATCTTCCTCTATGGAGGTTCTTCATCGGCAAAGTCTTTTTCTGTAGCTCAGGCTATGTTGATAGAATGTCTTTCAGGGGGTAATAATACGCTTGTATTTAGAAAAGTAGGTTCTTCTATTGCTGATAGTATTTATAAGACTTTTCAGGAGGCGGTAAGGTCCCTTGGAGTATATAGACTATTCTCGTTTAGAGAGAATAAGATTATTTGTTTTAACGGGTCCTACATAACATTTAAGGGATTGGATGATTCTGAGAAAATAAAAGGATTGGAGAGTTATAAATATGTTGTCTGTGAAGAATTGTCAGAGTTTAAAGAAGAAGATTTCAAACAGATAAAGAAGCGTCTTAGAGGCCGGAAAGGACAGAAAATCATTTCAATGTTTAATCCAATTGAGGAAGAGTGTTGGATTAAAAAAAATGTATTTGATAAAGAGCAGTTAAAAGAAGAGTCAAATGACTTGTATGGTATATTGAGAGACAATGAAACAAAGAAGATTCTTCCTAAAGAATTCTCAATGATTGCTAGAAAATGGAAAAATACAGAAAGGCTTTTGAGAAATCCTAGAACGGGAATTGAGGAAGTTCATGCTCCGGATACAGTTATAATGCAATCAACTTACCTCAATAATTTTTGGGTAGTTGGCAGTCCGGACGGGCAATATGGATTTTATGACCGGCAGGCGGTTGCTGATTTTGATAAGGATAGGACAAGAGATTATAATTACTATCGTATATATGCGCTTGGGGAATGGGGTAAAATAAAGACAGGTGGAGAGTTTTTGCATGCATTTGATTCTGGTAAGCATAAGAAGATATGTCCTGTAACAGAAGGAATTCCTTTGCATATTTCTGTTGATAATAATGTTCTCCCATATATCAGTGTATCAATATGGCAAAATGAAGAATTGGAGTTAAGGCAAGTTCATGAAATCTGTGCTGAAGATCCGTTTAATACAGTAACTAAAGCAGCCGAGTTGACACGTACATGGCTGGAAGGAATCGGATATAACGATGTGGTATATTTGCATGGAGATGCGAGTACCAGAAGCGGAAATACTATTGATGATGAAAAGAGATCTTTTCTGGATAAATTTATAGATGTGTTGGAAGAAACTTTTCGGGTGGTTGATATGGTCCCTAAAAAGAACCCTCCTGTTGCTATGTCGGGAGAGTTTGTGAATGCTTTATTAGAGGGTTTCCATGGAATATCTGTGTCTATTGATGAATCATGTAAAAAGTCTATACAAGATTACGAGAATGTAAAGAAAGACACTAATGGAGGAATATTAAAAGCTCGGATTAAGGACAAGATAACAAAACAGAGTTACGAGGAGTTTGGGCATTTAACAGACTGTTTCCGTTATGTGTGTACAGATATATTCCGGGAACAGTTTTTATCATATTCAATGGCTAGGAAGAGAAATACACATAAGAAAGAAAATATGAAATATTATAATGTAGGAATAGCAATAGAAGGAGATTCTATAGTCTATATCATGCCAGATTGCAATGGTAAGTTTATAATGATACATGCAGTCTATGGAACTGAGGTCTTTATCGACGGAGTTTTATTTAGAGATGGATTTGATGCCGGATTAATGGAAGAGAAACTCAAAGAATGGGCACCTGTCAGTACTGTTTTTGAAAGTCATAAATCATATTTCCAATTTGCAAGAGATGTGCGGGAATGGATGGATAATGTGCGGGCTACCAGCTTATATGCGAATATGGACCAAAGAATATCTGCAAATGAAGAATTTATAAAAGAGAGATTTAAATTTAGAAGTGATTATGATGATTATCCTGAATATCTTTCTTTTATGGATTCAGTGATGGATTATAATGGTAAAGAGAACTATGAAGGGATTAATTGCCTGAGTGCTTTGGCTTCGGTAGTTGCAAGAACAATTAGGAATAATCAGTAATTGTTTGATCTGCCGGTTCTCTCTCTACTCTCAGGAAACGTATAAATAGGATATATCCCTTTACACGCTTTCTGAGCCGGTTCACGTAAGAAGTTCCGGCCCCTTATGAACCTTCCTCTTATTAGTTCTGTTCTATATGATAATAGATGTGATTTAGCTGATAATCATGTTGATATTAGTTAAAAACATAGCTTTGGTGGTAAAAATAGTGATGATTTAGCGTGAGATACTGACTGATTGCTTATATTTGCAACATAATAACACTACAATGTAGCGTAATTATATTTATAGATTATGAAAGCTTCTACCTATACACAAAAAACATTGGTAATAGAGAATCCTTCCAAAGGACTATTAGACTTTGTAAATAAGCTGAGAGATAGGAAATTATCTCAGCAGGAAAAATTACGCAATAAAAAGGACTGCACTATAAAAATTAATGCATAAATTTATTAGATGGATATTTCCGTTTCTATTAGTTCTCAATTAGGTGATGAATATCGAATAATAATATCTCCTTTTGACTTGGAAGTAATACCTTGTGAAGTGAGAGATCTGCTTGGAGATGATATAGAAATAGCAGATGTTACACTGGAAAGAATAAAAGGGGATAATCCGACTGATATTGGAATACTTCTGAAAATATCAAATGTCATAGGTCAAGTTTTTAACGATAATGAAAACATAATATTATATTTCTACTGTGATGATATACATGATATTTTAAGAAGAGACCAAGGATTAACTCCTCAAAAATTTAGAAGTACTTTGTTTTCAAGAATGTTCGATAAGTATATATCGTCGAATAGAATTACTAACATGATAAATACTCCTATTGAGGTTAAGGCAGATAGGAATATTTACATTCATTTGATATCAAGAAGTTCCCATTTAGAGTATGTAAATGCTATAAAGGATGCAATAATGGCAATGGAATCAAAATAAGATCTCTCTTTCTATAATTTTATGTAAGATCCCTTTCTGTTCTATTTTTCATGTAGTAAAATTATAACCCCCGTGATTTTTCTGACCATCCACTGAAATTTAGTTCTATTTTTAAGATACCATAAATAAAGGGAGAGCAAAACACACTCTCCCTTCATCATATCTACCGTCCTGTTTTCTCTATTTTCATGAAGACATTGCGTCTGCTTTTTGCTTCAGCTTGTTTTGTCCGTTCATTGAGGATCAATTTGAGCTCATTGAGTTCCTTGTGCATTCTAAGGATATCGTCGGTAAGTGATACGACACGGCTCAGCAATACCATGTCCATATTGGTATATTTTGAAGTTTCCATATAGCTTTTTATTTAGAATTTCATTTAGATTAATTTCGTTTTCTTCGTCGAGATCCCGGGAGCCGTATTGCTCCCGGGGTGTTCATCCCCTAACAGAGATGTTCGCCTGATTGGTAGTCGAAGCATTATATATAATCAATCGTTGTAGAAGAACGATTCTCCTTTCTTCCGTGTGAGCCTGTAACCTGTGTACAGACAAACCAATATTAATATAATCTCTATCATAATTTTGGAATATAGTTGTGGCTGTCGGGCATTTAAACCGACCGCTGATAGTTATGTAATAGATTAGGCGGCTGGATTCACCTCACTCTTTATCTGCTTGATGGCTTTCTTCACGTTCCATTCATTCTCGTACAATGCGATGATGAAACGCACACCTTTGGTAGTCCATACTGTATATACACTTGTTCCTGTCGAACCGTCAGAACGTGTATACGTCTGTGTACGGGTAGCATGAATTCCCCAAGTAGAGAAAGGAGAATATAGTAACCATTGACCGGACTGTTTGTAAAGGATACCAATTTCTTTCATTTTCCTGTGAAGCTTCTCCGCATCCATTCCGATTTGCTTAGCCACCTGTGTGGAGGTAAGCGTGTTGACCGATTGCAAATGGTTATCGTAGTAGTTAACTTTCGGGGCTGCTTGCTTGATTTCCTCTGTTTGAATCTTGATGGTGGCTTGCTGCTGCTCGGTTTGGGCTTCGAGCTTGGCTTTCTCTTCACGTTCTTGTTTTAATTGTGTGGCGAGATGGATAACCAGATCGGGATTGTCGATCATCTGTTCAAGAGTGGGCTGCGTGGCGGTCATGCCGATGGTGAGCAATTCCTTGATACGGTCGTTGCACCAAATAGCGAAGGCAGGACTTAACCAACGAGCAAACTCCATTGCAACATCTTCGTGCATCCAAGTACCCTGCTCTTTGTTTCCGCCTTGTTTTATTTCTACCAAAGCCGTTAGGGGAATTGTCCTAACGCTTGATAATGTGGATAAAAACTCTTTGGTTGATTTGTTGGATAGCCAATCTTTGGCAAGTTTTCCAAATGGCTTTGCCATTTCCGTAGCGTTCACCATAACACTATCGCCTTTTTGGAATGTGATAGGACTTCCATTGTACTGGAAGATTTGATTTACTGAATTGCTGAACATAACAATAATAATAAAAAAGTGCTATCGCCTGTCCCGCTGTTCAACACATTCAGTAAATGCTGTGAGTACATTAATACTTCACACGGGGGTACGATAGCACCTAAATATCTTAAGTGAGGTCATAAAAATAACCTGCACAATCATGCAAGTTCACGACCTGCATTTACTGACTAAATGTTGAACACCGCAAAGGTACGAACATTTTGCTAATATACAAAGTATTTCCGTTATTTAGATATAGTATAAATTACAAGTATTTCTTTTCTGTATTTTGGCAAATATTTTATTTTTCCTTTAATTTGCTTAACAATATTAGTAACGTATATAAATGGGAAACACTAAGAATAAAGGTATATATATAGAATTAGTTTCTATAGAGGAGAATAAATTGCTTGATTGCCAGGATATTTGCAGCCTTTATGAAGACTGTTATTGTTAGGTAAGCTTGAATGTGGTACGACGAGCGCCAAAGGAATAAGAATGTCGCATGCTTATTTGATAATACAAAATATATCAACCAAGCAAATACGTGTGAATCCGGAATATTTTACTGCGATAGATAATGATGGATTTTCATATAGAGGTGTTGATTTTCGTTGTGATTATTATGGCAATGAAAAAGAGTTTTATGCAGAAAGCTATAAATTGCCCCCTTCGTCAAAAGTACGTTTCTTAGTGTTGTTTAAATCTAAAACTATATCTCAAATTATATACGACAATGATATTTGGGATGAATACCATTACAAAGTAATCATAAACGATAAAAAAGAAAATCTCGAAAATATTGGTATTCTTAAGATGAAATTGGAAGAGAAAGATTCTATTATAACAAATTTAGAAGAAGAACTTTTCATCAAATCTCAAGAAATAAAAGAGCTTAAGGAAGAACTGGAGGATGCAAGGGTAGAGATGAATAAAACAGCAACGTTTGTTCGGGAAAACTTCAATCACCAAGCTTCAATGAAACGAGTACAAGAATCTATGTTGTGTAAATACGAGTTTATTGAAGATAGTGAATACTTTAGAATCATATCTCTTGAGGAAGAAGATACGGTTTCATTTAATAGGGAATTTGATAAATCTAAAGACAACTATTCATGGATAAATAAAAATGATGCTTTGATAAGTTTGAAAGCAGACAACGCTTTTGGATTTTCTTTAGATGGGAGAACAATTATAAAAAGTCCAGTTTCAGGAATATTCGAATTTGACAAGAATAAAATGATTGGGTATAAAGAAGAGATTTGCCGAATAAGAAAGTATCCTCAATGTGAAAAGGAAAATGTAATATCGGAATTGGAAAGAGAAGAAATTAAAAAGAATATATATAAAAAGGAACGTAAGAAAATGATTGAAAGAGAAACCCTTGATGAACTGATAGAAGAGGGGAAAATTTTCAATGTATATACTAAAAAAGAAGGAAATAGAAGTACCATACCAATGGATATAGCTACGGCTGTATGGAACAGAGATGGTGGCAAATGCTGTTTTTGCGGTAGTAATGAAAATTTGGAGTTTGATCATATTATTCCTATATCTAAGGGAGGAGCAACTACGTTCAGAAATTTGCAATTGCTTTGCAAAAATTGTAACACAAAGAAATCAGATAATATTTAATATTTTAAAATTATGAAAAAGTTTATAGCAATTTTGTTTGTTTTTGGATTTATTTTTAGTGGTTGTAAGTCTTCTTATTCTTATAAAGAAACTACTACTTCATTAGATTTTAGAGAATATGTTAAGCAAGGGTTCGTTATAATTCCTGCAACTGTAGGCTTTGAATATACTCCGGTTGAATATACTCCTATTTCTGAAATTAATGTGTTATTTTATTCAGGTAATAAATTACCAGATGATTTAAAAGGAAAAAGAGGAATCAAAACATCAAAGATTTGGGGTGTAACTGAATATTATCCAACCTCAGAAAGAATATTAGATAAGATAGTTGAAGAGGCCAAAGCAATGGGAGCAAATGGTATAGTCAATTTTAAATCCTCATATATTAAGTCAAAGAATAGTAAAGGATATTGGGAGGTTTCTGGAGTTGCTGTAATAACAAAGCAATGATTTGATAATTTCCTAAGAAACACTTTTTATTTGGCCGGGAGCAATCCCGGCCTTTTTTATATCTTATCTATTAAATCCTTGAGGTTATTTTCGTTGTCTTTTTCAGCAAAATACATATATAAGTCAGATCCAGAAATATATCCGAGAAAGACATCTATAGTATAATTAGTTACTCCTTCCTCGACCGCTTTCACCTGTTCAATACGTATATTTCCTTTTTTGGCAACAGCATATTTTGATAAATTACGGGATTCCCTAAATTCTTGGAGTTTTTGTCCTAGGACTTCTCTATAACTGCTCTTATTCATAAGGATATCATTTTTTTAGCTTCTTCACCTCTTAAATACCATGCTACAGCTTCATTCGATGTCTTAGCATATTTTTCATACACTGATACTTTGTAATCTATCGCATCAGCAATAGATATATTTTTTAACTCTGCCA
>ERZ1106915.2075-NODE-2075-length-12927-cov-28.689326_pt1 | contig 12927 bp, 7 predicted proteins | sample MGYA00403653_ERZ1106915 | MGnify/ENA primary metagenome ERZ1106915 (study PRJEB35170, sample SAMEA104062404) | human gut metagenome | biome: human gut; feature: human-associated habitat; material: faeces | place: Denmark | collected 2012-06-06 ... | reverse complement strand
GTAGTGAGTTGGAAGTTTTAAAGAAACATATTGACTCAGGAGATATTAGAATTCCGTCACTATGGCAGGGATTAAAACCTGGGTTTATAATCATGGGGTGGATGATTTTTTGTCCCTTGCTAATGTCATTTCTGATAACACAAAAGACAAGTGAAACACTCACTGCTATGTTAGCCGGAGGATGGCTTGGACTTATTATTCTGTTTATTGTGGCAAGGATTAGAATGTTATATTTCTCTCTGCCGGAAGAATTCCTAAAGACATCATCCGTAATGAGGATTATATCATCAAAACTGAAAGTGTATTTCATTGTGTATATGGGAATTATATTCTTATGGTCTTTTTTAGGTGGAGGGATTATATACGGTTTTGGTGCAATTTTAGTGACGGTTATTATGGCGTTCTTGATTCAATTAGATATCGGTAGATATCAATTTGTTGGTGTTATTGATGCAATCAATAGTTACGTCAAAAACAAGAAGTTATCAAGAGTAAAATAAAGGATATTAGAGAGTAAATATATGATGAAAACAAAAAAACTAATGATGGTTGCACTGGTCAGTTCCACTCTGGCCCTTTCAGGGTGTGGTGCGATGAGCACAGCAATCAAGAAGCGTAACCTTGAGGTGAAGACTCAGATGAGTGAGACCATCTGGCTTGAACCCGCCAGCGAACGCACGGTAATGTTGCCGCCCTGCGTCAGGGCACATCAGGTGCGAAAATTCAGACCAGTACTGAGACAGGTAACCAGCATAAATACCAGACCCGTGTGGTCTCAAATGCGAACAAGGTTAACCTGAAATTTGAAGAGGCGAAGCCTGTTCTCGAAGACCAGCTGGCCAAATCAATCGCAAATATTCTCTGAACCTCGTCAGGAGGCTGATCTGACCGGCCTCCTTGCTGACGCCTCGCGTTGCTCGTTGTCCAACCCCGGGATGTAACAAAATAAATTTTGTCACCTCCCGGCGTTTCCGAAATAAATATGAAAACACTGAGCGGTTGTGCAAATTCTTTGTGCGACCGTGAAGTGTTGCCGGCGAAGCCGGGATCTTCCGGAGAAAGTCATTATGACATCAGACAATATCGCTGAATATGTTGGTGAGAATAATCAATTTACTGAGAAGCCTGTAACTGAATACCCCCCGGTGATACAGGATAATACAGTGACCACTAAAGACTATCTGTACAGCAATAATATTGATACTGACCTTTTAGTGGTTATCGGAGGGCTTATTGTTATATTGTTTCTCATGATGCTTATCATGTACTTTATTAATTCTCTCAGGCATAAGGAATTAACTGAAATACTGACAAAAATATCTTTTCCTGAAAAATCCGGGAGCAATTCGCTTAAACCGGAAGCGGTCAGCTGTAATTTGTTGTCCCTGTGTGTGCTGGCCCCGGTATTCTGTACACCCAAAAAGCTGGCTGAAGTTTCCAGGGAGATCATCGTGGCGAGTGCGCAGGAAATTGCATGGACGCCGGGGAGCAGTCGTATTGATGGCCACCAGGCGGAGAATATCACCTGGGCGATTTCATCGCAGTCTCCTGCCGATAAGTATGATCTCATCAATAAAACGTCCCGTGTTTCTCCTGACAGTGGCCGTTTTTATGAACCGGACACAGTTCTGGATCACCGTGAACGGGTACGCCTTTTTATTCAGATCCAGTTTCCGCATGGGAGTGACTGGTCTGAAGTATTGCGCCTGACTGACATTGTTACAGAGAAGGTCTCTTCCGGCAGGACTGCAGGCGGGTATCACCACCGGCATACAGGGTACACCTGGTCTGTTTCTGTGAATTAACCCCACATCATCCTTTTCTGCCCTGTTCCAGATTTTCCCGGAGTTTCATCATGAGTTTTAACGCAAAGGATATGACCCAGGGCGGTCAGATTGCGTCCATGCGTATCCGCATGTTCAGCCAGATCGCCAATATCATGCTTTACTGCCTGTTTATTTTTTTCTGGATACTCGTTGGTCTGGTTTTATGGGTAAAAATAAGCTGGCAGACGTTTGTGAACGGCTGTATTTACTGGTGGTGTACCACGCTGGAAGGCATGCGGGATTTAATCAAGTCCCAGCCGGTATATGAGATCCAGTATTACGGCAAAACCTTCCGGATGAACGCGGCTCAGGTACTGCATGATAAATACATGATCTGGTGCGGTGAGCAGCTATGGTCTGCATTCGTTCTGGCGTCTGTCGTGGCCCTGGTTATTTGCCTGATCACCTTCTTTGTTGTCTCCTGGATTCTGGGGCGTCAGGGTAAACAACAGAGCGAAAATGAAGTCACAGGTGGTCGTCAGCTGACAGACAATCCGAAAGACGTTGCCCGGATGCTGAAAAAAGACGGCAAGGACTCCGATATCCGGATTGGCGACCTGCCGATTATCCGGGATTCCGAAATCCAGAACTTCTGTCTGCACGGCACGGTCGGGGCCGGTAAGTCGGAGGTTATCCGTCGTCTGGCCAACTACGCCCGTCAGCGCGGTGATATGGTGGTGATTTATGACCGTTCAGGGGAATTTGTTAAAAGTTACTATGATCCCTCCATCGATAAAATCCTGAATCCGCTGGATGCCCGCTGTGCCGCATGGGATTTGTGGAAGGAGTGCCTGACACAGCCGGATTTTGATAATACCGCAAATACTCTGATCCCTATGGGAACAAAAGAAGACCCGTTCTGGCAGGGTTCAGGGCGTACCATTTTTGCGGAAGCGGCGTACCTGATGCGTAATGACCCCAACCGCAGCTACAGCAAACTGGTGGACACACTGCTTTCCATCAAAATTGAAAAACTGCGTACCTTCCTGCGTAATTCACCGGCGGCCAACCTGGTGGAAGAGAAAATTGAGAAAACGGCGATTTCCATCCGTGCTGTGCTGACCAACTACGTGAAAGCCATCCGTTACCTGCAGGGGATTGAGCATAACGGTGAACCCTTTACCATCCGTGACTGGATGCGGGGTGTCCGGGAAGATCAGAAAAACGGCTGGCTGTTTATTTCGTCGAACGCCGACACCCATGCCTCCCTGAAACCGGTGATCTCCATGTGGCTGTCCATTGCCATTCGTGGTCTGCTGGCAATGGGAGAAAATCGTAACCGTCGTGTGTGGTTTTTCTGTGACGAGTTACCCACGTTACACAAACTGCCGGACCTGGTGGAGATCCTGCCGGAAGCCCGTAAGTTCGGTGGCTGTTATGTGTTTGGTATCCAGTCCTATGCCCAGCTGGAAGATATCTACGGTGAGAAAGCGGCTGCCACGCTGTTTGACGTCATGAACACCCGTGCCTTTTTCCGTTCTCCCAGCCATAAGATTGCAGAGTTCGCTGCCGGTGAGATTGGTGAGAAAGAGCACCTGAAAGCCAGTCTGCAGTATTCCTACGGTGCTGACCCCGTGCGTGACGGGGTATCGACCGGTAAGGATATGGAGCGCCAGACGCTGGTCAGTTATTCCGACATTCAGTCTCTGCCGGATCTGACCTGTTATGTCACCCTGCCCGGACCGTATCCGGCAGTAAAACTCTCACTGAAATATCAGGCACGTCCGAAGGTTGCCCCTGAGTTTATTCCGCGTGACATCAACCCGGAAATGGAGAACCGTCTGAGTGCCGTACTTGCTGCAAGGGAAGCAGAAGGTCGCCAGATGGCCAGCCTCTTCGAACCGGATGTGCCGGAAGTTGTTTCCGGAGAAGACGTGACTCAGGCTGAACAGCCGCAACAGCCGCAACAGCCGCAACAGCCGCAACAGCCGCAACAGCCGCAACAGCCGGTGTCTCCTGCCATCAACGATAAGAAGTCAGATTCAGGTGTGAATATTCCGGCAGGGGGGATCGAGCAGGAGCTGAAAATGAAACCGGAAGAAGAGATGGAACAGCAACTGCCACCCGGGATCAGTGAATCCGGTGAAGTGGTGGATATGGCCGCTTATGAGGCATGGCAACAGGAAAATCATCCGGACATCCAGCAGCAGATGCAGCGTCGTGAAGAGGTGAACATTAATGTGCACCGGGAGCGTGGGGAGGATGTTGAGCCGGGAGATGATTTCTGATGTTGAGTTTCAGCGTTGTTAAATCGGCAGGCAGTGCCGGAAACTATTACACCGACAAGGATAATTACTATGTGCTGGGCAGCATGGGAGAACGCTGGGCCGGCCAGGGGGCTGAACAGCTTGGGCTGCAGGGCAGCGTCGATAAGGATATCTTTACCCGTCTTCTGGAGGGCAGGCTGCCGGACGGGGCGGATTTAAGCCGCATGCAGGATGGCAGTAATAAGCATCGTCCCGGCTACGACCTGACCTTCTCCGCCCCCAAAAGTGTCTCCATGATGGCCATGCTCGGGGGGGATAAACGTCTTATTGATGCACATAACCAGGCTGTGGATTTTGCTGTCCGTCAGGTGGAGGCGCTGGCTTCCACACGGGTGATGACGGACGGACAGTCAGAAACGGTGCTGACCGGTAATCTGGTGATGGCACTGTTTAACCATGACACCAGTCGCGATCAGGACCCACAGTTACACACGCATGTGGTGGTGGCTAATGTCACGCAGCATAACGGCGAGTGGAAGACACTGAGCAGTGACAAAGTGGGGAAAACCGGATTTTCCGAGAACGTGCTCGCTAACCGGATTGCGTTCGGGAAAATATATCAGAGTGAGTTACGTCAGCGCGTTGAGGCGCTGGGTTATGAAACCGAAGTGGTCGGTAAGCACGGTATGTGGGAGATGCCGGGCGTACCGGTGGAAGCCTTCTCCGGACGCTCACAGGCTATCCGGGAGGCCGTCGGGGAAGACGCCTCGCTGAAATCCCGGGATGTGGCGGCACTGGATACGCGTAAATCCAAACAGCACGTCGATCCGGAAATCAGAATGGCTGAATGGATGCAGACGCTGAAGGAAACCGGGTTCGACATCCGGGCATATCGTGACGCGGCGGATCAGCGTACGGAGATCCGCACGCAGGCGCCCGGGCCAGCTTCACAGGACGGGCCGGATGTGCAGCAGGCGGTGACACAGGCGATTGCCGGATTAAGTGAACGAAAAGTGCAGTTCACGTACACGGACGTGCTGGCCAGGACGGTCGGCATACTGCCGCCGGAAAATGGTGTGATTGAACGGGCACGCGCCGGTATCGATGAGGCCATCAGCCGTGAGCAGCTTATCCCCCTCGATCGTGAGAAGGGGCTGTTCACGTCCGGGATTCATGTGCTCGATGAGCTGTCAGTCCGGGCACTCAGTCGTGACATCATGAAACAGAACCGGGTGACCGTACATCCGGAGAAAAGTGTCCCCCGGACGGCCGGTTACAGCGATGCCGTCAGTGTTCTGGCACAGGACCGTCCGTCGCTGGCCATTGTGTCCGGGCAGGGGGGAGCCGCCGGGCAGCGTGAGCGGGTGGCTGAACTGGTCATGATGGCCCGGGAGCAGGGGCGGGAGGTGCAGATTATCGCTGCTGACCGTCGCTCGCAGATGAACCTGAAGCAGGATGAACGGCTGTCCGGTGAACTGATAACCGGACGTCGTCAGCTGCTGGAAGGCATGGCCTTCACGCCGGGCAGTACCGTTATCGTCGACCAGGGCGAAAAACTCTCCCTGAAAGAGACGTTAACCCTGCTGGACGGTGCCGCACGTCATAACGTACAGGTCCTGATAACCGACAGCGGGCAGCGAACCGGTACAGGCAGTGCACTGATGGCCATGAAGGATGCCGGGGTGAACACATATCGCTGGCAGGGGGGAGAACAGCGACCGGCCACCATCATCAGTGAACCGGACCGTAATGTCCGCTATGCCCGGCTGGCCGGAGATTTTGCGGCCAGCGTGAAAGCCGGAGAAGAGAGCGTGGCACAGGTCAGCGGGGTACGGGAACAGGCCATACTGACACAGGCCATTCGCAGTGAGCTGAAAACGCAGGGCGTGCTCGGACACCCTGAGGTGACCATGACTGCACTGTCACCGGTCTGGCTGGACAGCCGGAGCCGTTATCTGCGGGATATGTACCGACCGGGGATGGTGATGGAGCAGTGGAACCCGGAGACACGCAGTCATGACCGCTATGTGATAGACCGGGTGACAGCGCAGAGTCACAGCCTGACCCTGCGGGATGCGCAGGGCGAAACGCAGGTGGTGCGTATTTCCTCCCTGGACAGCAGCTGGTCGCTGTTCCGGCCGGAAAAAATGCCGGTGGCAGACGGCGAGCGACTGAGGGTGACAGGGAAAATTCCCGGACTCCGCGTCTCCGGCGGTGACCGCCTGCAGGTGGCATCCGTCAGTGAAGATGCGATGACGGTTGTTGTGCCGGGGCGGGCTGAACCGGCCACCCTGCCTGTGGTTGATTCACCGTTCACGGCACTGAAGCTGGAGAACGGCTGGGTGGAAACGCCCGGGCATTCCGTCAGTGACAGTGCGACGGTGTTTGCCTCCGTCACACAGATGGCAATGGACAACGCCACCCTGAACGGTCTGGCCCGCAGCGGTCGTGATGTCCGGCTGTATTCCTCACTGGATGAAACCCGTACTGCGGAAAAACTTGCCCGCCATCCCTCCTTTACGGTGGTTTCTGAGCAGATAAAGGCGCGGGCCGGTGAGACATCGCTGGAAACCGCTATCAGTCTGCAGAAAGCCGGGCTGCACACGCCGGCACAGCAGGCCATTCATCTGGCCCTTCCTGTGCTGGAAAGTAAAAACCTGGCCTTCAGCATGGTGGACCTGCTGACAGAGGCGAAGTCGTTTGCTGCAGAAGGAACCGGTTTTACTGAACTGGGAGGGGAAATCAATGCGCAGATAAAACGCGGTGACTTACTGTATGTGGATGTGGCAAAAGGCTATGGCACAGGCCTGCTGGTTTCCCGTGCGTCGTATGAGGCAGAAAAGAGCATTCTTCGCCATATTCTCGAAGGTAAGGAGGCGGTCACGCCGCTGATGGAGAGAGTACCCGGCGAACTCATGGAGACGTTAACGTCGGGACAGCGTGCCGCCACCCGTATGATACTGGAAACGTCCGACCGCTTCACGGTGGTACAGGGTTATGCCGGTGTGGGTAAGACCACACAGTTCCGGGCGGTGATGTCAGCCGTGAACATGCTGCCGGCGAGTGAGCGTCCCCGAGTTGTGGGGCTGGGGCCCACGCACCGTGCGGTCGGTGAGATGCGCAGCGCCGGCGTGGATGCACAGACACTGGCGTCCTTTCTGCATGACACGCAGCTGCAGCAGCGCAGCGGAGAAACGCCGGATTTCAGCAACACGCTGTTCCTGCTCGATGAGAGCTCAATGGTGGGCAATACCGACATGGCACGGGCATACGCCCTGATTGCGGCCGGTGGCGGTCGTGCTGTGGCCAGCGGTGACACGGACCAGCTGCAGGCCATCGCGCCCGGTCAGCCTTTCCGTCTCCAGCAGACGCGCAGTGCTGCCGATGTGGTCATCATGAAGGAGATTGTGCGTCAGACGCCGGAACTGCGGGAGGCGGTATACAGCCTGATTAACCGGGATGTGGAAAGGGCACTGTCCGGGCTTGAGAGTGTGAAACCGTCTCAGGTGCCACGTCTGGAGGGCGCATGGGCACCGGAGCACTCCGTGACGGAGTTCAGTCACAGCCAGGAAGCGAAACTGGCAGAAGCGCAGCAGAAGGCGATGCTGAAAGGCGAGGCTTTCCCGGATGTCCCCATGACACTGTATGAAGCCATTGTCCGCGACTATACCGGCAGGACGCCGGAAGCACGGGAGCAGACGCTGATTGTCACGCACCTGAATGAGGACCGGCGCGTACTGAACAGCATGATTCATGATGCACGGGAAAAGGCCGGTGAGCTGGGGAAAGAGCAGGTCATGGTGCCTGTCCTGAACACAGCGAATATACGTGACGGGGAGCTGCGTCGTCTCTCCACCTGGGAGAATAACCCGGATGCCCTTGCCCTGGTGGATAATGTGTATCACCGGATTGCCGGTATCAGCAAGGATGACAGGCTGATAACCCTGCAGGATGCTGAAGGTAACACGCGGCTGATTTCGCCCCGGGAGGCGGTGGCTGAAGGTGTCACACTGTACACCCCGGACAAAATCCGGGTGGGGACCGGCGACCGGATGCGCTTCACGAAGAGTGACCGGGAGCGCGGTTATGTGGCCAACAGCGTCTGGACGGTGACAGCGGTTTCTGGTGACAGTGTCACGCTGTCGGACGGCCAGCAGACCCGGGTGATTCGCCCCGGTCAGGAGCGGGCAGAGCAACATATTGACCTGGCCTATGCCATCACCGCCCACGGTGCGCAGGGGGCGAGTGAAACCTTTGCCATCGCGCTTGAAGGCACGGAAGGTAACCGGAAACTGATGGCCGGCTTTGAGTCAGCCTACGTGGCCCTGTCGCGTATGAAGCAGCATGTGCAGGTGTACACCGATAACCGTCAGGGCTGGACGGATGCCATCAACAATGCCGTACAGAAAGGAACGGCCCACGATGTGTTTGAACCGAAACCGGACCGGGAGGTCATGAATGCAGAGCGGCTGTTCAGTACGGCACGGGAACTGCGGGACGTGGCGGCAGGCCGTGCCGTTCTCCGTCAGGCGGGGCTGGCCGGGGGAGACAGTCCTGCACGGTTTATTGCTCCGGGACGTAAATATCCGCAGCCGTATGTGGCACTGCCGGCGTTTGACTGTAACGGCAGGTCCGCCGGTATCTGGCTGAACCCACTGACCACGGATGACGGAAACGGGCTGCGGGGATTCAGCGGTGAAGGACGGGTGAAAGGCAGCGGGGATGCGCAGTTCGTGGCCCTGCAGGGCAGCCGTAACGGAGAGAGCCTGCTGGCTGATAATATGCAGGATGGTGTCCGGATTGCCCGTGATAATCCTGACAGCGGTGTGGTGGTAAGAATTGCCGGTGAAGGTCGTCCGTGGAATCCCGGTGCCATCACCGGTGGTCGCGTGTGGGGGGATATCCCGGACAGCAGCGTCCAGCCGGGAGCCGGAAATGGCGAACCGGTCACGGCAGAGGTGCTGGCACAGCGGCAGGCTGAAGAGGGGGGAACCGCAGAATTCGGAAAAAATCGTACGCTAAGCTAACGGTGTTCTCGTGACAGCTCTTTGACTAGGCTTTCTAAGGCCATTCTGATAGCCCTGACTTCCTGAAAAGCCATGGCTAAAATTTGTGCGGCTAAAAGGGATAACCGATGGTAAAGTAAGTTATCCCTGTCGAGATACTGAAAAGCGTTATCCTCGTTTTTCCCAAAACTGTTTTGCCAGTTCGCTCAGAGCGCTAGTTAACTGAGCGACAGATTTCGCACTTTGCAAATTATTCTGCCCGGTCTGTACATTGGTATCAGCAGCATCGCGTATATTGATAATACTGCGGTTTATGTCTTCACTTACTGCTCCCTGCTGCTCGACCGCAGTCGCTATTTGCGCGTTCATGTCGGTAATTTCGTTAACGCGTTGGCCAATTCCATCAAGAGCTGTAGCTGCTTCCTCTGCGTGAGCTACACTCGTGTGCGCTTGCCGACTACTTTGCTCCATGACTGTAACAGCGGATTGCGCTCGCTCTTGTAGAGCGCTGATCATGCTTTGAATATCCGTTGTCGATTGCTGTGTGCGAGCAGCAAGACTGCGAACCTCATCGGCGACAACAGCAAAACCACGCCCCTGCTCACCAGCACGCGCGGCCTCAATTGCTGCGTTGAGTGCCAACAAATTCGTTTGCTCGGCGATCCCTCGTATAACGTCAAGAACTTTTGATATCTCGTTACTTTGACCTTCAAGCTCATGAATAACCTGAGTGGCTTGCCTAATTTCACCTTCAAGGGCAGTGATTGACTGGCTTGTGTGGGCTACCAGACGCTGGCCAGATGCCGTCTCAGTGTCTGCTCTTCCGGCCGCATCTGCAGCATGCTGTGCATTGCTCGCAACCTCTTGAATGCTTGCCACCATTTGGTTTACTGCCGTTGCTATTTGATCTGTCTCTGCCTGCTGCTCAACTGTAAGTACATTGCTTGACTCAATATCCTTTAGTAGGCCTCGGGTGTGTTCGCTAAGCCGATTTGATGCATCACCTATGCGACCTACTATGGCGCCTGTTTCAGCTTGCATCATTCGTAAAGCAAACTCTATTTGGCCAAACTCATCGGTGCGCCCAGTGTAGAGGGATTGACTTAATGGGTTATTGGAAATATTCCTGGCTCTTTCAACCAGTCTTCCAAGAGGAGAGAGAATAGCCAAAACACTAACAGAGCTTAAGCTTCCTGACATTAAAGTGGCTAACAATAAGCTGCTTATTGATGTATCAGTAAGCATGCCGGCAGCCATTGCGCTTGATATAATACTACCCCATATGAGCAAGAGTATTTTCACGGAAAAGCTAGCAGCCAATTTCGGCCTCGCGGCCTTCCCGCTTCTCAATTGAGCATATAATTTTTCCGCAGCCAAAACCTGCTCAGGTTCAGGCTTGGTCCTTACAGACTGGTATTCAACAATCGAACCATTCTTAGCTATTGGCGTTACATAAGCACTTACCCAATAGTGGTCGCCATTTTTACAGCGATTTTTTACTAGCCCCATCCATGAGCGGCCAGATTTTAATGTACTCCACATATGCTCAAATGCAGCAGGCGGCATATCTGGGTGTCTTACGATGTTGTGAGGCTGGCCTAATAGTTCTTCCTCAGTGAAACCACTGATTTTAATGAAGTCAGGATTAACGTACGTGATATGGCTTTGAGGGGAGGTAGTCGAAAGAATATTGGCATCTTTTGGGAGTTCTAAGTTTCGACCCGTCACTGGTAAATTCTGGCGCATAAGAACCTCAAGGGTTGGCTGTTTTATTTTATTGTTTTCGGCATTAAGCCCAATTTCTTGAGCGTTACGATAAAGCTAGCATGGAAACGATAGGTGCAAGCAAGTTAAGGGTTGCATCGCGCATGTCAATCTAGGCTATACCCTAACTTGATGTCAGGCAGGGCCGCGCCGCTTCGTCAGAATAGAGTCTGCTTTCCCATTTTTTGACACATGCCCGCGAAGGTTATAGATTTCAGCCTGACAGAAATGGGCTTTGAGGCACAACGGAACAGAAAGTGCACTTAAGCCGCCTTCAACCAAGGAGACATCGTGCAGGGGCACCGCATCGGCTACGTCCGGGTCAGCAGCTTTGACCAGAACCCGGAACGCCAGCTGGAACAAACCCAGGTGAGCAAGGTGTTCACCGACAAGGCATCGGGCAAGGACACCCAGCGCCCCCAGCTCGAAGCGCTGCTGAGCTTCGTCCGCGAAGGCGATACAGTGGTGGTGCACAGCATGGATCGGCTGGCCCGCAACCTCGATGACCTGCGTCGCTTGGTACAGAAGCTGACTCAGCGCGGCGTGCGCATCGAGTTCCTGAAGGAGGGCCTGGTGTTCACTGGCGAGGACTCGCCGATGGCCAACCTGATGCTGTCGGTGATGGGGGCCTTCGCTGAGTTCGAGCGCGCCCTGATCCGCGAGCGGCAGCGTGAGGGCATCGCCTTGGCCAAGCAGCGTGGCGCGTACCGGGGCCGCAAGAAAGCCCTGTCCGATGAGCAGGCTGCTACCCTGCGGCAGCGAGCGACGGCCGGCGAGCCCAAGGCGCAGCTTGCCCGCGAGTTCAACATCAGCCGGGAAACCCTCTACCAGTACCTCCGCACGGACGACTGACACATGCCGCGTCGCTTGATCCTCTCGGCCACGGAGCGGGACACCCTGCTTGCGCTGCCGGAAAGCCAGGATGACCTGATCCGCTACTACACCTTCAACGACTCCGACCTGTCGCTGATCCGCCAGCGACGCGGCGACGCCAACCGCCTCGGCTTCGCCGTGCAGCTCTGCCTGCTGCGCTACCCCGGTTACGCGCTGGGAACCGACAGCGAGCTGCCCGAGCCGGTCATCCTGTGGGTGGCGAAGCAAGTCCAGGCCGAGCCGGCGAGCTGGGCAAAGTACGGCGAGCGCGACGTGACCCGTCGCGAGCATGCCCAGGAACTGCGCACCTACCTGCAACTGGCCCCGTTCGGCCTGTCCGACTTCCGCGCCCTGGTGCGCGAGCTAACCGAGCTGGCCCAGCAGACCGACAAAGGCTTGCTGCTGGCCGGTCAGGCCCTGGAGAGCCTACGGCAGAAACGACGCATCCTGCCGGCGCTGAGCGTGATTGACCGGGCCTGCTCGGAAGCCATTGCGCGAGCCAATCGGCGGGTCTACCGCGCCCTGGTCGAACCACTCACGGACTCGCATCGGGCCAAGCTGGACGAGCTGTTGAAGCTCAAGGCCGGCAGCAGCATCACCTGGTTGACCTGGCTGCGCCAGGCACCGCTGAAACCCAACTCTCGGCACATGCTGGAACACATCGAGCGGCTGAAGACATTTCAGTTGGTGGACTTGCCCGAAGGCCTGGGCCGGCACATCCACCAGAACCGCCTGCTCAAGCTGGCCCGCGAGGGTGGGCAGATGACGCCCAAAGACCTCGGTAAGTTCGAGCCGCAGCGCCGCTACGCGACCCTGGCCGCCGTGGTGCTGGAGAGCACCGCGACCGTGATCGATGAGCTGGTCGATCTGCATGACCGCATCCTGGTCAAGCTGTTCAGCGGCGCGAAGCACAAGCATCAGCAGCAGTTCCAGAAGCAGGGCAAGGCGATCAACGACAAGGTGCGCCTGTACTCCAGGATCGGCCAGGCGCTGCTGGAAGCGAAGGAAAGCGGCAGCGACCCCTATGCCGCCATCGAGGCGGTGATTCCCTGGGACGAGTTCACCGAGAGCGTCAGCGAGGCCGAGCTGCTGGCCCGGCCGGAAGGCTTCGACCACCTGCACCTGGTCGGCGAGAACTTCGCCACCCTGCGCCGTTACACGCCGGCCTTGCTGGAGGTGCTGGAACTGCGCGCCGCGCCGGCCGCGCAAGGCGTGCTGGCAGCCGTGCAGACCCTGCGTGAGATGAACGCC
>ERZ1106915.2073-NODE-2073-length-12943-cov-4.011173_pt1 | contig 12943 bp, 8 predicted proteins | sample MGYA00403653_ERZ1106915 | MGnify/ENA primary metagenome ERZ1106915 (study PRJEB35170, sample SAMEA104062404) | human gut metagenome | biome: human gut; feature: human-associated habitat; material: faeces | place: Denmark | collected 2012-06-06 ... | reverse complement strand
ATACGAGTTTCGGTTCGGGGCATAATCTATTAAAAGTTTGGTTTAATTTCTTTGCCAGACATTTGTATCAAGATTGTCCGACGGTGAGAATAGCGTGTTCTAATGATGCCGGCAGGTACTTATTTGGGAACAAGAATTATTCAATTTTAAATAATTGTGTTGATGTCGAGAGGTTCCGATTTTCTGAGAACGTGAGAGCTGAAACGCGAAATGAATTAAATATTAGCCCCGATAAGAAGGTTGTTGGGGTTATCGGAAGAATCACGGATCAGAAAAACCCAAAAAAAGTCCTGGCTGTGTTTAAAACAATGCACGATATTAATGAAAACATTATTTTAATGATGATAGGCGATGGTGACTTATCCGAGGAAGTGTCATCCATAGTTAATGCTTATGGGCTTAACGGCTGCGTTGTTAGGATACCTGCAACTAATAATCCGGAGCGTTATTATTCTTGTTTTGATCTCTATCTGTTCCCCTCAAAGTTTGAAGGGCTTGGGATTGCTGCAATTGAGGCTCAATGCTCTGGCTTGCCAGTTTTGATGTCAGATTCTCTTCCAGAGGAGGTTCGTGCAACTGATCTGGCGGTTCCAATGAGTTTGAACCGAAACGATGAAGAGTGGGCTTTGCAGGGATTGAAGATGCTCGATTCTACCAATGACAGGAAGCATTATTCGGAGTGCTCGAGCTTACACGAATTTAGTTTCACTGTATTTTCTAGGTCGCTAAAATCGTTCTATTGGCAATCCTAAATTTTAATCCCTGGAGAGATAAATATGAGCTTGATAGTCACGCTTCAGCGGGTCTACGCAGACTATTTTTCTTTAGACATGTCGAAAAATGTTAACTACACAACAAAGCCTGGTTATCAGGATGTTCTTGAAATTGCTAGACGTTATAACGAGCCTAAAGATGACATTGAGAGGGCCTATTGCCAGTATTTATGTTCTGTTTCGCATCTAGGGATGAGAAAGAGGGCCGTAATAAACATATTGGCTGCCCTGCTAATTCTTCCGTATTTGATAAAAATGAGGCTTGCAAAGAACCCGAAAAGGGAAATTGCAGACGCGGTGTTTCTCGCCGCGGAACATATCTCAGACGGGGTAATTCCTCGATCGATTATGGAGCAATACCCAAGAATGGTTCATGTTGTTCCCGAATGCGGAATGAAACTGAATGCGGGCTCGTTGAAGCATCTTTGTTCTGTCATGAAGAGGACTCCCTTTCATCCATACTTTCATTTGAAAGTGGCAATTAAGCTTGGCTTCCTCGTCCACGCAATGCAGAAGTATGAGCCTAAGGCGATTATCCATAACACTGAGTCTTCGTTCGCATGTTCGGTACTAACGTCTTATTGTGAATCAACGGGCGTGCCTTATATTGGAGTTATGCACGGAGAATATCTGGTTAATCCAAAAGACGCGTTTTTCAGATGCAGTAAATTTTACGTCTGGGATAGCCATTATGAACAAATGCTTAAAGGTATTCGATGCTATGCCAATCAGTTTGTTATTGAAGCGGCGCCGAACTTAGATGTAAGAATTGTTCCAGTTCCCGAGAACGAAAGAGTTGACTACATCTTCTATCTTCAGAAAGAGTCAGAGGAAGAGGTGAAGAGACTATCCAACTCATTTTGCTCTTTACGGGACAAGGGGTATAGCGTCTTGCTAAGACCGCATCCTAAGTTCTTCGATAATGAGCTGTATGTCAAATATTTTGGTCCCGAGGTGCTGTCTTGTCTTGATACTGATCCCTTGAATCGCTCGCTTTCTAAGACTCGTTGTGCAGTGGGAAGGTTTACAACAGCCCTATATCAAGCATATAGGGCTGGTTTAGAAGTGGTCATTGATGACATTACAAACCCGGAACTTATTGACTATCTGCAGCGAGCAAACTATGTAATGCTAAATAAACCGCACCGATTATTGTCTGAAATTGTTTACTAAAGGACTTTTATGCATTTTAAGAAGCTACTTCATTTTGTCGCAACAAGTATATTTACAGAATGCGCGCGAGTGAAGGTTCAAAGCATGGGATCGAATTGTAAGGTGAATTTCCCTTGCAGATTCAGCTCACAAACGACGATAGGAAACGACTGTCATTTCAATGGCATGACCGTGTATGGGTTTGGAAAAGTACGTTTTGGAGATCATTTCCATTCTGGAAAGAACTGCAAGATTTTGACAAGCAATCATGATTATCGAAGCTACGATTCGCTTCCGTATGGTAACGGCTGGGATACGCGCGATGTGACCATCGGCGAAAATGTTTGGTTTGGTATTAATGTCATTGTTTTACCGGGTGTTACGATTGGCGAGGGGGCAATTGTGCAAGCGGGCAGTGTTGTAGTGAAGGACATTCCTCCTCTTGCGATTGTTGGAGGACACCCTGCCAAGCAATTTTCTTCTCGGGATGAATCTAGTTACCTTAAAGCAAAGTGTCAGCGCGACTCGGGCTTGGAGAGACAACTCTGATGAGGGTAATGATTGCAACGCCTGATCTGTATTGTGACAGATACCCAGAATATACTGTGAACCGAACTGGGTTTGGTCTCATGGTCTATGACATCTTGGATAGTATGTCTGAATATGCCGACACGACTGTGCTGTCTAATAAGATTACTCCTGGCCATTCCGAGTGTGGAATTGCTCGGCATAGTTATTTTGATGTGTTGAGTGGTCTCAGGTTTCAATATCTTGCAGAGGGTGTCAGGGATTTTCTTAAATACAAAAACTCTCTTAGGAATAGATGCAAGTATCTTTTCTACAAGCTGAATAAAGGTTACATAGAAAAGGCTATTTCTGAGTTCAAGCCAGATATCGTTCATATTCACAGTATTGCATTTTCAAGCATTCCTTATATTGAGATATGCGAAAAGATGGACATTCCGTTCGTGACTACCCTTCATGGTTTGGTTGGGATCAGCGATTCTACCCTTGCGACTCCAGAAGATCGCGCGCTGGAAAAGGAATTCCTTAAGACATTAAAAGAGAAGAATCGTTTTGTTACGGTTGTCAGCTCAGGGATAAAAAGAACGATTCTTGAGCATTATTCAGGTGATGTTGAGGAACGTGTTGCTGTAGTGTGCAATGGGACTCGGTTGCCGGATGTTGCGTTAGATGTTTGTAGCGACACCGAGAACGTATTGCTACGTAAAGAGCTCGATTCTCTCCAAGTCCACCCAAGATTTATTGTTGTTGGAAATATATGCGAAAGAAAGAATCAGAAACAAGTAGTTGAGGCAGCTGAAATACTACGTTCACGAGCAAACTTCAATTATTCGATTATGTTTTGCGGTCGCGATACGCTTGACGGCCGGCTTCAGAGCATGATTAACGAGCGTTCCCTTGCTGACATTGTGAAATGCGCTGGGGTATTGGATAGAACGGATCTTGACGCTGTTTACCAATGGGCAGATTTCAATATTGTTGCGAGTCTAGACGAAGGATTTGGACTTTCAATGGTGGAGTCTATGGCAAGAGGCTTGCCAACTGTTGCCTTTGATGATCTTGATGCGGTTCAGGATTTGTATTCGCCTGATTCCATGTATTTGGTTAAAGAAAGAACGGCGGACAGTCTCGCCGCCGCGCTCCTTGAGGCTGTTAATAGGCGCTGGGACCGTGATGCAATTAAGTTGCGCGCTAAGCAATATTCACTTGAGGTGATGTCTGAGCGGTATCTTGATGAATATGCAGCCGTGCTGGACCAATACCAAAAAATTAAAGATGGGAATAGCGGGCGATGAGAAACTGCGCGATATCAAGGCCTTATCAAGCCAATAGATTCTCGTTTATGAATTATCGACTTGGCATGTCAATGTTGATTACCTTATTTGTCTGCGCGGCTGCATTCACGGGCAATATTGGGCTGGGCTTTGTTTCATTGGGTTTGTCAATTTACGGGCTATTCAATCCCCTCGCGCTGTTGCCGACGGCTTTTGTTGTCGCGCTGTCCAGTGATTACTATACGCTTGGCGGTGGGGTTGGACTAAATAGGGTTATATTTCTATTTGTGATCGGTGGGTTGCTTATTAGGTGCGTGCGAGACAAAGGCATAGTACCTAGATTCAATTTTGCTGCAAGTATTGTTCTTCTTGCACTAGTTTACTCGTTTTCTTATCTACAAGCTATTTCTAGAACAAGTGAAATGGCAATCAATATTGCGACGATGATAGCGATGCTGCTCCTTGCCTCGGGGGTGACGCTTTCGAATGAGGAATCGATTCAGCTGATTAGTGATTTTCGACAATCTGCAGTAATCGCACTTATTTTTGTACTTCTTACAATGCTTGTAAACCCAACGTATATCGGTGGTCGGACTACTATTGGAACTTTGAGTCCGAATAGATTCTCGGTCATCGTTGTTCAGCTGTTTGCTATCTTAGTCGCAACTTGCTCAAGTAGTAGAAAAAGACGCTTAACGTATCTTGTCGCTTTGCCGGCGTGCGCTTATATGGTTCTTCTCTCCGGATCGCGAACTGGATTAATATGTATAGTGGGAGTCGTTTTAATTGCTGGTATCCTGAGCAATGTTGGAAACAATAGCTCTATAATCAAATGGGTTGCGACGGCATTCATCCTTGCAATAGCGGCCATTCTTCTGCACCAGTATATTCAGAGCGTTCCAGAACTTGCTGCTAGATTTGATTTCTCTGAAGTTGCAGAGGATGGCGGTACGGGCAGAATGGACCGCATTCAGGTTGCATTCAACTATATAATTCCGAATCACCTGCTTTTGGGGGTCGGGCCATTTGAGAATGAGCAACTTGCGCTTTTCCCATTTTTCCCTGTCGCTGGAGCAGCATCTGCCCATAACATATTTGTCTCAATGCTAATTAATCTAGGTTTGCTTGGGGTTGTTGCTTACGCACTCGTGTATGGCAGGCTTTTTGTTTTGTCATACAAAGAGTTCAAACATAAAAGATTGCTCCTTCTTCCCTTGCTGTTATTGCTGGTTACTGTATGCAATGGAATTGGTGAGGTAGTTTATTACGAAAAATACTTTTGGGTGTCCACCGCAGTTGCTTTTATGCTCCTGAATTCCAACGGGGAGTTTGGAGTCTACCAGGGGGTCGAGTTTGATGGGGAATAGGAGCAAAGAACTGATTGCAAATACGGCTGTATTTGCAATCAGCAACTTTTCGTCTAAGGTCTTAGCCTTCCTAATGCTTCCGCTCTATACGAACGTTCTTACTACGGGAGAGTATGGAAAAATAGATCTTATTATCTCGGGGGTTACTCTACTTCTGCCTGTAATTACTGCGTGTTTATCTGAATCCGCATTGCGTTATGGGATGGATAAAGATTATTCAAACGAAGAAGTTCTGACATTGGCAATGTCAGGTGTTTCAGCGGGTCTCCTATTTCTTGCAGCGGCAGTTTGCAGTGCAATCTGGATCGGTCTACTTGAACCAATTTGCATATTTGTTGTGCTGATTAGTATCCCAAACTACTATTACAGCCTTTTCTCTATGTTTTCCAGGGGAGTTGAAAAGGTCAAAGAAACTGGAGTGGCGGGCGTTATTGCGTCTGTCGTAATGGTTGGTTTAAACCTTATATTTCTCCTCGTCTTTAAAAAAGGTGCAGAAGGTTATCTAATTGCATATGGATCTTCGTTCCTTGTCGCTGCGGCGTATCTGGTAGCAGCCGGGCATCTTACTAAGTATATTAAGCCGCGATGCCTGACAAAGGCATCGCTTGGATTGTTTAAAAAGATGCTTGGATATGGTATTCCGTTGATTCCAAATCGAATTTGCTGGTGGATTAACAATACCGCGAATCGATATGTTATGAATTTTGTCATAGGACCTAGTCCTGTCGGAATTTACTCAGCAGCGATGAAAATCCCAACCATCCTCGATGCAATTCAAGGCGTATTTAATCAATCTTGGCAAATTACCGCAATAGGTGAGAATGACTCTAGCGATCGAAACTGCTATTACAAAAATAGTTTCAAAGTGTATTGCTGCCTGCTTATATTTGCAGCGTCAGCAATATTGGTAATCATTAATCCGTTGGCTGATATTTTGTTTGGTGAATCGTTCTATGAAGCCAGGTTTCCTGCTTGCATACTGATTCTTTCAAGTGTCCTTGGCGGTATGGTTGGATTTGTGACGGCAATTTTCAATGCCTACAAAGAGAATCGATTTCTTATCCCTGCCACAGCTTTAGGTGCTTTCATATCAGTTGTGGGAACATTTCTATCGGCGAGATCCTTTGGTACGTGTGGGGCTGCAGTCTCGAATGTAATGGCTTATCTTGCTATCTGGATTACGCTTTCTAGTATTCTTAAAGCGAAATTCAATTTAATGATTACTCCAAATAATTTTTGGCAAGCGTGGATTGTCCTTGTGATACAGGTAGCCGCGTATACCCTACGAGACATTGGGTTTGTTCTTTATCCGGTTGAGATTGTGGGCTTGTTTGCCGTGGCCTTCATTGAGAAAGAGAACCTGAAAAGTATATATAAGACCGCTTCAGGCTGGTCAAAGAATAAACTTAAGTACTAGCGGAATCTTTGTAATCACATGCAATTTATATAAATAGGAGGAATTTAATATGATTGATGGCTTGTCGGTGCTTGCGCTTATTCCGGCACGCGGGGGAAGCAAGGGCGTTCCTAAGAAAAACATCAAGAGCCTCAGGAATAAACCTCTCATCGCATATTCGATTGAGGCTGGATTGTCGTGTCCTTACGTTGATGCCGTTGTTGTTACAACAGATAGTGAGGAAATTGCTGAAGTGTCCAAAAGCTATGGTGCGGAAGTTCCGTTTATGCGACCCGCTGAGTTGGCTGCAGATAAGTCAAAGACGATAGATTGCGTCATCCATGCAGTAGGTGCCCTTCATGAACTTGGGCGTGAGTATGATTTGCTTATTCTTCTCCAGCCGACGAGCCCATTGAGAACTTCGAGCGATATATCGAATGCTTTGGATTGTTTTATCGGCCACGGACTGCTTGGACTGTGTTCGGTGTCTCTAATCGAAGAAAATCCTCTGCTCATTCGTATTATCGGTGAGGGAGGAGTTGTCCATCCGCTTATTGCTCAAAGTAGCACGATGAGGAGGCAAGATTTACCAAAATACTATAGAGTTGATGGTTCTATCTACATCAACAAAGTAGAATCTCTTCGGAAGTCAACTAGCCTCAACGATAATCCAATTGGTTTCGTAATGCCGAAAGGCAGATCGATTGATATTGACACGTTTGAGGATTTTATAGCAGCCGACAATGCTCTTTCCGCAATGGACGAGGATTAATCGTAGGTTAGTCGGCCCTGCCGAATGATGCCGATTGATTCGATGTCCGGATGCCATCACGAACTCGTGAACGCATCAACTTTGGCGACACTATCCATATCCTAATCCTGAAAGGCGAGAGATCATGATTCTGTCGTTCAATGAGCGTAGGAAGATTTATCCTTTCACCGATTGGCAAAACGATTTACACCTAATTTCCGGGTTTGTTTGCAGGTAATTTGTTCGCCCCTTGTCTGATCTCGCTACACTAATAGCTGCTGTTACCAGGTAATTTGCTTGTGCAGCCTTCATTGGCTCTTGCGAAGATCGGAGCGGTTATGTTTGCTATTAAGTCCAAATGGGCCTGCACTGCAACAACCCAAACTTTGGATTTGCTACTAAAACTCCAATTTAGGTGTTCTATATGTACCATGACTATATAACTTCTAGTGATTTATCGTTCGGCGACATCGTATTCAATAATTGCGATCCAGACCAGTTTCAGATTAGCTATTGCGATCAGGATACGATTGCGATTTTATATAGACTTATAGCTTATTCTTTATATGCAAAACGAGTTGTTATCCCTAGTCGGTATTTGTTATCTGCTGGATCGGCATTTGATGCAGTTAAGACCCTGACCCCACTTTTAGAAGAAGGAGTAATTGTCCCGGATCTCAGGGAGGGGTACTTTTCCTTCACTGACTATGTCAGCAACATTGAAAATCCAAACCCGGAGCAACTTAAACACGCGAAGTTCCTCGATGAGCATGCTTCAACAATCTATTCATTTGACTCATATGGTCAAAGCGATATATATAAGGCTTCATTAATACGAGACATTTCAGAAGGTGGATTGCTATTTAAGCGTCTTTCAGCCGAAGGGGTTTCACCTCTTCGGCTTAGGTTATTGAAGAATGAATTATTGTCGCTTGAGGGCAGTCGAAGCAAGTTCGAAAACGCCGCAAGAGACAATGGCATTGAACATAGCGAGCTTATCTCAAAATGGGCGGCTCTTAGATACTACACTACGCCTGCGGAAATATGTCCACGATGCATCAGGGATTTCCCATTTTCAGTTTCTAGTGAACTGCGCAGTTGCGGTTTATCGGTGCCATTGCTTTTGGAAAATCCTGATCGATATGGTGGTGTCCCCCAACCGATGGCACTTTCATATGAGTCGATGATATCTTTACCTCAAGATATTTCTCTTGATGAACTTGCTTTTCTCAGCAACATCGTTCTAAAAATAAGGAATAAGGTTCCTTGTGGACCTGCAAAATTCGCTTCTATTGCAGAAGACGGATTTAGAGACCAGGTACATGTCATCAACCAAATGCTCGCTGAAGCAATCGCCACTGAAAGAAAATTGTCCCATAAACTGCAGCGTTTTTCTCTCGACTGTCTTAGAGGCGAAGCCCCCTTCTTGATTCTTTCTTGGGCATTCGGAGTATCTCTTGGCGATTCAGAAGGTGCCCTTGCTGGAGTGGCTCTATCCCTACTAAATCGCCACATCGACAGCGCTATTCTAGAAAAACGCGCTCCTTTCCTCGAGACATCTGAGCAGTTTAATCGCGATGTCTATACATATCAAAAGAGATACTTTTAGCGCTACTATTTTGCTATCTATGTTTTACCAGGCTAGATAACATGTGATGATTCGAGACCGCAAGGCATCCGAATCATCACATGTTATCTAGCCTGGTAGAAATTTATTGCTGCATAGCTCTTCTGTCCAAATTCAAAACATGGGCGCTGTAATAGCGTGTGTATTAATCATATGATACTGATAATAGCCCTTGTCTGCATTAAAGGAGGCATATATTGAGCGGCAACTTTGATAGCCAGACGGAGCTCGTGCGGTTCCTTGCTAACGAATTTCGCAAGGCGATTGAACGCGCTCTTGAGACCGACAGACACGACCTACTCGTCGCTCAGCCTGAGCAGCGGATTTTATTACTAAGATTCGCCCAGGTCTATAATGTGCTGCATGTTGATTATTAATAAGGTGGGTCTTTGTGGATACTGATAGTTCGAATGTAGTTTCAAACAATGTGATCGGTTCAAATTCTCAGGTATCTATTACACAGAATATTGTTCATACGCAAGATTGCGCTATATACCCCATTCCTCATCAGTTACCACTTGCTCCTGATTTATTTGATCGAATTGATATTCGGAATTCTCTCTTGTATAGTCTTAATTCCGGAAAGCGAATATTTCTTTTTTACGGTGCTCCTGGAGTCGGCAAAACATACTGCTTAACCAAATATGCCAATGAGCTTGCTGATCGTTTTTCGGACGGTCATATCTTTGTTGATTTGAATGACTATCGATCTCTTGATGGATCCCTTAATATCGACGAGCTCTATAAATTTGTCATTCGATCATTAACGATAAAATGCCCTTCCAATCAATCTGATATAAAAAGTCTCTTTAGATCAGTCACGTTTGAGAAGAAAATTCTACTTGTCCTAGACAACGTTTCCGATTCACTTGATATTGATTCCCTTGTTTTGAACTCAGATGAATGCTTAATTTTATCTGCCGGTAATTGTAGAGAAGCCTGCGCATCTTATTTACATAGATTTAAGAGCATTCCAATTAATTCTTTCAATTCGATAACCTCTGTCTCCTATCTCAGGGATCAGTTGAGGGAATGCGATCATGTCGATTTCGATTCTCTTGAAAACGACCCCTTATTCCATCAATTAATCTATGTTTGTGACGGTTTGCCTATTGTTTTGAGCAGGGCTGCGTATTTGATACGAGACAATGTCTATTCGCTTAAAGATATTGTTACAAGCCTATCAAATCCAGAACTAGAGCCTTTGATGGGTGCTTTGGATCTTGAGGTCGCACATTTTGATGATCCTTCTTCAATTTTATATTCCTTGCTTGGTCGTCTTGGCGGAGGGCCAATTGCACTTTCATCCTTAACTTGCATAAGTAGCATGAAAGGCGCGGTAGCGGCTTTGCAAGGAAAATCACTCATCGAGCGTTCGTCAACAGCTTGGCTGGCGTCTTGTTCTTCCCTTGATTCACGACCTTTAATTTCGATGAATCGTCAGATTTCTAATTATGCAAAAACCTATAATCCGAAAGATACCATCTCTTTTGAAGCTGTTGTTCGGTCAGTTGTCCGGTACTACTGTTCCCTAATCGTCACACTTGATAATGTGCTTACCCCTAATCGGTTAAGAGTGTCTTCTAGCTCTCTGTTTGACTCGGATTTATTTTCCGAGATTAACCAATCAAATGCCGCAGACTATTTTCTTTCAATTCGTTTTGAACTATTTTCTGTCCTGGATTTGGCCTTCGATTTCTCACTATATTCCGAGGTGCTTTCTATAGCCGATTCCTGTTGGACTTTCATCTATGACAACGGGCTCTTCAGCCGAGGTCTTCACGTATATTCGCTCGGGCATCGTGCGGCTGTTAACTTAGATCGTTCTGATGCAGCATCTAGGATGCTTGCCTTACTATCTCGCTGCCAGCTACGGTTAAGCATGTATGAAAAATCATCGGCTTCAATTTCGCTTGCCATTGAGCTGTCAGGTGATTCAACAAATCATACACTTAAAGGCTCTTTGCTGGAATTTAAGGGCCATACATTAAGGGAGGGGATTGCAGACTTTGATTTTGCAATCTCTTGCTACGAGGCAGCAATTTCCGAGTATCTGCAGTGCGATCCCGTAAATTATCGCGGGATCGCTATCGCTAATTTCTCGATTGCGGAGTCTTATTATGCACAAGGCGACTATCGATCGGCCCTTGACAGAGTTCAATCGGAGTTGAGTTCAGCCAACCAACTGGAACCTAATATGCGTTCAAAGATCGAGTTGCTTGGCGCTCATTGTCTATTTAAACTTGGCGAGCTCAAGAATGCTAATTCATTAGCGCGTAGCTGCTTGGAAACTTGCTCGAGTGGCGGATTGAGCGGAGTTGTTGCGGATACTTATCAGCTTTTAGGGGACATTGAGTTCGATTTGAATAAAAAGGACGAGGCGGTGCGTTTATATTCTATATCCAGTGAGATTTATTCTCAGTTGGGAGATGTCGCTCAATGCAATATCGTTGCAGGCAAAATCCAACTTGTGAGCTCTTAGCCTTCCATTAGGGTAAGCCTGTAGTTTTTACAGTTTGTCTCAATTATGCAATGCGTCTTTTTGAGTTTTAGTAAGTACCAAATTGATCTAGCGGTCAATACACTATACGGACAATCAGTTTGCGCCTTAAAGCTGCCGTTGGTTTTGCTTTTTGCTATCCATTCTGAGCCGCAATTGATGCAAAATAGTCCGGCTGTATCGCTTTGTGTTTCTATTAGCTTGCTTATGAATTTACCCGAAAGAGAATTGTTGTCTATGACCAGTATTTCGGATGGTGTTAAATTGAACATAGACGTCACCTCCTTTTTAATAAGCTGAATCCTGGGTCCATCGAACACCAAGTTGTAATCCAATGATGAGCTCTTAAATGCTTGTATATTAAGAACGGTCTCGCCCTTTTGCTGTGTTTCAAGCGTTACGGTTCGATAGAGTTCATTATCTATTTGTATTGGCCGCGCTGGCTGTGCCACAAGTTTTACCGTTGCTCTGTTATCTATCTCTATTCCTAGTACTGAGTATGCCAAATGTTGAATAGATTCTAATGAGTGCCCAACACTTGAAAAAGCTGTTGGATCTAAACGATTTGTGTGTAATGGCGTAGCTTCCAACGCTCTAATTACCTTTAGGGCCTTATGGCTGCTCTTTATAGGTATTGAATTATTATTTGCATGCTCAACTATGGCGATTCCCTTAGGGACGCTATCTTCGCTTGGCTCGTATCTTAAAACTGGTTTGCCTATTGAGGCACCATAGTTTGTAACTGACCCATAATCGCCAATTACGATATCTGCAGCAATTATCGCTGCTTCCCAGCCCATTTCATGTGGAACGATTTTTAATCCCGCGTATAATTCCTTTTTAAACCATGTTTTTATTTGCCATTCGCCATGCGCCGCCCATATGTACGGATGAAGAATCATCGCCACTCTGTATTCCGAATGTGGAAGTTCTTTTAGTAAATCTTCTACAATTGTTCTTATATTTGATAAAAGTGAATTTGGTCCCCAGGTTGAAGTGATTATTACCAGCTTCTGGGCATTGCAATTTAACGCAGCCCTGTACTCTTCTCTATACTTTTCCGAGTATAGGATTTTGTCAAAAACGGGATCACCCACATAGGCGGTTTTAATGTTTGCAGGTAAACGGGTTATTTCACCCTTTGAAGTCGGCTCGCATATATATGTCGGATATTGCCTCATCTTTAAGCGATTTATCGCTTTTAGGGTGGAGTCGTAAGCTCCCGATTTACCCAATCCGGGTCCATGCTGAAACACCAACAGAGGGGCGTTAATCTTTTCAAAATCGCCATTAGGACTTGCTGTTATCGCTAGGTCAAATTTGTTGACTAGAGCAATATCCCATGGCAGTAAAATGCATCCTGCATCTTTCAGGTACAAATCGAGCGACCTGTCAACTATAGATTTTGGTTCAGGTATTGTAAAAACGCATTGGATTCTGGTGTCAGCAAATATTGCTGAGCATATTTCTTCTAGTCGACTGAAAACGTAGTCTGCCCTGATAATAAGCAGCACTAGCTTTTCGAATTGTACGGTGTTTCTTTCCGGTGTATTTATGGGGACAAATTTAATATTGCTC
>ERZ1106915.2067-NODE-2067-length-12976-cov-26.143720_pt1 | contig 12976 bp, 10 predicted proteins | sample MGYA00403653_ERZ1106915 | MGnify/ENA primary metagenome ERZ1106915 (study PRJEB35170, sample SAMEA104062404) | human gut metagenome | biome: human gut; feature: human-associated habitat; material: faeces | place: Denmark | collected 2012-06-06 ... | reverse complement strand
CCCCTGTCCCAGATTGTGGGACAGGGGTCTGACCCCGTGTCCCAAGGGAGGTAGTGATATTGTCGAAGATAAAGATATGCGGTCTGAGGCGTGGGTGCGATATAGAATATGCGAACAGGTTAATGCCGGACTATATCGGCTATGTTTTCTGGCAAAGGAGCAGAAGATATGTCACAGCAGAGCAGGCGGCAGGGCTTACGGCTAAGCTTGACAGGGACATAACACCGGTCGGCGTGTTTGTCGATGAGGAACCGCAGAGGGTGGCTCAGCTTGTAAGCGGAGGCGCGATAAGGGTGATACAGCTTCACGGACATGAGAATGAAGCGTATCTTGAGCGGATAAGAGGAATGACGGATGCACCTGTCATCAAGGCCTTTAAGATAAGGAGCGGACAGGATATAGAGCTTGCGAACTCATATCCGGCGGATTTTATCCTGCTTGACAATGGCTGCGGCACAGGACAGACCTTCGACTGGCAGCTCATTTTGGGGATGAAAAGACCATTTTTCCTTGCAGGGGGCCTGACTATTAACAATGTATCTGATGCGATAGAAAAATATCAGCCCTACGCAGTCGATATCAGCTCCGGCGTGGAGACGGATGGCTATAAGGATTACGGTAAAATGCAGCAGTTCGTGGAGAAATGCAGATGACACAATACACAGACATAATGATTTTTGCAATTACATTATAATATTTCAATAGATAAGGAGAACACACATGGCAGATTCACATGACAGCTTCTACACAGGAAGTACAGGAAACGGAAGGTTCGGGCAGCACGGCGGCCAGTATATTCCGGAAACACTTATGAATGCGGTTATAGAGCTTGAGAAGGCATACAATCACTATAAGGATGACCCTGAATTTAACAATGAGTTGAACACGCTTTTAAATGAGTATGCGAACCGCCCAAGCCGCCTTTATTTTGCAAAGAAGATGACCGAGGACTTAGGCGGGGCGAAGATTTATCTTAAGAGGGAGGATTTAAACCATACCGGGGCACATAAGATCAACAATGTGCTTGGACAGGCGCTTCTTGCAAAAAAGATGGGAAAGACAAGGCTCATCGCTGAGACAGGAGCAGGCCAGCATGGAGTTGCGACTGCGACGGCAGCAGCTCTCATGGGAATGGAATGTGTTGTGTTCATGGGCGAGGAGGACACAAAAAGACAGGCACTCAATGTATACAGAATGAGGCTTTTAGGCGCTGAGGTCATCCCGGTAAAGTCCGGAACGGCTACACTCAAGGACGCAGTATCAGAGGCTATGCGTGAGTGGACGAACAGAATAGACGATACGCATTACTGTCTCGGTTCGGTTATGGGACCTCATCCGTTCCCTACGATTGTCCGCGATTTCCAGGCGGTCATATCAAAGGAAATCAAGGAGCAGCTCATGGAGAAGGAGGGCAGGCTTCCGGATGCGGTTATAGCCTGTGTCGGCGGCGGCTCCAACGCAATCGGGACATTTTACAATTTTATAAATGACAAGAGCGTGAGGCTTATAGGCTGTGAGGCAGCAGGAAGAGGAATCGACACCTTCGAGACGGCGGCGACGGTAAATACCGGAAGGGAAGGCATTTTCCACGGAATGAAGTCATATTTCTGCCAGGACAAATATGGACAGATTGCCCCGGTTTACTCTATTTCAGCAGGGCTTGACTATCCTGGAATAGGACCTGAGCACGCATATCTTCACGATATAGGAAGGGCGGAGTACGTTCCTGTCACGGATGACGAGGCGGTTGACGCGTTCGAGTATCTGTCTAAGATGGAGGGAATCATCCCTGCAATCGAGTCGGCACATGCGGTTGCCTACGCTAAGAAGCTTGCACCGACAATGGATAAGAACCAGATAATAGTCATAACGATTTCAGGCAGAGGAGACAAGGACTGTGCGGCAATTGCACGCTACAGAGGGGAGGATATCAATGAGTAGATTAAAGGAAGCATTTAAGGACGGCAAGGCATTTATACCATTTATAACCTGCGGGGATCCCGACCTTGAAACCACGGCGGCGATAGTTAAACAGATGAGCGCAAACGGAGCGGACATAATAGAGCTTGGAATACCTTTTTCAGACCCTACGGCTGAGGGACCGGTCATTCAGGAGGCGAATATACGCGCGCTTGCGGGCGGAGTGACCACCGACAAGATTTTTGATTTCGTGAGGGATGTAAGGAAGGAAGTGAGCACCCCGATGGTGTTTATGACCTATGCAAATGTAGTGTTTTCCTACGGCAGTGAGAAATTTATCTCCATCTGTAAGGAAATCGGAATCGACGGACTTATCCTGCCCGATATCCCATACGAGGAGAAAAATGAGTTCCTTCCTATCTGTAAAAAATATGATGTAGACCTCATTTCACTCATAGCGCCTACATCGCATGAACGTGCGGCGATGATTGCGCGCGAGGCGGACGGATTCATTTACCTTGTGTCATCGCTTGGCGTCACAGGCGTGCGCTCTGAGATTACAACAAATATCGGTGAGATTGTGGATATGATTAAGAAAAACACGGACATACCGTGTGCGGTAGGCTTCGGAATATCCACACCTGAGCAGGCGGCGCAGATGGCGGCAGCCTCCGACGGAGTCATTGTAGGAAGCGCCATAGTAAAGCTTGCAGCCCGGTACGGAAAGGACGCACCGAGGTACGTCGGTGAGTATGTAAGGAGCATGAAGGAAGCGATAGGTTAGTGGGACACATGGTGTCAGACCCCTGTCCCAGCTTTTGGGACAGGGGTCTGACACCAGTGTCCCATTTTGTAACAATAGCGAAATATCCGTAACAATCCTGTAACTAAAATTAATATTTTTGTAACCAAATGTAAGGATTTTGTAACCACTGATGTGCAGTTAAGTGCTAACATAGTGTGCATAGAGGTGAGTTTTACAAATATACATAAGACATACGTGGGAGGTTACAAAATGGTGAAAAAAACAACATTGGCACTTGGTGCGCTGGCAGTGACAGTCCTTATGACTGCGTGCGGAAGGGCAGACGGAAGCGGGAATACGGCGGCGCAGGAACCGACGGAGAGCATTATGCAGACCGATATTGTACAGTCCGGGACGGAAAATGGCAGTAGTGGGACAACAGAAATTACAGGAAACACACAAAACTCAACCGGTGAAGCGGCAAGCGAAGCTCCCGGCAGGATACCGGATAAGCCGACTGAGGAGCTTACCTGCCCGCTGATTGGCGGTCAGTACGGACAGGACATAGAACACAGCGCGGACTACAGATATAATGAGAATACCAACAGTTGGGATGAGATATACACTGTCGGCGATGTGAGCCTTGTGTACAGCGTGGCAGAAAATAAGCTCACTATTGAGTATGATGGCAGGACAGATGAGGTTGCGTGGGCGATACAGCATTTTGGCGGTGGAGTCGGAATGAGCATAGGGCTTGTCGATATGACATGGGACGGCAGTGAGGAGCTTATTTTAGAGGCGCATGACAGGGAGCTTGGATTGTACTTTGTGTATGATTTGAAAAATGAAAAGGATTTGTCGCCATATTACTGCACAGATGCGTCAAATATTTTCAGTGCGTATCTGAGGGAGGAGTATGCCGCGCAGCTTAAGAAGGAGGTCAACGAAGGCTTTACCGCTATCGGAAAGGACGGTATATTTTCTGATGTGAACGGCGATGAAAAATTAGTTTATTTCGGTCTCAGAAGCAATGCCGATGGTGTTGAAATGTTCGAGAATGTGGTCACGGAAAAGAGACTGTGCTATCACTGGTACAGTCAGGACGCGGAGGGAACATACTGGAATATTGATTTTGATTTCAGCTTTGATGAGAGTGGATGTCATATAGGAAACATACTCACAGTTAACAGGGAAGTCATAAATATCGTGCCGGAACCGGTAAAGCAGGCTCTTGCAGGCACGAAAGAGGTTATATATAGGGGAGAAACCTTAGAGAATGTGGACGCTCTGGATGACATGCAGTATGAGCAGACCGGAAGGAGAATACAGGCGGAGAGCTTCAGCGTGCTTGACTTTGATGGGGATGGTCTTAACGAGGTGGCAGTCATCGCTGAGAAGTGCTACATATTCCATACAGACGGCGATAAGGTCTATGTGTATGATATCAATTACAGAGCATTTTTAGACCTAAAGACGGATGCTACATGGAATGGCTCCGGCGGTGCCTCGAACTGGTATTATGTGGAATTTACAGGCTTTACAGACACGGAAATGCTCTACAATACCTATCTTCATATATATGAGGATACATACTGGGACGGAGATTATTACTCCGGGAACGCCAAGCAGCTCACCAAGGAGGAGGCGGATGCAATCATATCATCAGGCTCCGATGTGATGGCTAAGAGGTATAAATATTCTGAAAATTATTTCAAGCAGTGAATCGCTGGGACAGGGGTCTGACACCAGTGTCCTAAGCCAGGAAACATCGGAAGCCGGAAACCAGCCGTGGGACACTGGTGTCAGACCCCTGTCCCAGCCAGCCCCAAAAATGAAACCGAAAACCCGGTTTCATTTTTGGGGTTTTTACATAGATTTTACATTTATTACATATAACCATGATAGCTGATTACGCAGATTTTACTTATACTAATCTGGGACAGGGACCTGACCCCTGTCCCAGATTTCTTTTACGCGGATTTTACATTCGGATGATTGGGGATTTTACACAGGGGTAGTAGACTGCTGATTGTAAACGAGAGGTGAAGCGATGATACGAACAGCTTACACAGCTTCGTTTATGAAAAAGAAAAGAAAAAAGTGTGAAAAAGAATGTAAGCCGTGTTGCGGCTGGAAAGAGGCAGAGAAATGAGAAAGAATTTATTTAGGAAGTGTGCAGCGATGGTCGCATGTGCTGCTATGTCGATGATGATGGTTACAGGCTGTAACAGCAATTCGGCAGGAAATGGCATGACAGGCACAACACAGGGTTCAACGACAGGTTCGGCTACAACTACAACACAGCGGACAGAGCAGGAGACGACAAAGACTGCTGAAGCTGATAAGAAGCTTTCCGGTACAATCTCACTTGCAGGTTCAACATCAATGCAGAAGCTTGCGGATGCACTTGCAGAGACCTTCATGGAGGCTAACAGCGGCGTAACAGTTACGGTTGAATATTCAGGTTCATCGGCAGGCATCGAGTCACTTCTTAACGGAAGCTGCGATATAGGTGATGCTTCAAGAAACTTAAAGGACAGCGAGAAGTCCGGCGGAGCTGTTGAGAACATCGTGGCAATCGATGGTATAGCAGTTATCGTTGACAAGAATAACACTGTTGCAGGTCTTACAAAGCAGCAGCTCTCAGACATCTACACAGGTGCTGTAACCAACTGGAGCGAGGTTGGCGGAAGCGATACACCGATTGTTGTAGTAGGCCGTGAGGCAGGTTCAGGTACAAGAGGAGCATTCGAGGAAATCCTAAAGGTTGAGGATGCATGTAAGTACGCTGTAGAGTGCGATTCGACAGGTGCAGCTATGGCTAAGGTTGCTTCGACAGAGGGCGCAATCGGTTATGTATCACTTGATGTACTTGATGATTCTGTAAATGCACTTAACCTTGATGATGTAGCTCCTACATCGGACAACATTGTTGCAGGTACATATTTCCTTTGCAGACCGTTTGTTATGGCTACCAAGGGTGAGATAAGCGGGCAGAATGAGCTTGTACAGGCATTTTTCGACTTCCTCAAGTCCGATGAAGGAAAGGCAGTAGTAAAGGCAGTCGGACTTATCACAGTAGACTAATAGAAATATCGGAAAATACATAAGAACGCTTCTACCTAAAAAGGTTATCACAAAAAAGCAGTTAAAAAGCCTTCGTTGTAATAACCTGAAATTAAAAAAGATTTTCGGCGGCATGAGTGTGGTGCTAAGCATTACACATTTGCCGCTAAGTGTCTATTTCTTATGTGGTGTATCTGCCATATAGTGGCTGGGAAATGAGGTAAATATGAAAGCTGAAGTGATAAACTGTCCGAATCCGGCAATTGAGATTGCTGCAGAGCCGGCAGCAGGTAAGAAAACAGATAGGGATGTACCGGTAAATACTGATAAAAGAAATGATAAAGCGTTAAGAATGACTGAAAATAAGTTTGAAAAAAGCAATTTTCAGAGTGACGCACAGATAAATATTTTTAAAGGAAAAATAACAAAAAATCTCATAGAGGTTATCGCTAAGGTCATCTTCACAATATCTGCCTTTGTGGCTGTGGCGGCGGTAATTTCCATCACAGTATATATGTTCATAAAAGGTCTTCCGGCTCTTGGTGAGGTCGGAATTGCACAAATCCTGTTTGGCACGGTGTGGGCGCCTACAGCGGCGGAGCCACATTTTGGAATATTATATGTCATCTTAACCTCGCTTGTGGGTACAGCGATGGCGATAGTTATTGGAGTTCCGATAGGACTTTTGACAGCGGTTTTCCTCGCGGAGGTAGCGCCACAGAAGCTGTCTAAGGTGGTTAAGCCGGCAATCGAACTGCTTGCAGGTATTCCGTCAATTGTCTATGGACTTATAGGAATCATGGTGTTAAATCCTCTTATGTTCAAGCTTGAGAAAATAATATTTGCCGGGAGTAAGACCCATCAGTTTACGGGCGGCTCGAACCTTATATCAGCGGTTCTGGTGCTCGCGGTGATGATACTTCCGACAGTTATAAATATAAGTGAGTCTTCGCTTCGTGCGGTTCCGAAGCACTACAAGGCGGCTTCGCTAGCGATGGGAGCCACACATATCCAGACAATATTCAAGGTTATTATTCCTGCAGCCAAGTCGGGAATATTGACAGCCGTTGTACTGGGTATAGGACGTGCGATAGGTGAGGCGATGGCGATTACTCTGGTTGCCGGAAGTGCCGTGAATGTGCCACTTCCGTTTAATTCGGTACGTTTCCTCACGACGGCGATAGTCAGTGAGATGGCATATTCGGCGGATACACACAGAAGGGTGCTCTTCACAATCGGACTTGTACTTTTCGTATTTATCATGATTATCAATCTGGTTCTGAACCGTATGATGAAGAAGGGGGAAAAGGCAGATGGCTGATTCAATTCTTGTAAAGAAAAAGCGTCCGTTTGACAATGTGGCATACGCGCTTATATATCTGTCGGCATTGATATCCGTGGGAATCCTTATCGGAATAATCATCTATGTTACAATAAAAGGCTTAAGCAATGTCAACTGGGCTTTTCTCACCACAGAGAGAAGCGCATTGAAAGGAACAACCGGCATCGCAGGCAACATAGTAAACACGCTCTACATAGTGGTTGTCACGATAGTCATTGCCACACCTGTCGGTGTTGGTTCAGCCATATACCTGAATGAGTATGCCAGGCCGGGAAAGCTTGTAAAGATAATTGAGTTCACAACGGAGACACTTGCGGGAATACCTTCAATCATATTCGGTATGTTCGGTCTGGTGCTCTTCAATCAGGCTTTCCACCTTGGATATTCGCTCATCACCGGAGCGCTCACACTCACACTCATGGTGCTTCCGCTCATAACAAGAAACACGCAGGAGGCGTTAAAGACGGTTCCTAAGAGCTACCGCGACGGAGCGCTTGGAATGGGCGCAGGCAAATGGCACATGATAAGAACCATCATCCTGCCCTCGGCAATGCCCGGAATAATCACCGGAATTATCCTTGCGATAGGAAGAATCGTCGGCGAGTCGGCGGCACTCCTGTTCACTGCGGGTTCAGCCTACAAGCTTCCTAAGAGCCTTATGGCATTCTTCATGAAAATCAGGGAGGCGGGCGGTACTCTCACAATAGAGATGTACTTCCGTATGTCGGACGGAAAATACGGTCAGGCATTCGGAATCGGTCTGGTGCTCCTTGTGGTTGTGCTTGGTATCAATTTTATCGCAAAATGGCTTGCGGCACGATTCGATGTGAACAGGAAAGGATAGGTACATATAAATGGATGAAAAAAAGAATTTACCGGAAAATATTTTGGATATAAAGAAGCTTGATTTGTGGTATGGTGAGAATCATGCACTCAAGAATGTCAATATGGAGATAAAAAGAAACGCAATCACAGCGTTCATCGGACCCTCCGGCTGCGGAAAATCGACATTTTTAAAGACCCTGAACAGGATGAATGACCTTGTGCCGGGAGTGCGTATTGAGGGGCAGGTGCTTCTTGACGGTGTGGATATCTATGACCCGAAGGTTGACACCTCAATGCTCCGGAAAAAAATCGGCATGGTATTCCAGCAGCCTAACCCATTTCCTATGAGCATATATGATAATGTGGCTTACGGACCGAGAATACATGGAATAAAGAATAAAGTCAAGCTTGACCAGATTGTCGAGGAGAGCCTGAAGGGTGCGGCTATATTCGATGAGGTAAAAGACAGACTTAAGAAGTCAGCACTTGGTCTTTCAGGCGGTCAGCAGCAGCGTCTATGCATCGCGCGTGCACTTGCGGTTTCGCCGGAGGTGCTTCTCATGGATGAGCCGACCAGCGCCCTTGACCCTATATCGACACTCAAGGTTGAGGAGCTTATGGAGGAGCTTAAGAAAAAATATACCGTTGTTGTTGTGACACATAACATGCAGCAGGCGGCAAGAGTATCCGATGATACAGCATTTTTCCTCGTCGGAGAGGTGATTGAGAAGGACAGCACGGACAATATATTCTCGCAGCCGAAGGATAAGAGGACGGAGGATTATATTACCGGAAGATTCGGGTGATGATGACACGGACGTTTTAAATTTTTTCTATATTACCTCTGGGCACGTTCTCGCTGCATTTTGCCTCGCAGCGGCACATAAACGGTTGAAATACAGCCGATAAATGCCGGCGGGCAAAAAGCACCCGGCTTGCAATATAGAAAAATTTAAAACTGTTTCGTGAAATGCTCAAATTATCAAATAGATGATTGCTGTACTTAATTCTTAAATTGCGCCATGTTTAAAATAATAGAATGTTAAATATCCAATATTATATATGGGAGGATAGTAAGATGAGAAGCAGATTTGACAAGGAGCTTGCACAGCTTAACAGTGAGCTCATCAATATGGGAACGCTTATTGAGGAAGCTATACAGAATGCGGTTGGTGCGCTTGTGAACCAGAATGTGGAGCAGGCACACAGGGCGGTTGATTTCGATGTGGATGTCGACCAGAAGGAGAAGGACATAGAGAATATATGCTATAAGCTTCTTCTTCACCAGCAGCCGGTGGCAGGTGATTTAAGACTTATCACGGCAGCGCTGAAGATGGTGAGCGATATGGAGAGAATCGGCGATCAGGCAGCGGATATTTCGGAGCTGACGATAGCCATGTCACAGAAGCCTTATATAAAGAACCTTGAGCATATCCGTTCGATGGCAAAAGAGACAATGATAATGGTTATCGACAGCCTTCAGGCGTTCGTTGACAGGGATTTAGACAAGGCGCATGCGGTTATTGAACATGATGATGTTGTCGATGACTTGTTTATGACGGTAAAAAAAGAGATTATAGAGATTATACATAACCGCCCGGATGATGGCGACCAGGCAACAGACCTTCTTATGGTTGCAAAGTACTTTGAGAGAATCGGAGACCATGCGACAAATATCGCAGAGTGGGTAATTTTTTCGATAACCGGTGAGAGGTGAGCAATATAGCTTTAAGTCAAGGGTTCATAAGCTTTAGCATGTATTTGATAAATGCTTTTGGACTTTTGGCTATTGCATTATGCATTACGGCATGATATATAAAATTTAATAGGGGCAGACGGATTTATGGTTTGTTGTACCTGATGGACGGCACCGTAGGTGAGCTGCTCGCTCGGTTAGAGTGCTGGATGTTGTGTTTGTTATATCTGATGGACGGCACCGTAGGTGAGCTGCTGCCCGGGACAGCGTGAAAATCTTTAATTTTTTTATGAAATTCCGGCAGACGGGTACTTATACCGTAATTGTAAAAAATAGCTAAAAACTTTTATATTTTTCAGTAAAAATTATTTCAGGAAAAAAAGGAGGCAGGAATGGATATTTTCAGTGTTTTGAATATGCTTGGAGGACTCGCGCTCTTCCTATACGGCATGAATGCAATGGGGGACGGACTCGCCAAGGTGTCGGGAGGCAGGCTTGAGAGCGTGCTTGAGAAGCTTACAAAGAAAAGAATAATGGCTGTGCTTCTAGGGGCTGCGGTTACTGCTGTAATACAGTCCTCTTCGGCTACCACTGTAATGGTAGTCGGATTTGTCAATTCCGGCATTATGAAGCTGGGTCAGGCGATTGGAATTATTATGGGTGCTAACATTGGTACCACCATCACGTCATGGATACTTGCACTCACGGGAATCCAAAGTGACAATATCTTTGTATCGCTGTTGAAGCCGAGTTCTTTTTCACCTATACTTGCGGTTATAGGCTCGTCCTTCATATTATTTTCCAAGAAGGACAGGAAAAGGGATATAGGAACTATTTTAGTCGGCTTTGCCATACTCATGTTCGGAATGGAGACGATGAGCGCAGCAGTTAAGCCGCTTGCCGATGTTCCACAGTTCACCAATATGTTCACCATGTTCACCAACCCGATACTGGGTATGATAGTCGGAGCGGTGCTTACGGCGGTAATCCAGAGTTCATCGGCTTCCGTCGGTATATTGCAGGCACTCTGTGCAACCGGTGGTGTCACGATGGCGTCGGCAATTCCTATTATAATGGGTCAGAATATCGGTACCTGCGTGACGTCACTCATATCCGCGATGGGAGCGAGCAAAAATGCGAAACGTGCGGCGCTTGTACACTTCTATTTTAATCTTATCGGAACAATTATTTTCATGGTGGTATTTTACACTCTGAATGCATTCTTACACTTTGAAATACTTAATATGACAGCGAACGCATGGCTTATCGCACTTGTCCACTCATGCTTTAACATAGCTGCGACAATCATATTCCTTCCGTTCGGCGATTTCCTTGCAAAGCTTGCCTGTCTCACAATCAAGGATAAGGATGAAGCACAGGAAAAGGCGGAAGCAGGTTCCGTCGAGAAGGATATACAGGTGCTGGATCCTCGTTTCCTTGAGTCCCCTGCGTTCGCAGTACAGCAGTGTAAAAATGTTGCGGTAAAGATGGCTGATGTGGCAAGGGATGGCTTGTTCCTGTCGATGGAGCTTCTTGAAAGCTATGATGAGGATAAGGCACAGAGGGTACTTCACTATGAGGATATCGTTGACAAGTATGAGGATGAGCTTGGAACCTATCTGATAAAGCTCAATGGAAAAGACCTCACTAAGAAGGACAGCCAGACCGTGTCAATGCTTCTTCATGTGATTGGAGACTTTGAAAGAATATCCGACCACGCTGTGAACATCAAGGAGGCTGCCGAGGAGATGAGAGACAAGAAACTTCATTTTTCCGAGAAGGCAGCGGCAGAGCTCAATGTCTACACGACTGCGATACATGAGATTGTGAATATGGCATTTGATGCCTTTGCCACGGAGAATGTGGAAGCAGCGGGCAATGTCGAGCCGCTTGAGGAGGTCATGGACTATCTCAAGGCGGAGCTGAAGGACAGACATGTAAGGAGGCTTAGAAAGGGCAAATGTACAATTGAGCTGGGCTTCGTGCTCACCGACCTTATAACCAACTATGAGAGAGTCGCCGACCACTGCTCGAATATTGCAGTCTGCTTGATACAGGTGGTGGGAAATGACGGCTTCGATACACATGAGTATCTTGACAATGTGAAGAGCAAAGACAATGAGGAATTCAGGATTAAGGTACATTGGTATAAGGAGAAGTATGAGCTGCCGTAGGATGGAAAAGTAAAGCGGACATTCGCAATCCGCTTTCGCTACTTGCTCATGAACGCAGTCGCTTTGCGAACTGTCAGTGGGAGCTTTTAACTCCCACTGACATAAGCATCCCCCTTGCTCACCGTTTCGTGCTCTACACACTTGAATCGGGGGATTGCTTATTCTGCGTTCAATTTATTGAAGTACCGGAAATATATGGTAACCTATGCGGTGATAAAAATTGCTTCAGTCTAAAAGTGACAAAAATTCCTAGAAGGGCAGAGAAAGCATGGAAATTCTTGAAAGACAGGGCTTTTTATCAGTCCAAGTGTGACAAAAATTCCTATAAGGGCAGAGAAAACAAGAGAATTCTTGAAAAAACAGTGCTTTTTCTCAGTCTAAAAGTGACAAAAATTCTAGGAAAGGCAGAGAAAACATGGAATTTCTTGAAAGACAAGGCTTTTTCTCAGTCTAAAAGTGACAAAAATTCCGGAAAAGACAGAGAAAGCAAGGAAATTCTTGAAAGACAAGGCTTTTTCTCAGTCTAAATGTGACCAAAATTCCGAGAAGGGCAGAGAAAGCAAGGAAATTCTTGAAAGACAGGGCTTTTTATCAGTCCAAGTGTGACAAAAATTCCTATAAGGGCAGAGAAAACATGAGAATTCTTGAAAAAACAGTGCTTTTTCTCAGTCTAAGTGTGACAAAAATTCCTATAAGGGCAGAGAAAACATGAAAGAAGGTAAAGAACATGGCATTGATATATATAGTTGAAGATGACGACAACATAAGGGAGATTGAGAGCATAGCCCTCAGCAACAGCGGGCATGATGTGAGCGGGTTTGCATGTGGCAAGGATTTTAAGAAGGAGCTTGCAAAGAGAAAGCCGGACTTGATTTTACTGGATATCATGCTTCCGGATGAGGATGGCATTGAGATATTGAAGAAGCTGCGCGCTTCCGGCGAGACGAAGAAGATTCCGGTTATCCTTGTCACTGCGAAGTCAACCGAGCTTGACAAGGTGAAGGGACTTGATATCGGAGCGGATGACTATATAACCAAGCCATTCGGGGTTATGGAGCTGATATCGAGGGTGAGAGCGCTGATAAGAAGAAGCATGGACACCGGAGCTGACAAAAGTATCCGCGTGGGAAATATATTTCTTGACAGTGATAGACATATCGTGTATGTGGATGATGAACCGAAGGAGCTGACCTTCAAGGAGTATGAGC
>ERZ1106915.2062-NODE-2062-length-13027-cov-4.162195_pt1 | contig 13027 bp, 10 predicted proteins | sample MGYA00403653_ERZ1106915 | MGnify/ENA primary metagenome ERZ1106915 (study PRJEB35170, sample SAMEA104062404) | human gut metagenome | biome: human gut; feature: human-associated habitat; material: faeces | place: Denmark | collected 2012-06-06 ... | reverse complement strand
CCGCCTCTTTTTTATTTTATACAAATACAAAATGTATTAAAAGCATATAGCCTATTGTACCGACTGCGATACTCAAAAGGGTATTCTTTTTCCAAATATGAACCAAAGCGGTTATCACCACTGCGATAATTTGCGGGATAATATAGTTAATATCGCCCTTTTCAAAATCTTTAAGGCAGTAAACGATAAGTATACCCAAAATTGCAACGGGCAAAACATTGCCCAAATATTTTACAAATTTCGGCACTTCCTTACTCTGCCCGAAAAGAGCAAAAGGAAACAGCCTTGTGGCAAATGTGCAGGCACCGGCAACCAAAATCATTAAAACAAGATGAGTTGTTGTCATTTTGCCACCTCCCAAACATCAAAAAACTTTTTGAAAGAGGATAAAATTACCACCGTAATCAAAAGCGACGGAATTAAAAATTTGTCTGCGCCGAAAATTATCAGGCAAAGTATTGCCGAAAATACACCTATTGCACCTATAATTTTTGATTTACCCTTGTTATTTCTAATCAAATCAATAAAAATAACTACAAAAAGGGCAGTCATTGAAAAATCAATGCCGGTAAAATCTATCGGTATAAGCTGGCTTAACAGCGAACCTAAAGCTGAACCGATTATCCAATATAAATGATCAAGTTCGCCGATTAAAAACCTTGCTTTCGGCTCATTCACATTTTTCGGTATGTAAGTTATTGATGAATTAACAGAATATGTTTCATCGGTTAATGTAAAAATCATAAAAGGATAGCGCCAACCGCCTGCTTTAAATTTTTCAATATATGATAATCCGTAAAACATATGGCGGGGGTTGATAAATAAAGTCATAAGCGCGGTTGTTGCAATATCCGCCTTTGCACTGATAAGTGATACAAGCAAAAACTGCCCCGAGCCTGCATAAACAACTATTGATATAAAAACAGCCCAAATCCAATTATATCCTGCCTTGTAAAGCATAATTCCGAAAGCCGAACCTAAAAAAAGATAGCCGAATAAAACAGGCAGGGATTTTTGAACAGCAAATTTAAAAGTTGCGATTTTTTCGTGTTTCATTTTTCCCTCTCTTAACATTGCCAAAAAAAGAGGCGAACTATGTTCGCCCCAGCGTGTAGAAAAAAGTCAAGTTTTAAATTTCTACACGCTGTAAGACTTTGAGAAAGTGAGATAAATTTCGTATTTTGCGAGTGGGAGCTGTACGATGGTACTGCCCCCGAGCAAAAGACGGAAAGCGCCAAAAATAGCTTGGACTCGATGTCCAAGCTATTTTCCACAATCCCTCCGAGTGCAACAAGTTGCACCCACCTCCCTTTGCACGGGAGGCAAAAAAGATTTATTATTTTATGCGGCGCGCTTTAGCCACTTTATCGACAGTCTAAGAGGCGAACTGTGTTCGCCCCTATATATTTTTAATTTTTACCTACCCATATCTATATATGCAGGTCTGTTTTTGCTGAGTTCAATATTTGATTTACCGTAAATTTCCATTTGAAGTTCATATGCATCCTTTGGAATATCGGCAAGCCAAATCCAATTGTTTGGCGAAACAGAAAATCTAGAACCACCCTTGCAGTTTTCCACAGCAGGAACATTCTTTGTTTTCATTGAATATTCAAGCCAGCCGTCACGAAGTGCTGTGTTACCGATTGAAACAAGCTCTTTCTTGCTGTAACCTGTGTAAACATAGCCTGCAAGTTCGTTTACGGTTTTAACAATATCAACCGTTCCGCTGTTTTTCATCTTTTTAACTATGGCATTAAGCACGGTTTTTTGCCTGTCAGCTCTTGCTCCGTCAGAATCAATATGCCTGATTCTGCAATAAGCAAGTGCCTGCTTACCATTAAGCTTCATTGTTCCCTCAGTACCGTCAAAGGTCTGTGTAATGGTAACTTTGCCATAAGTTCTTGGATGATTGTTAATCTCATTTATTTCCCTTGATGTCATTTTAATTGAAACACCGCCGAGTGCGTCAATAATTTTAGGAAATGAATTAAAGTTTACAACCGCATAATTGTTAATAGCGATTTTATAATATCTTTCAATAGTGTTGATGTAGCACTTCATTCCGCCCAATGATGCGGCAGCGTTAATTTTACCGTATTGACCTTTACCGTCAACCTCAAAATAAGCATAAAGGTCACGCAAAACTGAAGTCAAATGAATTTCTTTTGTATCTACATTAACACTTACAATAATTGCCGAATCGGCACGCGAAGCGTCAGAAATTTTTTCTTCTCTTGTATCTTCGCCGATAAGAAGAATATTAAGCACATGGGTTGAACTTACAGGGTCACCGTTTTGATACCACTGCTTAAGATATTCAGGATAGCTGTATACTTCGCCGGCACTTGATTCCTTAATTGTAGGAAAATCCTCTTTAAGAAAGTCCATTCCGTCATAATAGGTGCTCATTTCATAATCGTCTGCACCGTTTTTATCATCAGTTACCTTGTTAAGCACATTGTTTGCATAAAGTATAGCAAACACACCACCTGCAATAACCATAACGAGAAGAATAATTATTATTGTTATTATAGCCTTGCCCTTTTTGGTTTTGGAAAATTTAACCTTTTCTTTAACCTTGGGTTGCACTTTTTCCCGCTGTGGCTCAATAACTTCTTCATTTTGAGCAAGTGACAGTAAATCAACCATTCCGTTTTTATCCTGCTTATTTTCTTCTTTTGCAGCTTGGTTGTCAATTACTGCACCGTCCTGCTCCTCAACTTCGTCAGTATCGGTAAACTGTGTTTCTTCCTCCTCAATAGTCGGAATTTCAACATCGGCAGTGTCGTTAATTGTGAATTCCTCTTCTTTTTCAGAAGTTTCCTCAATTACTTCCGGCTCCGCCTTATAATCAGTTACTTTTACTTCCTCTTTTTCCTGAACTTCAGGTTCGGCTTTATCTTGTGGTTCGGTATTGGCTTGCTGTTGATTTTCATGCTCTCTGCGTTTTTTAACTTCAGAAAGAATATCATCAATACTGTAAGACTCTTTCTCCAATGCCTTCACTCCTCTTTTAAAAACTAAAAACTTTTGTCATTATATATCATATATTGTAAAAATACCATATCTAAATTGTAAAAATAATAAAAAATTCGGTTTTAATAGACATTTATCAGTATTTTTGTATATTATTCTTCTGCCGGCTCTGCTTCTTCGCTTTCAATTTCTTCATTTTCAGCGTCAAATTCATCTTCTTCAAATCTGTCAACAACAGAAATTGTAGCAAGTTTTTCGCCCTCGTTTACTCGCATTACCTTAACACCCTTTGCAGGCCTTTGGAATGTAGAAATTTGGTCAACAGGCATACGGATAATAATTCCGTCGGTAGAAATCATAATAACATCGTTTTCTTCGGTAACAGCGGCAATGTTTGCAACTTTGCCGAATTTTTCAACACGGTAATTAAGAAGTCCCTTACCGCCTCTTGATTGAACACGGTAGTCTGAAAATTCACTCTTTCTGCCATATCCGGTTTCAGAAACGGTGAGAAGCTTAACTCCCTCACGCTCAATTGCAAAGCCTACTACATAGTCGCCCTCACCAAGAGTGATTGCCTTAACACCCCTTGCAGTTCTGCCGATAAGCCTTGCGTCACTTTCTTCAAAGCAAATGCTCATACCGTCATGTGTAGCGGCAACAAGTTTTCTCTTGCCGTCTGTAATCTCAACCCAAGAAAGTTCGTCGCCTTCATCAAGGTTGATTGCAATAATACCGCTTTTTCTGATATGGTCATATTGGTCAAGCGAAGTTCTCTTGATTATACCGTTTTTAGTCATCATACAAAGGAATGAGCGTTCTTCATCTTTCGGCACTTGAACCATTGCGGTAATTTGTTCACCCTGTTCAACAGGAAGAATGTTTACTATATTCATTCCCTTGCCGGTTCTTGATGATTCAGGAATTTCATATCCTTTCATTTTAAATACTTTACCCTTATTGGTGAAAAGCATAATAAAATCGTGAGTTGAGCAGGAAAACATTGTTTTTGCAACATCTTCTTCTCTTCTGCTCATACCTGAAACACCGCGGCCGCCTCTGTTTTGTGCCTTGTATGTATCAACTGTCTGGCGTTTCATATATCCCTTTTCGGTAAGGGTGAGAATGCAATCTTCAACAGGGATAAGGTCTTCATCTTCAACATCACCCACTGCGGCTGAAATTTCGGTTCTTCTTTCATCGCCGAATTTAGCGGCAATCTCTCTTGTTTCTGTTTTAATAATCTCGTTAACTCTGTCGGCATTGCCTAAAATGTCAAGCAAATCCTTAATCTTTTCGTGGAGTTCTTCGAGTTCATTCATTATCTTTTCAATTTCAAGACCTGCCAATTGGCCCAAACGGTAAGCTACAATTGCGCTTGCCTGCGGGTCATCAAAGCCAAACTTGTCCATAATAGCTTGCTTTGCTTCAGCCTGGCCGCCCTTGCAGGCACGAATTGTTGCAATAACTTCATCAACAATATCAATAGCCTTTGCAAGACCTTCCAAAATATGCGCCCTTTCCTGCGCTTTATTAAGGTCAAATCTTGTTCTTCTTGTAATAACATCCCTTTGGAAGTCAATATATTGCTGTAAAATTTCTTTAAGGGTTAATACTTTAGGCACACCGTCAACAAGTGCAAGCATAATTGCACCGAAAGTTACCTGCATATCTGTCATTTTATATAAATTGTTAAGTACAACCTGCGCATTTGCATCACGCTTAACAGTAACTTCAATGTGCATACCTTTTCTGTCCGAATAGTCCTGCACATCGGCAACACCCTCAAGCCTTTTTTCCTTAACTAAATCTGCAATACGGGTAATAAGCCTTGCTTTATTTACACCGTAAGGTATCTCGGTTACTACAATTTTGTACCTGTCACCCTTGGTTTCAATAATTTCTGCCCTTGCACGAAGATAAATTTTACCTCTGCCCGTTGCATAAGCTTCCTTAATTCCCCTTGTACCCATAATAATACCTGCGGTAGGGAAGTCAGGGCCTTTAATGTACTGCATAATTTCATCAAGCTCGGCACTCGGATTATCAATAAGGCAGCACATACCCTCTACAACTTCGTTCATATTATGCGGCGGAATATTTGTTGCCATACCTACTGCGATACCTGATGAACCGTTAACAAGTAAGTTTGGATAACGCGACGGTAAAACGGTAGGCTCTTTGCTGTTATCATCAAAGTTAGGAACAAAATCAACTGTGTCTTTCTTGATGTCCTCAAGCATTTTCATAGCAATTTTACTCATTCTGCTTTCTGTGTAACGGTAAGCAGCAGCCGGGTCACCGTCAACAGAACCGAAGTTACCGTGTCCGTCAACAAGAATGTGCCTCATTGAAAACGGCTGTGCAAGCCTAACCATTGCGTCATAAACAGAAGCATCACCGTGCGGGTGATAGTGACCAAGCACTTCACCGACTGTGGTAGCACATTTACGGTAAGGTCTATCAGGATAAAGATTATTTGTATACATAGCATAAAGTATTCTTCTGTGTACCGGCTTTAAACCGTCACGCACATCAGGAAGCGCACGCTGAACAATAACACTCATTGAATAATCAAGGAATGCTTTTCTAATCTCGTCACTGATTTCTACATCTTTAATTTTTTGATTGTCGTAACGAATTTCATTACTATCCATTATTTAACCTCCAAAGCAGAGTTCGTTTGTTTATATTTTATCAAAATATGCGTAATTAGGATTTTTCTTGATATTTTTTAATACTCCTGCTCTTATTTCAAGCGGAATTGAGCTGATAGGAAAAATGTTTGTTCCCGTCGGCACTATAAAATACACATATTCTTTTGTTTCAATTATTGCACTTACCATATTATAAGGATAAACGCCTATGAGCATAGGCTCGTCCTCTTTTGGCAAAGTTTTAAATTCAACAGTATTTTCACCTACTGTTATTTCCCTTAACTCACCGTAAGTAATATCCTTTTTCAAGCACCTCTCAGCCCTTTTTTTAGGCCTGATTTTTGTAACATAAAATGAATACACTGCCACGCCGATAATATAAAATGCCACAATAAGCAAATATGCATAATTTTTTTCGCTTACTGCGTAATATGTGTTCATTACAAGCACTATAAGCACGGTGATATATACCATATTTAAAAACTTGCTTGTTTTAAGCTTAAAAAGCTCAAAATTTATCAAATCTTTTTTTTCAAGGGTATAATTAAAAGTAAAGTCCATTATTTCATTACCCCCTTGCTTTTAAGAATTTTTATTATTTCTTCAAGCTCGTTTTTATATCTTTCCTTGCTGATAACCGCAACACCGCGGCTTAAAGTAGGTAATATAATAAGTTCTTTTTTAGTTTCTTTTACTGCATATACACTTTTCCACGGTGCATAAACTTTTTCAAAGCTGCCGATAAGTTCCAGCCCTTCATCATAAATTCTGATTGTGTTTTCTTCATTTAAAATAGGGGAACGCTGAAAATCATTCATCACACTGTTTTTAGTCATTATCATTTTAAATACAAAAAACAGCATCAGCATAATTGAAAGTATTAAAAGAAATGTATCTTTTAATACACCCGTAAAAGTTAAAATTGCAGCAAGAACTAAAAATACTGTTAAACATACAAGCTCACAGGTTTCATTCATCCCGAGTTTGCTTGTTTTAAAGTTAAAGCCTCTGTAAAATTCATCGGCTGTCATTTTAAAAGTCAGTTTCATAATTTCACACTGTTATACATCCAAGTTTTGAACAAATTTTGCGTTTTTCTCAATAAATTCTCTTCTCGGTTCAACATTGTCACCCATAAGAATAGAGAAGTTTTCGCTTGCTCTTTGTGCGTCTTCAATAGTTACACGCAGCATTGTTCTGAATTCAGGGTCCATTGTTGTTTCCCAAAGCTGTTCAGGGTCCATTTCACCAAGACCTTTGTATCGCTGAATATCGCAGTCACCGCCGAATTCGGCAATTTTATCATCTCTTTCTTCATCAGAAAATGCATAGCTGCTCTTTTTACCCTTTGATACTTTGAAAAGAGGAGGTTGAGCAAGGTAAACATATCCGTCTTCAATAATTTGCGGCATATATCTGAAGAAAAATGTTAAAAGAAGTGTTCTGATGTGCGCACCGTCGACATCGGCATCGGCCATAATTATAATTTTATGGTATCTTAATTTGTTAATATCAAAATCTTCGCCGATACCTGTACCAAGTGCCATTACAACCGGAACAAGCTTTTCATTTGTAATAACCTTGTCCACTCTTGCTTTTTCAACATTAAGCATTTTACCCCAAAGCGGGAGAATTGCCATATGCTGCTTATCTCTGCCCTCTTTTGCAGAACCGCCTGCCGAATCACCCTCGACTATGTAAATTTCACATTTTTCAGGGTCGTTGCTTATGCAGTCTGCCAGCTTACCCGGAAGTGAGTTGCTTTCAAGCGGAGATTTTCTTCTTGCATTTTCTCTTGCTCTTCTTGCAGCTTCTCTTGCACGGGATGCGTCAAGTGACTTATTAAGAAGTGTTTTTGCAACATTAGGATTTTCTTCAAAATAAGTCATAAGCTTATCATAAAGCATTGTTGAAACAAGGCCGGTAATATCTGTATTGCCGAGCTTGCCTTTTGTTTGCCCTTCAAATTGAGCCTCGGTAAGCTTTACGCTGATAACCGCAGTTATGCCCTCACGCACATCATCACCGGTAAACTTTTTATCACTGTCTTTGAGAATACCGAATTTTTTACCGTAATCGTTAAATACTCTTGTAAGCGCAGTTTTAAATCCTGTTTCGTGCGTACCACCGTCAATAGTATTGATATTATTTGCAAATGAAAGAAGTGTTTCATTATAAGAATCTGTATAGCAAAGTGCAACTTCGGCACTTCTGTCACCCTTTGTGGTTGAAAGGTGAATTACTTCATCCTGAATTGGATTAAGACCTCGGCTTGTGTTGATATATTCTACGAAAGAGCGAATACCGCCTTCATAGCAAAATTCTTCACCGCTGTCTTCATCTCCTCTTTTATCTGTAAGAGTAATTGAAAGCCCTGCATTAAGAAATGCCTGCTCACGAAGTCGCCTTGCAAGAATTTCATAATCATAAACCGTTGTTTCCTGAAAGATTTCAGCGTCGGCTTTAAATCTGATAGTGGTACCGTGGCCGTCTTTATCCGCAATGATATGTAAATCATTTACAGGCTTACCTCTTTCAAATTTTTGGCTGTATACATGGCCGTTTTGTGTAACTTCAACTTCAAGCCACTCTGATAATGCGTTTACAACAGATGAACCAACACCGTGCAAACCGCCCGATACTTTATAGCCTGAACCGCCGAATTTACCGCCTGCGTGAAGTACGGTAAGTACAACCGTAACGGCAGGAAGCCCTGTTTTTTCATTTATACCTGTCGGTATACCACGGCCGTTATCCTTAACTTCAATAATATTCCCCGGTAAAATGTTACATTCAATATGTGTACATACACCTGCAAGTGCTTCGTCAATAGAGTTATCAACAATTTCGTAAACGAGGTGATGAAGTCCTCTCGGCCCTGTTGAACCGATGTACATACCCGGCCTTTTACGAACTGCTTCAAGACCTTCAAGCACCTGAATATCTTTTGCGGAATATTCTTCGGTTACAGTAGTGTCAATGTCAGCTTCTTCAAGTTCAATCTTGTTTTCTTCTTCGCTCATATTGATTTAAGTCTCCTTTTAGCATAATGCTAAGAATTATTTTTTACTTTTTTGCCCCGCCTCAACTCTTTTTAGCAGTGTTGATGTATTAAGCGGGCAAATATATATTTTATCCTTGCAAACAATAAAACTTTTTGGAAGTTCATAGTTTACATAAATTACTTTTTTGTTTTTTTCACTGTTTGATAAATAATCACGCGTCGCTTTATTTACCGTAGAGGTATCCATATCAAAAATGCCGAGTATTTCATTACTGCTGATAACTGTGTTACCGCCTAAATATATATACATCAGTTTTTGCACCTGCCGTTTTCAATATGAAATGTTTTGCCTTTTTTAAGCCTAAGCACAGTATTAGCGTCACAGCAGGTGATGAAAACCTGCCAATTTTTAATGTGATTAAGTATGTAATCCTGCCTTGATTCATCAAGTTCGCTCATAACATCATCAAGCAGTGCAAGCGGCTCATCATCAGTCATTTCTTTTAATAAACTTGCTTCTGCAAGCTTAAGCGCAAGCACACAGCTCCTCTGCTGCCCCTGTGATGCATAAAGCCTGGCACTTTTTTCATTTATAAGTATTTCCATATCGTCCCTGTGCGGACCTGAAGTAGTAATTCTGTTTAATATATCACTGTTTCTGCCTGAAATTAAAAGCTTTGTAAGTTCATTTTCAATTTCTGCCACGCTTTTATCTTTGCATTCAAATCCACATTGAAGTTTTAAATCTATTTTTTCACGCCCTTTTGAAAGTCCGTCAAAAATTTCTGTGGCAAATGGTAACAGTGCTTCAATATATTTTTCACGCTGGTAAATTATTTTTGCACCGCTTTTTGCAAGATTTTTATCCCAAATATAGAGCATATCCTCCAAATTTGCGTTATTTTTCATATCTTTTAAAAGCATATTTCTTTGTGCAAGGCAGCGGTTATAATCTTTTAATACGCTTCTGTAATTTGATTTTAGCTGGCATAATGAATTATCAATAAATTTTCGCCTTTCAATCGGCCCGTCCTTAACCATAGAAAGATGAACCGGTGAAAAAATTACTGCTTTTAATTCATCACCGAGGGCGGTTGCACTTTTTTTTTCAATTCCGTTTAATTTAGCTGTGCGCCTGCCTTTAATAATAAGCTCGGCATTTTGTTTTCTTGATTTATTTTCAAATTCAATTTTCAGCTTCGCACTTTCTTTTTTAAATTCAACAAGTTCTTTATCCCTTACCCCGCGAAAACTTTTACTTCCGGTAAAAAGATAAATTGCTTCAATCAAATTTGTTTTTCCCTGCGCATTTTCGCCCCAAATGATATTTACATTATCAAAATCAAGCTTTAAGTTTTCTATATTTCTGAAATTTTCAATTTCTATTGAATCAATTTTCATTTGTAATAATTTTATAATCTACCGAAAATACGGATACTGTATCTCCGCCGTGTATTTTTTTGCCCCTTGCTGTGCAGGTTTCACCGTTTACTTTAACTATTCCGTCTTGAATAAAAGTTTTTGCCTGCCCGCCTGTTTCGGCAATGCCTTTAAATTTTAAAAATGCGTCAAGCCTGATAAATTCGGTAGTAATATTTACATTTTCATTTTTTCTCGGTGTTGCTTTTGCTTTAATTTTCATTTTTAAGCCTCATAGGTAATACTAAAAATAAGAATGAATCATTATTTATTGGCAATACTTTTACAGGGCTTACAGCACCGCCGAGTTCAATTCTTACTTGGTCGGTATCTGCAGCGTGAAGTGCATCAAGCACATATTTTGAGTTAAAGCCGATTTCAACCCTGTCACCGCTTACATTTGCGTGTGTGTAGTTTACCACTCTGCCTATGCTTGATACGGTTGAAACTCTCATTTCATCTGCGTCAAATAAACATCTGATTGGGTTTTTCTTATCATTTTCAATTACAGGAAGTGTTCTTTCAATGCAGTTTATTGCATCACTTGTGTTAATCAAAACTGTTGTATTGCAGGTTTTAGGCACTGCTGCTTTGTAATCAAGGAAGTCACCGTCAAGCAAACGGCTGATAATGCTGTAATTATCTACATCAAATACAATGTGCCTTTTGCCTACACTGATTGAAATATCCTTGTCATTTTCTGTATTAAAAAGTTTAATAAGTTCTCTGATTGTTTTTTTAGGAACGATAAAGCTAATATCTTCACCGTCGTATTTTACTGTTTCTGTTCTTATAGCAAGCCTATATCCGTCAACACCGATAAGTCTTAACTGATTTTGCGTAAGTTCAAATTTAAGGCCTGTATGTACCGGCTTTGATGCTTCTGTATCAGCAACTGCAAAAAGAGTTTGTGATACCATATTTTGAAGTATACCTTGGTTTAAAAACAGAGGATAACCTCCTGATACAGACGGTAATTCAGGGTAATCATCAGCATCAATACCTGAAATGTTATATTGTGCCGCACCGCTTATAATAGAAACGGAAGTTGAGCTGATTTCAAATGTAACCTTGCCTTCAGGTAATTTTCTTATAATATCACTTATAACTTTTGCATTTATAACTATTGCACCCGGTTCAACCACACTTGCCTGAAGTGTTGTGTTAATTCCGAATTCAAAATCATAGCCGGTAAGACTTAATGTATCTGAACCACATTCCATAAGTATACCCTCAATGGTAGGAATAGTTACTTTTGTGCTTACTGCTCTCATTACATTTGAACAAGCTTCGCTTAATTCTTTTGTATTACATGTAAATTTCATTTTTTTAATCCTCCGTCTATCTATATAGTCTTGTTATAGTAGTATGTAGTAGAGGCTGTGGAAAATGTTAAAATATCTTCAAACTATTGATAATTAAGGAAATTTTTAAAAAGTTTTTAAAATTTCAATTGTTTAAAAAATTTGGAAATTGTGTAAAAAATATGTTTTCCACAGTCATTGTTAATTAAAAAGTAAAAAATGTTGAAAAAATTGTGGAATAATTGAATGCTTTTTGCATTTGAAATTATATCGTTAATTTGCCTTGCAAGCTTTGAATCTGTTTCAATATCCTTTTCAATTTGGTCAATATTATACATTACTGTTGAATGATGTTTTTTAAACTCGGCACCAATATCTTCATAGCTCATATTAGTAACTTTTCGTACTGCATAAAAAGTAATCTTTCTTGCGTCGGATATTGTTTTTTTCCTTTGCCCGCCGTAAATATCTTCTACCGATACACCCGTGGTTCTGCTTACTTCTTCTACTATCTTTTGAATTGTAACAGGAATTGGCTGTGTATCCTCCATTACAACTTTTACAATGTTTTGTGCAAGTGCAATGGTAGGTGTGGTTTGGTTTATATCACAATATGCGTAAAGCTTTTTGGTAACACCTTCAAGCTGGCGAATATTTGATTTTACTTTATCTGCTATGTAATCAATTACCGAATCCGGAATTTCAAAATTAAGCATCATAGCTTTGCGCTTAACTATTTCACATCTTGTTTCATATTCAGGTGGCTGAATATCTGCAAGAAGTCCGTCTTCAAATCGGGTTTTAAGCCTGTCTGTAATAGACTGAATTTCCTTTGGCGGACGGTCAGAGGTAATAACTACCTGCTTACCGGCAAATACAAGTGTATCAAAAGTATGGAAAAATTCTTCAATAGTCTGCTGCTTGCCGGCAATAAACTGAATATCATCAATTAAAAGCAAATCAATGCTGTTTCTGAATTTTTCGTGGAATTCATCAGTAGTTTTATATTGAAGTGCCTGCATAAATTCATTTACAAATTGCTCGGCACGGATATATAAAATATTCATATCAGGAAACTTTTTCTTAACTTCATAGCAAATTGCATTAAGCAAATGAGTTTTACCAAGCCCTGAATTACCGTAAATAAAAAGAGGATTATAATTTCTCATTTTGGAATTTTGAGTTAAATTTAAGCCCGGGTCACTCGCAACAGCCTTTGCGGCAACATATGCAAACCTGTTACTTGAACCAACAATGAAATTTTCAAATGTATATTGCTCGTTTTTATAATCTTCAAGGTGTTGTTTATCCTGATAAAATTTATGTTCTTCTCTGTCATTATCTTCAGCACAAATATATTTAATTTTAACTTCAAAGCCCATAATTGCGGCAAAAGCTTCACTGAACATTGTGCCGTATTGTGAAATAACAACATCCATATACATAGCACTCGGAAGCCTTAAAGTAATTGTTGCAGCTTCAAAGCTTACAAATTCAGTCTTTTTTATCCATAAATTAAAAGCTGTTTCCGTAACTCTTTCTTCGCAGTAAGTAAGAACAGCGTTCCAAATTTCTTTAAAAGAATCCATTTTTACCTCCGTATTTTTACCTAAAAATACAATACTCCAAGCTAATTATCATATACAATCTATATTAGCATATAA
>ERZ1106915.2056-NODE-2056-length-13105-cov-6.280230_pt1 | contig 13105 bp, 11 predicted proteins | sample MGYA00403653_ERZ1106915 | MGnify/ENA primary metagenome ERZ1106915 (study PRJEB35170, sample SAMEA104062404) | human gut metagenome | biome: human gut; feature: human-associated habitat; material: faeces | place: Denmark | collected 2012-06-06 ... | reverse complement strand
GAATAAACAGATTTTAATTGATTGCAGTAAAAATGGTATATATTTAAATAATATAAAATTGAGTAAACTGCCGAGAGTTTTAAAAGAAGGCGATGAAATTCAAGTATCAGATATAAAGTTTATTGTACATTAAAGTAAATATATTTCAAGAAAAGAGGGGAACTTCTATCAACGAACTATTCACCAACTCCTCCTGTGTTTACTCGAATCGTATTCTCTACACACCATCATCCTTTGCAAAATTGAATCTCATGTTTTTACAGGAAGCCGGGACGTTGACGGCTTTATCTCCGCATACCTCGACTCGAGAGAATCTTAGATCCTTCCTCTGTTTTGTTGTTCAAGACGGGGAGGGATCTCTTGAGTATGAGGGAAAAACGTATGAGCTAAAAACAGGAGACTGTGTATTTATCGATTGCAGGAAGCGATACAGTCACAGCACCGGAAATATCATAATTAAAAATAATATAAATAATAAAGGTAATACCGACAGAAATAATACCGGAATAAACAGCAACAATATAAATAGCACCGGATCAGACAATCAACAGAGTAATGAGATCGAAGAAATCAAAGAACTCAACGAAAACTCAAAACTCTGGAGTCTGGTCTGGTGCCATTTTTATGGGTCGGCGCTTAGTTCTGTCTATGACAAGTACAAGGAGCGTGGTGGAAGACCGGTCTTTCATCTGAATCAGACATCCGAGATCACGGAGATGTTGAATCAGATTTTTGAGATTGCCGGGTCTTCTGATTATATCCGGGATATGAAGATCAATACTCTGCTGTGTCAACTGTTGGAGCATCTGATGGTGTATTCGTGGAATCCGGAAAATGTGACGCGGTCGAAGAAGCGCCTGGAACTGGATGCAGTCAAGTCCTATCTGGATATGCATTATATGGAGAAGATTACGTTAGAGGCACTGGCGGACCAATATTTTATAGATAAATTTTATTTATCAAAGATTTTTAAAGAGCGATACGGCATGACTGTGATTTCCTATGTGGAGGAAAAGCGGATCACAGAGGTGAAACGTCTTCTGCGTTTCAGCAGTATGAACATTGAGGAGATCAGTGGAGTCACCGGTTACGGCGATGCAAATTATTTGAGCAGGCGATTTAAGAAGATTGAGGGAATGACGCCGGGAGAGTATCGCAGAAAATGGCAGGGCAGGGGATAAAAAACCAAGATTGTGCTAGTTTGCACCTAAATGTGCCATTTAGAAACGAAAAGGAATCCTTTAAAATATGCTCGTAATATGCAAGGCACAAAAAATTGCAAGGTAGCAGAGTCACTGATTCTGAGAGTTATTTACTCTGTGAAATGAGCAAAGAAAGTGCCGGGACAGAAAGAGAAACTCAAAGGAAAGAAAAAATAGAAAACAAGAGAGAAAACGGAAAATGAAAAAAGCACTTATTACCGGTATCACAGGTCAGGATGGTTCTTATCTGGCAGAGTTTTTGCTGGAAAAGGGATATGAGGTTCATGGAATTATCCGCCGTGCATCAATCTCCAACACCGCGCGTATCGATCATCTGATCGCATCTGGATCAATCACTCTTCATGACGGCGATCTGTCTGATTCTTCCAGCCTGATCCGCATCATCGGTCTGGTTCAGCCGGACGAGATCTACAACTTGGCAGCGCAGAGCCATGTTCAGATTTCCTTCGATGCTCCGGAGTACTCAGGTGATGTGGATGCACTCGGCGTTCTGAGAATTCTTGAGGCTTGCCGTATTCTCGGTCTGACCCAGAAGACCCGTGTTTATCAGGCATCCACTTCTGAGCTTTACGGAAAGGTGGAGGAGATTCCGCAGAGAGAGACAACTCCGTTCCATCCGTACAGCCCGTATGCAGTTGCAAAGCAGTATGGTTTCTGGATCACCAAGGAGTACCGCGATGCTTACAACATGTTTGCAGTAAATGGTATCCTGTTCAACCATGAGTCTGAGCGCCGTGGTGAGAACTTTGTTACCCGTAAGATCACTCTGGCAGCAGGACGCATTGCTGAGGGTCTTCAGGATCATCTGGAGCTTGGAAATATGGATTCCCTGCGTGACTGGGGTTATGCAAAGGATTATGTAGAGTGCATGTGGCTGATCATGCAGCAGGAGAAGCCGGAGGATTTTGTTATTGCAACGGGTGTTCAGCATACGGTTCGTGATTTCACCGAGAAGGCATTCTTAGCAAACGGAATCAAAATTCGCTGGGAAGGCACTGGACTTGATGAGAAGGGTTACGATGCTGAGACCGGCAAGATGCTCGTATGTGTAAATCCGGCATGGTTCCGTCCGACCGATGTAGACAACCTGTGGGGCGATCCGACCAAGGCAAGAACCGTTCTTGGATGGAATCCGCAGAAGACCAGCTATGAGGAGCTTGTAGAGATCATGGCAAAGCATGACCGTGAGCTGGCAAAGAAAGAGAAAGCTGTTCTGATGGCACAGGCTTAATTGAAACAGGTAAGGACAGGCTAGACAGGAAAATAGACAGAAGAATCTATTATGGATGAACTTATGAAATGAGTTTATGAAATCAATTTAGATAGAGGAGCGTCTGATACATTATGATGGAAAAAAATGCGAAAATTTATGTTGCAGGTCATCGTGGCATGGTTGGTTCTGCAATCGTGCGTGAGCTGGAGCGTCAGGGTTACACGAATATCATTACCCGTACCCACAAGGAGCTGAATCTTTGCCGCCAGGCAGATGTGGAAGAGTTCTTTGCGCAGGAGAAGCCGGAATACGTCTTTCTGGCAGCTGCAAAGGTTGGCGGAATCGTTGCAAACGAGGAAGCACTTGCAGATTTCATGTATGACAATATGACGCTTGAGATGAATGTGATTCACTCTGCATGGCAGAACGGATGTAAGAAGCTGGAATTCCTCGGTTCTTCCTGCATTTATCCGCGTATGGCTCCACAGCCGATGAAGGAGAGCTGTCTGCTGACAAGTGAGTTAGAGAAGACGAATGAGGCATATGCGCTCGCAAAGATCAGCGGACTCAAGTACTGTGAGTTCCTGAATCGCCAGTACGGAACCGATTATATTTCCGTGATGCCGACAAACCTGTACGGACCGAATGACAACTATCATCCGACTCACAGTCATGTGCTTCCGGCTCTGATCCGTCGTTTCCACGAGGCGAAGGTCAATGGTCTGACTGAGGTTACCTGCTGGGGCGATGGCTCACCGCTCAGAGAGTTTTTGTATGTGGATGATCTCGCAAATCTGTGCGTGTTCCTGATGAATAATTATTCCGGAAATGAGACTGTAAATGCAGGTACCGGAAAAGAGCTGACGATCAAGGAGCTGACGGAGCTGGTTGCCAAAGTTGTCGGTTACACGGGAGAGATCAAGTGGGATACGACGAGACCGAACGGAACACCGCGCAAACTGCTTGATGTGTCCAAGGCAGAGAAGCTCGGTTGGACTTACAAGACAGAGTTAGAGGAAGGAATCCGTCTGTCTTACGAGGATTTCCTGAATAATCCGATGCGCGCGGAACGCTAGAAAATGCTAGAAAAATAAAAGCAGAGTCAGAGTGAGTTTGATTTATAGAACTGTGCTTGAAATCAAACATGACAAGAGAGAAAGACCGCGTGTCCGAGTGTGGACAGTCGCGGTCTTTTTTTCAAAGAAATATCCCAAGAATGTTTTTAAAAATAATGTTCCAAAAGAGTTTTAGGATTTTAGGATTTAAGAATTTAAAAATTTAAGGATTTAAAGATTCAGGTAAAGTAAGAGCGTCCAAAAGAGAAAAGAAGAGGAGAGAATGATGAATATTGTATTGTTATCCGGTGGTTCTGGTCAGCGCCTGTGGCCACTTTCCAATGATATCCGATCAAAGCAGTTTATTAAGATTTTCCATCGCGAGGATGGAAGTCTCGAGTCGATGGTGCAGAGAGTGTACCGTCAGATTCGCACCGTAGATCCGGATGCAACGGTCACGATTGCGACTTCCAAATCTCAGGTTTCCGCGATCCACAATCAACTCGGCGAGGATGTTGGCGTCAGCGTGGAGCCGTGCCGAAGAGATACGTTTCCGGCGATCGCTCTTTCTGCATCGTATTTAAAGGATGTTCAGGGAGTGGGAGAGGATGAGGCAGTTGTCGTTTGCCCGGTTGACCCGTATGTGGATCAGGATTATTTTATGGCACTTGCAGATCTCGGGGAGCAGGCTGGAAAGAGTCACGCAAATCTTGTCCTGATGGGAATCGAGCCGACTTATCCGAGTGAGAAATATGGATATATCATTCCGGAAAGCACGGATGAAATCAGCAAGGTTTCGATGTTTAAGGAGAAACCGACTCAGGATGTCGCAAGGAGTTACATCGATCAGGGAGAGCTCTGGAATGGCGGAGTATTTGCGTTCCGTCTCGGATATGTGCTTAAACGCGCTCACGAGCTGATTGATTTCACGGATTATCAGGATCTCTTTAATAAGTATGAGACGCTGAAAAAAATCAGCTTTGACTATGCAGTTGTGGAGCATGAGAGCGAGATCGAGGTGATGCGTTTCTCGGGCGTTTGGAAGGATCTTGGAACGTGGAATACGCTGACTGAGGCGATGGACAGTCATGCGGTCGGTGAGGCTTTGTTTAATGAAAACTGCCACAATGTGCATGTCATCAATGAACTCGATGTTCCGGTTCTGTGTATGGGACTGAAAGACATTGTTGTCTCCGCAAGCCCGGAGGGAATTCTCGTGTCGGATAAGGAGCAGTCGAGTTACATCAAACCGTTTGTGAATACCCTCGATCACCGCGTGATGTTTGCGGAGAAGTCATGGGGAAGTTTCCGCGTTCTCGATGTGGAAAAAGAGAGCCTGACGATCAAGGTGACGCTGAATCCTGGTCATTCGATGAACTATCACAGTCACCAGTATCGTGATGAGGTGTGGACGGTCATCGACGGAAGTGGTCGTGTCGTTGTAGATGAAAAGATGAAGGAAGTAAAGGTTGGCGATGTTGTGTGCATGCCGGCAGGCTCTCGTCACACGGTGATTGCGGATACGGAGCTTCAGCTGATTGAGGTTCAGCTTGGACGTGAGATCAGTGTTCACGATAAAAAGAAATATGATGTGACATTTTAAGCGATTTGATTTAAGGAAAACAAATTAAAAGTTAAAACAAATCAAAATAAACAAATAAGAAAACAGAACAGGGAGGACAGAGGACATCATGGCAATGACGATTGAGGAAAAATACCGTTCCTGGTGTGAGCATGCTGTTGAGGATGCAGATGTTGCCACAGAGCTGAGAGAGATGGAACAGGATGAGGCGAAGAAGGAAGATGCATTTTATCGGGAATTGGCGTTTGGAACGGGTGGACTGCGCGGTGTGATCGGTGCAGGAACAAACCGGATGAATCTTTATACAGTTGCAAAGGCATCGCAGGGTCTTGCAGATTATCTGAAACGCCATGAGGCGCATCCGTCGGTTGTGATTGGATATGACAGTCGCATCAAGTCCGATCTGTTTGCAAAGGTTGCAGGTGGAGTGTTTGCAAAAAATGGAATCAAGGTGTGGATCTGGGGTCAGCTGATGCCGGTGCCGACGGTTTCATTTGCAACCCGCTACTTAAAAGCATCCGCAGGTGTCATGGTCACTGCCTCTCATAACCCGAGCAAATACAATGGATATAAGGTTTACGGAGCGGATGGATGCCAGATCACAACGGAGTCTGCAAAGGAGATTCTTGCAGAGATTGAGAAGCTGGATGTATTTGCAGATGTTAAGAGGGAAACATTCGAGAGCGGGCTTGAGGAGCAGTTGATTGAATATATTCCTGACGAGGTGTACACAGCCTTTGTCGAGGCGGTAAAGGGGGAGTCTGTTCTCTTTGGTGATCCGGTGCAGAAGGACGTTGCGATTGTGTACAGCCCGTTAAATGGCGCCGGTCTGAAGCCGGTTACCCGTACCTTAAAAGAACTTGGATACACGAATATCACAGTGGTGAAGGAGCAGGAAGCATCGGATGGTCATTTTCCGACCTGTCCGTACCCGAATCCGGAAATCCGTGAAGCGATGACACTTGGCATGGAATATGCGAAGAAAGGTCAGGCAGATCTGCTTCTTGCAACCGACCCGGACTGCGACCGTGTGGGAATTGCAGTCAGAAATCGTGAAGGGGAATATGAGCTATTGAGCGGAAACCAGACGGGAATGCTCCTTCTTGATTATATTTGCAGTCAGCGCGTGCGCCACGGAAAGATGCCGGCAGATCCGGTGATGATCAAGACGATTGTGACGATGGATATGGGTGAGCGGATTGCAAAGCATTATGGCGTTCGCACAATCAATGTGCTGACGGGATTCAAGTTCATTGGAGAGCAGATTGGCATGCTTGAGAAGCAGGGCAAGGCAGACAGCTATATCTTTGGATTTGAGGAGAGCTACGGCTACCTTTCTGGAACCTATGTGCGCGATAAGGACGGAGTGAATGGTGCGAGTCTGATCTGCGAGATGTTCAGTTTCTATTCTGCTCAGGGAATCAGTCTGTTAGATAAACTTGAGGAGCTCTATCAGACTTATGGATACTGCCTGAATACGCTTCACAGCTATGAATTTGAGGGCAGCGCCGGATTTGCCAAAATGCAGGAGATCATGCAGAAGTTCCGCAGTGGAGTTAAGGATTTTGCCGGGAAAAAGGTGGTAGAACTTCTCGACTATGCACCGGGAAGAGATGGTCTTCCAAAATCAAATGTGCTGAAATTCCTTCTTGAAGATGGATGCTCGGTTGTTGTTCGTCCATCTGGAACCGAGCCAAAGCTGAAACTCTATATCTCGGTGAGCGCACCGGATAAGAGTGGAGCAGAGGCAGTGGAATCTGCGATTACGGAGTGTGCAGAGCATTTCCTGCGATAAGGTTTAGATAAGATTTATCAACTTAACGATGAAAATTCTTTAAGTAGTACGATTACCATTGCCTGTCTAGGAGCAATGCAGTATTACTTTAAGCCGGTGAGAGAATTGCCAACAGGTCTTGGCTTTGCCGATTTTGTATTTATTCCAAAACCGGAATATAAAAGTACTTATCCGGCATTGGTGGTGGAACTGAAGTGAAATAGGGATGCTGAAACCGCCTTACAGCAGATAAAAAATAAAAGATACCCAGAATCGGTTTTAAATTACACGGGAGATATTCTTCTGGTTGGAATCAATTATGATAAAAACAGTAAGAAACATCAGTGTATAATTGAAAAGTACGAGAAAGCGTGAGTTTTTTTGCTATCATTGCCCGCATGAACCGCAGAATGTACCTCGGTATGATCCGAAGTGCAGTGAAGCTGTGGCTTGTGTGGGCTTTTTTATGCATTATGATTATACAGTTAATGGGTTTCAAAATCGGATTTTCAAACCGTGAAAAATCATTTCAAAAAAATAAGTTGACGAAATAGGACAGAAATGCATAATAAAAAGTATAGGAAAGTAAAAGAATAGGATAGAGCCGTTGTGGAATATGATAGTTTGATGAGCAAGAAAATGAAAGGATTCGAATGATGACGTATGAGCGAAAAAAGAAAGAAAAAGATCCTGTTTTAGCAATTTGTTATGATTTTGATAAAACTTTGTCGCCAGATGATATGCAGGCGCAGGGCTATATTCAGTCAGTGGGATATGATATTTCACAGTTCTGGAAAGAATCAAATGAGCTGGCAACCCAGAATGACATGGATAATAACTTGGCGTATATGTACAAGATGGTAAAAGAAGCCGAGGGAAATCTGATTTTCAATAAGAAGATGTTGGAGGAGTACGGCGCAAAGGTAAAACTCTTTCGCGGGGTAGATGGCTGGTTTGAGCGAATTCGAGAGTATGGAAAGGAACATCATGTCATTGTGGAGCATTATATTATTTCTTCTGGATTAAAGGAAATGATTGAAGGAACTAAGATTGCAAAAGATGGCGCATTTGAGAAGATTTATGCGAGTTCCTTTTTCTATAATGAGAGAGGGGTGGCGGTCTGGCCGGCGCAGGTGATCAACTATACGAATAAGACGCAGTTTTTATTCCGAATTGAGAAGGGTGTTTTGGACATCAACGATCCTGGAGTCAATGATTATTTCCCGCCAGAGGAGATGCGTGTTCCGTTCCGCAACATGGTTTACATCGGCGACAGTGACACGGATATTCCGTGCATGAAACTCGTAAATTCCTCTGGTGGTCATTCAATCGGTGTCTATGATCCGGATACGCAGGAGAAGACAAAGGTAAAGAAGATGATCCAGAATAATCGAATCAAGTACTACGCACCGGCGGATTACACAGAAGGATCGGAGCTTGATCGACTGGTAAAAGCCATTGTTGACAAGACTGCTACCTATGAAGTGTTGGAAAATCAGCATTTTCGGGATGTTGCAGAGGCGAGAAAATAAAATACATATAGCTTACCAAAATAATTAGAATTTAGCATAGTAGTATTGAAGAAGAGACTTTGGTGTTGTTTAATCCAGAGTCTCTTTTTCTTCATCGCATATGATGTATGTGAGGATGAGGATACGGTTATCGTTTTTGAAAGTTCCTTAAATGTAATTTAATTTCGTTCTATGTATTAAAAATACTTAAAACCAGCACACATAAACAAACCATCCAACTTCCTTTCCCCATCACTACACAAAAAACATAAACAATGTCTCATAATAATCCATTTCCCTCAACAACACAAATATTATGCATAATTATATAAACAATATAGGAGAATTATTGGCAGAAGACGACATAAAAGAAATTTTGTAAGAAATATGTAATTTCATTCTTCACTTAATTGTATTATACTCAAACTTAACAGCACCGTAGATTTTTTACCTTCCCAGATCCTGATCATGTAAAAAATTTACAAAGAAAAATGAGGAGAACAAGCGTATGAAAATTATTAATTTGGAAACATCTTGTAGAAAGATCACGAAAACTGTCGGCAACTTTCATGTTTTGGAATACTTTTATGATGCAAGCGTATCCCCGGCAAATGCCATGAATGAGTATTACATGAGCAAGATGAATGTTAGAAGGAGACAAGTCGTAATCGAAATCAGCCATGATCATTCGGCAGTTATTCAAGCAGGAGCTATGCAGTGGATGGGTGGTGCTGTGCAGGCAACCTCCGGTGTGAAAGGAATTGGAGATCTCTTTGGAAAAGCACTTAAAGGAGCTGTCACAAAAGAAACTGCTGTGAAACCCGAATACGTCGGAGATGGCTATCTTGTTTTGGAACCCACATACAAATACATTATCTTGCAGGATATCTCTAACTGGGGGCCGGTTGGTATGACGATTGAAGATGGCATGTTTCTTGCCTGTGACGCAAGGGTAAAACGAAACATTGTTGCAAGAAAAACACTTTCGTCCGCTGTTTTGGGTGGCGAAGGGCTTTTCAATATGAATTTACAGGGAAACGGTGTTGTGGCTCTGGAAAGCAACGTTCCGGAAGAAGAGTTGATTGAGATTGAGTTAGAGAATGATGAACTGAAAATTGATGGCAATATGGCGATGTGTTGGTCATCCAATCTTGATTTTACTGTGGAAAGAACGACAAAAACATTGGTAGGTTCTGCGGTTAGCGGAGAAGGATTGGTAAACGTATATCGTGGAACGGGACGTGTTCTGATGAGCCCAGTTGCACCGACTTCTTCTTTATTTGCATCAACCAATACGATTAGTGCAAAGCCAAATAAATAGTGAATTCAAAATTTCGGAGTAGTTTTCATTTAAAAGAGAGCGATAAAGAGTATATTCGGCAAAAAGGGATGGATACAATCAGAGAGCATGCCAGAGATTTTATTGCAAAAAGAGAAGCTCCGGCTGTGATTTTGAATGATGGAAAACAGACCCCAATGAAAGGGCATCCTGTATTTATCGCTCAGCATGCCACGGCAACTTGTTGCCGACAATGCATTCAAAAATGGCATAAGATGCGACCGGGAAGAGAGCTAAATCATATCCAACAAGAATATCTGGTGGATGGATGTAATCATGACTTGGATTCAAAAGGAAATGGATAGCAAATAATAGATAATAAAATAATGGCTAATAGCAGAATAAAGAAAAAAGAAAAAAAGGGAGAAGAAAGAAAATGAGTAGAGTTTTAATTGTAGTTGATATGCAGAATGATTTTGTGACAGGTTCTCTTGGAAGTAAAGATGCGCAGGCAATTATTTTTAATGTGAAAACAAAAATCAAAGAATATGCGAATCGGGGAGAGCGGATTATTTTTACGAGAGATACTCATGGTGAAGATTATCTCGATACCCCTGAAGGAAAAAAGTTGCCGATAAAGCATTGTATTTATGGGACAAAGGGATGGGAGATTGTGCCAGGGCTTGAAGTGGGAGATTGTGAGTATATAAATAAGCCAACTTTTGGCTGGCTAAACTGGAATGATTTTGGAGGCATGGATGAAATTGAGTTGATCGGTGTATGTACAGATATTTGTGTGATTTCAAATGCATTAATTTTGAAAGCAAAATATCCAGAGGCTACTATTTCTGTGGATGCGAGTTGCTGTGCTGGTGTTACACCAGAAAAACATAGGTCTGCCTTAGAAGTGATGAAGAGTTGCCAAATTGATGTATTCGGAGAAGAATAAAATAATAAATAATGTTTGGATACGCAGGTGTAAAGAAGCTCTATAGGGCTTAGTTTCCGGATATTTACTGCGATCATCACGGAATCCATTCGTTTGATACGCGGATTGATATCCACAAGTCTGGCAATCCTGTCACTCAGCCCTGTAATACAGTTGTGAAGAAGGTCTATCCCGTAGACGAATTCATAATCGTAACAGCGTTTGCGAAAACGGGAAAGGAATTTATCACTCATAGGCTGTTCCTCACAGCTGGTCGTGTGGAGTACATACTGATATCTTGGGTCAAGCATGAGATTTTCTACAAGCTCGTCGTCTGAAATACCAAAGATTTCTTTGATAATGAGAGCACCAATGCAAATATTTACCGGAGTATTCGGTCTTGAAGCATTAGAGGAGTACAAGACCGAAAATGGTTCTTCATCAATAGCCGGGAAAATATCTTCTGCAAAAGTTTTTGCCCAGGAATGCTCCAATGCTTTTTATTCCCTGGATGTAAGCCTGTTCATACAATTTGTAAATGATATCTGCTGATAGGAATTTGTTCTGAATGACATATGTGTTTACCGCTTTTGTTTGATAAAAACAGTATAACACATCCATCATACTATAGGGGCTTTTGACCCCAATATCGTATAATGTAATTAGTAAAACGTACAGCCATTTCTTCCGTGTTCTTTGGTATAGTAGAGTGCATGGTCTGCATCTTTAAACAGACTATTGCCTGGATTGTCACGGTCTGTAAAGGCGATACCGGCACTCAAAGAAACTGCTGGAACACCTTCTTCCGGATCAGGATTTGCAAGTTGGCGATTAACATCATTGATTTTGTCTGTGATCGTATAGCTTAAATTGCTTGTCATGTCAACCATGATAATTGCAAATTCATCTCCGCCGATTCGACATACATAGTCGATGGTTCGAAATGCAGATCTCAGGAGTGTGGCAACTTTTTTCAAAATAAGGTCGCCGGTTGCATGACCGTAAGTATCGTTGACGCTTTTAAACGTATCTATATCAACCAGAATCAGTGCAAAATTATTATGATCACTCTCATAAAGATTCAAAATCCGGTCAAAAGAACCACGATTTAATAGCTCTGTGAGTGGATCATGTTCAGCCTGACGCTTCATCAGAAGTTCCCGTTCTTCATTTTCCTGGTAAATTTTATTGTAGGTCTCAGCAAGTACCTGAAGCTCATTGGCACCATGAATTGGGAAAATAGTTCCATGCTTGATGCTTTCATTATAGTGGAGTAGCGGTTTGGCGATCCAAAACAACATAATCAGTCCGGTAAGCAACATGATAACTGCAAAAATAATCACACATACAATCAGATTTCGGTAAACATGAGAAAAAATAACAGCAGCCACATGCTGTTTATCCCAGATTTCCTGCATCAGGGTATTTAAACTGGCGTCAACTTCACTGGAAATTTCTTCTTTTGCGTTCTCATAATTAATACTGACTACGAGAGATTGTGCCCGGCTCAGCTTGTTTTCTTTAGAAAGTGCTTCATCTTCAGAAGAAAGAATCACTGCCTGTAATTCCTTTGACCATGTAGAAGGATCTGCATCGATCGCTTCTTCTACAAGTCGCATTGCATAATATTCGGTCTGCATCAAATGAACAGAATCAGCGAGTGCATCTTGTAAGGCAGAAATCGCTTCTGAATTGCTCTCAATTTGAGTCAGACTGTCAATCGCATTCTCCCGACTTTTTGTTACATTTGCCTCTTCAAAGTAAGCATCGATGTATTCCTGTTCTCCAGTCATAGCTGCCAGACGTACTTGCTTGGTCAGATTATCTGAACCTGTCTGTAGTTGTTTGACAGCTTTTTCGCAGGAAATATATTCCTGTGTTGCATTACAGAGCACCGCGTACTTTTGCAATCCAAATAGAGAGATGATGATACATAATGCTGCGAGAATAATGGTGATCACAATACTGCAATTGCTCACAATACGAATTTTTACTTTTCCAGCCATAATAATAACCATGCCTTCTTCCAAAGATCCAAATGAAACTCTTCTGATTCTTATTGTATAATGTCCATTTCTGTAAAAGACTTATCTCAATTCTAACATTTTCAAGAAATGTTGACAAGAGCAGATAAAAGCAAAATATATGATATATTCATACATACAACTATAAATGAGCAAATTCCAAAAAGTGCATAAAATTTTCAATGTATTGTGCGCATGTCACGGATACGGATTCTGATTCTGTTTAATGTTCTTTATGTCTGCATATAACGGATTTGATTGTGCAGTTTTTCAAATCTGCTCATTTATAGCATACAATTCAGAAAGTTTGCAATCCCCCTCTGAATTGTACGCTCCGTGAGAATGCGAAGTGGCAAAAAATAAAAAATAAAAAATTTACAAATTGTGCTTGACAATTAAAACAATTTATTATATACTAACACACGTAGCAAGCGAGTGATAAAAATCATAAGCGAGTGCAACGAGGCGTGGCTCAGTTTGGTAGAGCGCTGCGTTCGGGACGCAGAGGTCGCAAGT
>ERZ1106915.2052-NODE-2052-length-13119-cov-7.722367_pt1 | contig 13119 bp, 9 predicted proteins | sample MGYA00403653_ERZ1106915 | MGnify/ENA primary metagenome ERZ1106915 (study PRJEB35170, sample SAMEA104062404) | human gut metagenome | biome: human gut; feature: human-associated habitat; material: faeces | place: Denmark | collected 2012-06-06 ... | reverse complement strand
TCAAGGTTCCGGAGCTGGCCATGTTCTACAACGAGATTACCGACTACCGCACGGCGGAGGATGTAGGTGTGGACAGACCAAACAAGAATGAGATACTGCACCACATACCGCCCACACCGGAGCAGGAGGACTTCATACAGAAGCTGATGCAGTTTGCCAAAACCGGCGATGCCACTCTGCTTGGCAGGTTACCCCTGTCGGAAACGGAGGAAAAGGCGAAGATGCTCATCGCCACCGACTACGCGAGAAAGATGGCTCTTGATATGCGCATGATAGACCCGAACTACGAGGACCATCCCGACAACAAGGCAAGCCATTGTGCCAAGATGATTGCAGAGTATTACCACAAGTACGAGACGCACAAGGGTACGCAGTTCGTGTTCTCCGACTTGGGGACATACCAGCCGGGGGAAGGATGGAACGTGTACAGCGAGATAAAACGCAAGTTGGTGGAGGATTACGGCATACCGGCAAGTGAGGTGCGCTTCATTCAGGAGTGTAAGACGGATAAGGCTCGTAAGGCGGTGATAGATGCCATGAACGCAGGGACAGTGCGAGTGCTGTTCGGCTCCACAAGTATGCTCGGAACGGGCGTGAATGCGCAGAAAAGATGCGTCGCCATCCATCACCTTGATACACCGTGGCGACCGTCCGACCTGCAACAGCGTGACGGACGGGGTGTTAGAGCCGGGAACGAGATTGCCAAGCATTTTGCCGAGAACAACGTGGATATCATCATCTACGCGGTGGAAAAGTCGCTGGACAGCTACAAGTTCAATCTGCTGCACTGCAAGCAGACGTTCATATCGCAGCTCAAAAGTGGAGCGATGGGCGCACGTACCATCGACGAGGGAGCAATGGACGAAAAATCGGGTATGAACTTCTCGGAGTATATGGCGTTGCTCTCCGGCAATACCGACCTTTTGGATAAGGCGAAATTAGAGAAGCGTATCGCCTCGCTCGAAGGGGAACGCAAGTCGTTCAACAAGGGCAAGCGCGATTCGGAGTTCAAGCTGGAATCCAAGACGGGAGAACTGCGCAACAACACGGCTTTCATCGAAGCCATGACGGAAGACTGGAACCGTTTTCTTTCCGTTGTGCAGACTGATAAGGAAGGCAGCCGCCTTAATCTTGTCAAGGTGGACGGCGTGGATTCAACGGATGAGAAGGTCATCGGTAAGCGTTTGCAGGAAATCGCCAAGAACGCCACGACTGGTGGACTGTACAAGGCTGTCGGGGAACTTTACGGCTTTCCGATAAAGGTGGTCAGCGAGAGGACACTCAAAGAAGGTCTGGAGTTCACTGACAACCGCTTCGTGGTGGAGGGTAACTACAAGTACACCTACAACAACGGGCATCTGGCGATGGCAGACCCGATTGCTGCCGCACGAAACTTTCTGAACGCATTGGAGAGGATTCCGACCATCATCGACCAGTACAAGTCTAAGAACGAAGTGCTGGAAAAGGAGATTCCGCAGTTGCAGGAGATAGCGGGCAAGGTGTGGAAGAAGGAGGACGAGCTGAAACAGCTGAAGTCCGAACTCGCCGCACTGGACCGCAAGATACAGCTTGAGCTGGCTCCGGCTCAGGAAAACACAGAAGAGAACCGGCAAGGCAACGAGAAAAAACAGACGGAACAACAGCCGGAAAGCCCGCACGTGGACTTTGTACGCAGTCATTTAATTATAGGGAGACCCGGTTTATCGGAATCCAAAGGTGTAAAACTTTAATATCGAAGTCTTGACAGAAAAAGCCAGTGGTTGAATTTTTCACCACTGGCTTTAATTCTAATAATTTTTCAATCTAATATGACCGAATCTATAACGTTAAATCATAGATTATGTGTCTATTTGTGAAGAAAAAGACGTAACTTTGTATCAAAATCAAATAAGCATAACAATGGAGCCATCTATATACAGTTTTTCACTTTATACCGCACTGCCGTTGATGTTATTCTTCGGCTTTTATTTTTTGTTTGCAAAGACTCCTGAAAAGAAAATTTTCAAGAATTATCTCCGCTCCCGACAGATTATGGGTATAGCTATGCTGCTGCTTTCGGCAAATTATTCGGTACATTTCTTCTTTGGTATCCGATTCAAAAATGCGGATTCTGCCATATTGATGAACATGTCCACATACTTCCTGTGCTATTCTCTGTTCAGTTCGGCATTGATAATGTTGCTTGATCGTTTTTACATTACCAAACGGCGTGTGTGGACACATATCATTTTATGGATTATATTTTCAACTCTTTCCGGAGTTGTGTTGTTCCTGTTGCCAAGCGGAATCATGCAAAAATTCTCTTTATTTGCTTTAGCTGTATGGTTAGTCGTTTTTGGAGTCGTTTTAGCTCGCAGAGTCATAATTGCATACCGTAGAGCCATTCGGATTTTCAATGAAACTCAGGCGGATGATATAGGTACATATATCGAATGGCTTTCCATATTCACTTATTGGGCTGTTATCTTCGGTGTCGGATGCGGATTGCTGACATTTCTGCCAGACAAATATGTTTTTATCTGGATTTTGTCGTCAATACCGTTCTACAGCTATCTTTTCTACAGCTATCAGAACTACCTGCTGTTCTATGAACAGGTGGAAAATGCTTTTGAGCAAGATATACAGTCTGAAGAAGAACTTCTGACAGATACAGAAACAGAACCTAAAATAGTTTCTGAGAAAGAAGTTCCAGTGTCCTATACAGAAATTATAGAGAAAGTGGCCAACTGGATAAAGACAGACGGCTATGTCCAGCAGGGACTTACCATAAAAGAACTGTCCGAAATACTTCATACGAACCGTACCTATCTTTCCGCTTATATCAAGACTACGTATAAAATGACATTCCGCGAATGGATAACCAGTCTCCGGTTGGAGTATGCGAAAAACATACTGAAGGAGCATCCGGAGATCAATATACAGAAGCTGGCTGAGTCTTCCGGTTTTCTTTCCCGCAGTAACTTTATCAAATTATTTACCGAGAAGGAAGGATGTACGCCTGCCAAGTGGAAAAAAGCAAATCTGAAGTGATTTGCGTGGTAAAAATCCGATGAAAAAGCTCTCAGAAACCCATTTTCCAAAAGTGCTCATACTACAAAAAGTGCTAATTCGACAGCCACAAAAGTGCTAATTCGACAACTCAAAAAGTGCCGATTTGACAAAATAAGTGCTCAGACGACAATGTGAAAAGTGCTCAAACGACAATTTTTATAAAACGCTGTGTTTTAGCAAAAAAAGTTTTTGTAATATTTTGGGCGCTGAATGGCATTTATTACCTTTGGAGATGACAAAGATAATGAATTCAAGTTTATATGAGCAGAAAAATCACTTTTCTTACCCTGTTTCTGTGGCTGATGACGCTAACTTTTCCTGTCATTGCGCAGCAGAAAGCAGACACGACCTACACCTTCCGGTTCGTTACGCAGAAGGACATGTTCTACGTGCCTTGGAATGGCAATGACACGGAACTTGCCCGCCTGTTGGAATGTATCGAAAACAACAAAGCAACAATTCTTGACGGCAAACTGCCGCTATTGGTTGACGGATATTGCAATTCGCAGAGCAGTGAAGTCAAGAACCTTGCAACAGCGAAGATTCGTGCCAACCGTGTGAAATCAGAACTGATTACACGAGCGAAAATCAAGGAAGAAAACTTCATTACCCGCAATCATGTGACAGAGGGTGATTTTGTCACCGTGCGCCTGACGGTACCGGTAAAGGAAACAGCCGTGACGGATGCGGAAGCAGAAGCACGACGCAAGGCGGAAGCCGAACGCTTAGAAACCGAGAAGCGTGCCGAGCAGGAACGGCTTGCCGAAGAGCAGCGTAAAGCGGAAGAAGCCCGACTTGCCGCTGAAAAGGCAGAAGCCGAGAAAACCGCTCAACAAAATACACTTGCCGACACGCCGTCGGAAACCAAAATCACAACTGATTATCATCTCTCCCTGCGTGCCAACCTGCTGCGCTGGGCTACCTTGACACCAGATTTAGGACTTGAATGGCGCATCTGTCCATCGTGGGGCATTGCCGTAAACGGCTCGTGGACTTCTTGGAGCTGGAGTGACAAAGACCGCCGCTATGCACTCTGGGAAGTGGCTCCGGAAGTACGTTACTATATGGGTGAGAAGAAAGCCTGGCATCTGGGCGCGATGTTCAAGGCTGGACAGTTCAACTACAAGCTTTCCGAAACAGGCAAGCAGGGCGACCTGATGGGTGGCGGCATCACCGCCGGCTATCAGCTGCGACTAAACAAGGCATTAGATCTTGATTTCAACCTCGGTTTGGGCTACCTGAATGCCGATTTCGAAAAATATGAAGTCATCGATGGTGTGCGCGTGCGCTGTGGCAACGAGACAAAAAATTGGTGTGGCCCCATCAACGCCGGTGTGACATTGGTATGGAAGTTATTCTAATACGGAGGAATAGAGTATGAAAGCAAGACAATATATAAATATGGTAGGAATGGCAGCCGCCGTGCTGCTCTCTTCCTGCGTGAAGGACACGCTTTATGACACGCCGCATCCCGACTATGGGAAGATTGCGGTGACAGCCGACTGGTCGGCACGCGGTGAGGGTATCGACATACCTACCACATGGACGGTTACCATGGGTGACTATACGGGTACGGAGACTTCCGCCACCCATGCCCCCAACCATCTGTTTGCTCCGGGCAGCTACACCCTTGCGGTGTGGAACCCTGCTGAAGGAATCATGGTAAATGGTACCACCGCCACCATTGCCGCAGCCACGGGAAACCGGGCAGGAACGGATGCCTTTGTGAACAATGCCCCGGGATGGTTCTTCACCTATACGAAACAGGTGAGCATCGAGAAAGACAAGGACTATCCGCTGACCGCCGCAATGAAGCAGCAGGTACGCGAACTGACGCTTATCATCAAACCGACGGGGGATGCCGCCGGACGCATCACGGAGATTGTTGCCCATCTGACGGGTGCAGCCAGAACTCTCGATTTCGCTACCGATACCTACGGAGCCGCTTCAAACGTCGTGCTGCCCTTCACCAAGATAACCGAAGGTGACGATGCCGGCAAGTGGAAAGCCACGGTGCGGTTGCTGGGTGTGACCGGCACGGAACAACTGCTGACGGGTGAAATCCGCTATGCGGACGGCAACCCGACCCCCACGACGCTGAAAAGCGACATCACGGAAGCCCTCAAGGGGTTCAACACCGGAAAGGGCGAATCGCTGACCCTCGGCGGAACGCTGGTTGAGACACCCGAAGGCATGGAAGTGGACGGAGCCGAAATCAACGGCTGGGAAGAAGTGAAAGGTGATGATGTAAATGCCAATTTGTAAAATAATTAGCAAACCGAACGCAGAAGCAAAGCTTGCTTTGATTTTGCTAAGGTGCAGCAATTATTGAAATGGAATTTAAATAATAAAATGACATATATAATGAAGATAAGATTTTTTGCACTTGCGACGCTCGCCCTCGCGCTGGTAGCCTGCAACAACGACAACGAGAACCTGAACGGTGACCCCGTGGCCGCCCAGTTTACCGCCAACATCGCCCCCGCCACCCGCGCCAGCGGAACCACCTGGGATAACGGCGACCGTATCGGCATCACCGACATCGGCAACGATTCCCAGTACGGCAACGTGCCTTTCATCCTGAAAAATGGGAAATTTGAGGCAGAAAAAAAGGTCATCTATATCGAAGATACAAAGACCCATACTTTCCGCGCCTACTATCCGTACAACGCGGCGGGAGGTATCCTCGCAGCCACGACCGATGCCACGGCGCAGCAGAACCAGTCTGCCATTGACTTCCTCTTTGCCACAGGAGCCACGGGAGACAAAAACAACCCGGTAGTAAGCTTCACCGACAAAACCGCCAAAGGCGGTGAAGACAACTCTTTCCACCACCGCATGAGCCAGATAACCATTACCTTCGAGGCGGGCGACGGCGTGAATTTCAGCGTGGTCAAGCCTGAACGTTACACGCTGGACGGATTGTTACTCACCGGTACGTTCAACACGGCCGACGGTATTGCCACCGCAGACAACGGGGCACAGACCGGAGAACTGACCATGAATCTGGCAGACGGCAATCTCACGTCATCGATCATCCTCTTCCCGCAGACAGTTGCATCCCTGCCGTTGGTTGTGAATTACAAAGGTCAGGAATATCATTCCACACTCACCATGCCCGAAGGCGCACTGCAGGCGGGCAACAACTATACCTATACCGTCAAGGTACGCAACAAAGTCCTTGAAGTCAGCGAAGCCACCATTGCAAAGTGGAACGATATAGACGGTGGAGATGTGGATGCTAACCTGTAGGATTTTAATAATTAATCGATTAGAATGAAGAATTATGAGACATAGATTATTTATCCCCGCAGCCACCGCACTGCTGTTCGCCCTTGCCGCCTGCACACAGGACGAACTCGCTGGCGATAACCGTCTGCCCGAAGGTGAATACCCCGTCGTCATCCGTGCCACCGGATTGTCCGTAGAAGCAACGCCGCTGGCAGCCCCTTCCACCCGTGCCGCTGTGGACGGCGACTGGCAGGGCGTCACTTCCGTGGCACTCAAGATGGGCGATGCGGTAAAGGAATACACCGTAACGGCTTCTACCGATTTCAAGAGTGCCACGCTTTCACGCGAGAACAACCCGTACTACTGGACCAGCCGCGACCCGATTACCGTATCGGCATGGTGGCCCTTCGACAATGCCGACATCACACAGATGCCTGCCGTGAAGGTGGCCGAAGACCAAAGCAAACTGGCTGACTTTCAGAACAGCGACTTCATCGCCGCTGAGAACAGGAAGGTGGAATTTAACAACCCGACTCTTGAATTTACCCACCGCACGGCACGCGTGGCAATCGAACTGAAGCCCGGTACGGGATTCACAAGCGTGGACGGTGCCACGGTGAGCCTCGTGAGCCTGTCCGCCGATAACGGCAACCCGACCGCCATCAAGACTTACAACGCAAGCGGCAACACCTACGAGGCACTGACCGCCCCGCAGACCGTTGCGGCAGGCAAGCAGTTCATCCGGGTGGAACTCGGCGGCGGCACCTTCTACTTCTGCCCGCAGAACAACGTCGTATTAGAAGCGGGCAGCCGCTATAAATATACCGTCAAGGTGAACGCCACCGGCCTGACGTTAGAGGGTTGCACCATCGGCAGCTGGGCTGACGGCGGCGGCGAGAGCGGCACAGCCGAGGATTTGGGCTACATCTACGACAGCAACACCAAGACCTACACGGTCTATAACGCCGACGGCCTGCTGGCATGGAACGAAGCCTCACAAAAAGATGAATCGATAAATTGCACCCTCGCCGCTGACATCGACCTGACGGGTAAGGAATGGACACGGTCAGGCATATTTACATTCTACTCCGGCGTCTTTAATGGGCAGGGACACCGCATTACAGGATTTAACTCTTCAGCAATGAATAATACTGGATTTTTGGGTTCACTCTTAAGTGAACGTGGAGTGATAAAGAACCTACAACTCATAGATGTGAATCTGTATGGCAGTAGTGGAAATACTGCTGGAATAGTGGGCCGAAATCATGGCCAAATCATTGCCTGCTCTGTGACGGGAAAAATTTCTGCATCATATGGTGGAACTTGTGGTATAGCCGAATCAAATTATGGCGATATCATCGCTTGCTGGTTCGACGGCACATTGAAAGAGTCTAACAATGGAGCTATAGTGCGTTATAACTACGCTGATATAACTTCCTGTTATTGGGGAGGCAATGCCGGGCAAGGAGTATTCCGTATTGAAGGAGGAACGGTAGATGCCACGAAGGTGGACGGCGCGACCGTGAAATGGCAGACAGCCGTCGACGGCATGAACACCGCCCTCACCGCTGGCGACTACCAGTGGATACTCGGCACCGACGGTCTGCCCGTATTACAAAAGAGACAATAACGAACCCTAAACGACACGCATCATGAAACGAGCAACCATCCATACATCCGCAGCCACCGCACTGCTGTTCGCCCTTGCCGCCTGCACACAGGACGAACTCGCTGGCGATAACCGTCTGCCCGAAGGTGAATACCCCGTCGTCATCCGTGCCACCGGATTGTCCGTAGAAGCAACGCCGCTGGCAGCCCCTTCCACCCGTGCCGCTGTGGACGGCGACTGGCAGGGCGTCACTTCCGTGGCACTCAAGATGGGCGATGCGGTAAAGGAATACACCGTAACGGCTTCTACCGATTTCAAGAGTGCCACGCTTTCACGCGAGAACAACCCGTACTACTGGACCAGCCGCGACCCGATTACCGTATCGGCATGGTGGCCCTTCGACAATGCCGACATCACACAGATGCCTGCCGTGAAGGTGGCCGAAGACCAAAGCAAACTGGCTGACTTTCAGAACAGCGACTTCATCGCCGCTGAGAACAGGAAGGTGGAATTTAACAACCCGACTCTTGAATTTACCCACCGCACGGCACGCGTGGCAATCGAACTGAAGCCCGGTACGGGATTCACAAGCGTGGACGGTGCCACGGTGAGCCTCGTGAGCCTGTCCGCCGATAACGGCAACCCGACCGCCATCAAGACTTACAACGCAAGCGGCAACACCTACGAGGCACTGACCGCCCCGCAGACCGTTGCGGCAGGCAAGCAGTTCATCCGGGTGGAACTCGGCGGCGGCACCTTCTACTTCTGCCCGCAGAACAACGTCGTATTAGAAGCGGGCAGCCGCTATAAATATACCGTCAAGGTGAACGCCACCGGCCTGACGTTAGAGGGTTGCACCATCGGCAGCTGGGCTGACGGCGGCGGCGAGAGCGGCACAGCCGAGGATTTGGGCTACATCTACGACAGCAACACCAAGACCTACACGGTCTATAACGCCAACGGCCTGATGAATATAGCCGAATTAGTGAACGGAGGTAAGAGCGACATTAACATTACCCTCGACACTGACATTGACCTCACAGGCAAAGACTGGACACCGATAGGCACAGACTACGACAACTCATACAAAGGCACCTTCGACGGTGGCGGCCATACCATTACGGGGCTGACCTTTACGACAAATGACGAATATGCGGGTCTGTTCGGCTGGCTCAATAGAGCTGGTACGGTGAAGAACGTGGTGATGGAGGGCGTACAGATAACAAGCAATCAAATATATGGCGGCAGTATTGGCGGCGTGGTAGGATATAGCTGGGGCACCATTGAAAACTGCTCGGTGTCGGGCAGCGTCAGCGGCACAGTGTATGTCGGCGGTGTGGTGGGTGCTCAAATAGGCGGTTCCATCACCGGATGCAGTTCCTCTGCCACAGTGAAGGGAACGGTCGATGTCGGCGGCGTGGCAGGTCAGACGAATTCGAGTGCCACCCTGACCGCTTGCTATGCCACGGGCAACGTGATCATAGAAATAAACCCCAAAAAGAATATCGCTGGCGGCAGTCTGGTGGGAATGAACGCAGGAAGCAGCCTCCTTGCCTGCTATGCCACGGGCAACGTAACTAGTACGGGTAGTAGCACTGGCAAAGTACATATCGGCGGCTTTTTGGGAAATAACTACACCACCGTGACTGCCTGCTATTGGAAGAACAATCATGAACAAGGCATCGGCTACAATAGGGAAAGCACCGGAGCCACGAAGGTGGACGGCTCTGTCGTTACCTGGCAGAAAGCCGTTGATGCCATGAACACCGCCTTGCAGAACGCAGGCTCAGAGTGGCGTTACGAACTTAAAGGAGCATTGCCTACCTTGATGAAGCAGTAAACCGTCGGGCGGAAAAGTTCTGCCCGCAACGGAAACAACCAGAGTAATAAAATAACAGATATTATGAGGATAAGATTTTTTGCACTTGCAGCGCTCGCCCTCTCACTCGCCGCCTGCACGCAGGACGAAGCGGGCTTCCTACCTGAAGGGGCGGAAGGCAGATCCATCGTCTTCACCGCCACGGGGCTGAACCCCGCTGCGACAGCCACCGCCGGGACCCGTGCCCCGGTGGACGGCAATTGGGAGGGTGTGCAGAGCGTGGCAGTCCTGATGGACGGCACGGTGAAGGCATACGACGTGACGCTCACCACCGCCGACCCCGCCAGCGCCACGCTGACCTCCACCGACCCGCACTACTGGACCAACCACAAAGACATCACCGTCACAGCGTGGTGGCCCTACACCGCTGGCGAGACAACCCCACCTGCGGTAAAGGTAAAAGCCAACCAAAGTACCCAGAAAGACTTTGAGGGCAGCGACCTCATCGTAGCCGACGGGCAGACGGTGACCTACGGTAGCCCCACGCTCCGCTTCACCCACCGCACGGCGCGGGTGACCGTCGTTCTGACGGACTACACCGAGGGGCTGGCATCCGTGCGGCTGACGGGTCTCTCCACCGAGAATGACAATCCAGATAAAATCACCCCGTATGACAAGGGCAGCAACACCTACATCGCCCTCGTAGCCCCGCAAAGTGTGGCAGCTGGCAGGACCTTCATTACGTGCACCTTCACTAACGGCAAAACCTTCGTTTATAAGATGAAGAATGCTACCGACTGGCAGGCGGGCGGTGAATATACCTACACAGTCTCCCTCGCTGCGGCAAAAGACCTGGGCTATACCATAGAGAGCGACGGCAGCTACACCGTGACCTCCGCCGATGGTCTGATGAATATAGCCAAATTAGTGAACGGAGGTAAGACCGACATTAACATTACCCTCAACACAAACATTAACTTGACGGGCAAAGGCTGGACACCGATAGGCACAAGCTTCGATAACTCATACAAAGGCACTTTCGACGGCGGCGGCCATACCATCACGGGGTTGACCGTTACGACAAATGACCAATTTGTGGGTCTGTTCGGCTATCTCAATAGAGCTGGTACGGTGAAGAATGTGGTGATGGAAGGCATACAGATAACAAGCAATCACATGTTTGGCTGTACTGGTGGCGTGGTAGGATATAGCTGGGGCACCATTGAAAACTGCTCGGTGTCGGGCAGCGTCAGCGGCACGGATTGTGTCGGCGGTGTGGTGGGTTCACAAAAGGCTGGTTCCATCATCGGATGCTGCACCTCTGCCACAGTAAAGGGAACGCACTATGTCGGCGGTGTGGCAGGAGAAAAATGGGGCACCATGACAGCTTGCTATGCCACAGGCAACGTGACCTTAGAAATAGCCTCCCAAAAGAATAACTTTGGCGGCGGTGTAGTGGGATTAAACGGAGGAAGCCGCGTCCTTGCCTGCTATGCCACGGGCAACGTAACCAGTACGGGTAGCAGCACCGGCAATGTGCATATCGGCGGCTTGTTTGGAGATAGCTACACCACCGTGACCGCCTGCTATTGGAAGAACAATCAGGAACGAGGCTATAAGACCGCCCCCGAATCCACGAAGGTGGACGGCACTTACGTTACCTGGCAGAAAGCCGTCGATGCCATGAACACCGCCTTGCAGAACGCAGGTTCAGAGTGGCGTTACGAACTCACCGGAGCATTGCCCACCTTGAGGAAGCAGTAAACGTCGGGCGGAAAAAGTTCCGCCCGCAACGGAAAGAACCGAAGTATAACCCCAATAAAGAAAGGAGGACGTGATGGAACACACGGAGAATCCACCATATAGGTTTTGACATCAAGGCATTGTCAATAATAATATAGACTCCAGTGTAAATATGGAAGCTGTAAGCCGGACATTGTCAAGATTGGTGCTCATTAAAGACAACAAATCAAGTAATTAAATTAAAAACATGGGACTTTTTCACAGAGGCAAGAAAAATAATGACGATGAGCCGGACAGTGTTCAAACCAATTCATTCTCTGATATTATGAATGGTTTGCAGTACGCCGTAAACTGTGCACAAGATACATTACAGAATCATCAGATACAAAATCTGACCAGACTTTTTGAAGGAACAAATGCAAATAACGCAAATACGTTCCAATCGAAAAAAATCATGGTTGGAGACAAGACTATTGATATTCCACTTATAGCCTTGATATCCCATCATTATCTTGCAATGGATAATGTGCAGATAAAGTTCAAGGCGAAGGTCGGAAGCGTGGAATCACAGATCCCGGAAAACAACTTGCTGTTATCCAGTCCGCACAGAGCCAATCTCCAGATGCAGATGAGCAACATAAAACCGGATGCGGATGATGTCATGGAGGTTTGCGTCAATTTTAAGGTTCAGGAGACTCCGGAGAGTATTTCCCGAATTATTGACGATTTTGTAAAAAATATCTAACAATTTTAAAATTCAAATGTTATGGCAGAAGAAATAAAGAACCAAGGGCAACAAGAAAATGCGGAAAACTTGAATGAAAATGTAAGCGGACAGGCGAAAGAAATTATCTCCGCTGCATTGGAAGAGACTCAAAACAGAGAAACTTCTCCAGTTCTTAAAGCAGATTCAAACGTGACTGACAAATTCAAGGGGCTTCCCATGCGGGAACTTATTGCAGCTCCACTTATTGCAGCAGCCGAAGCACAACAGGAATTGGCAGCGACAGCATGGAATTTCTACCAGCAAATTGCATTTGATGGTAAAAGCGGCAATAAAGCGCGTATATTGGAATTCGATGTCGAAAGACCGATACAGCAGGATGGAAAAATGACAACAATGTCACAAAGTGTCAAGGCTCCGTTTATAGGATTGGTGCCTATTCCTTCCCTGCTCATAGATCGCGTGGATGTCGATTTCCAGATGGAGGTTACCGATACATCAAACGTAAAAAGCACTACCAACGCAGAAGTAGAGGCAAAAGCTTCAGCAAAACATTGGTTTATAAATGCGGAAATCAGCGGCAAAGTCACGACCGCCCGCGAGAACACCCGCATGACCAACCAAACGGCAAAATACCAGATACATGTGACAGCCAGTCAGCAGCCGCAGACCGAAGGTCTGTCTAAACTGATGGATATAATGGCATCATGTATCGAGCCTATAACAAACGAAAGTAACAGTAAGTAAATATATGAATTTGATTCAAGCATTAAGATTGCCAAACAGTCAAGCAGTAATGACAAATATTGCACGGTTTCATTATCAAAATATTTATAATGTAGGTTTGACCCCTCCGATTGTCACGCAAAGTGATTTGACATTTCAAATCATTAGTGTCCCGTTAAAATTGGGACGAAGTTAATATTAATCAAATAGTCCCTC
>ERZ1106915.2046-NODE-2046-length-13147-cov-3.134433_pt1 | contig 13147 bp, 9 predicted proteins | sample MGYA00403653_ERZ1106915 | MGnify/ENA primary metagenome ERZ1106915 (study PRJEB35170, sample SAMEA104062404) | human gut metagenome | biome: human gut; feature: human-associated habitat; material: faeces | place: Denmark | collected 2012-06-06 ... | reverse complement strand
TCTTATAAAGAATCAGTTCGGGATTCGTCACGTTGGTTCCATTGACGTTATTTTTATCATATGTGCAGACCAGAATAAAGTCCATATCCGCAACAATGCCGAAGTACCTTTCACCACCGAATTCACATTCAAGCTGATTACCAAGATAAGTCTTCTGGTCATTGAGAAATTTTACTTTTGAACCATTCGACAGGGTGTATTCAAGGTTGACATATTTTCCAACGAGAGCGTTCAGCTTTTTGACCTTAGGCATTCCTTCTATACCAAGCGCATTGATTTCATTAATTAACTGATGCTTGAATTCATCAAACTGTCCATTGTCACTGAGTTCTTCATATCTTTTCCAATAATCTAATTGTGGAAGCAGATTTTTCAGGTAAGAGCGTGTCTGCTCCTCTGAAATATTTTCATTTACCATATTTTTTACACAGACATCAATCAATTCGTCCATATTGCTGTATGTGTAAGTTCCGTCGGCATAACACCATTTGCAATAGTCCTCATTCAATGAGCCGTCGCGGTCGCGGCCTATAATGGAATCGTCTTCAAGAGGCATTCCGCAGCACTGGCAGATGAGCCTGCGGGGTGCGCCCAGAAGTGTATTGATTGAAACATTGAACTCTGTGGATAAAAGCTTTAGGGTCTCTGTATTCGGAATTGTCTCGCCATTCTCCCAGCGTGATACTGCCTGGCGTGTCACCATGATTTTCTCTGCAAGTTCATCCTGTGACATTCCTCTTTCGGTACGAAGCTGTAAAATGATATTTTTTGTTTCCATAGCTGTCTCCTTGTATCATGTATAGTTGGTTTCTCTTTTTATGATACAGGTAAAATCGTGTGAGGGAAAGCAACCTGCTGTTGCCATACCATGTCTATATGATTTGATCATCACTCTTTGGTCATGGCTTTCTTGCATCACCTTAGTTTACTCCAGACCATAAGAAAATCTTTTTCATTTGTAGCGCTGTCAAGACTTTCTGACCGGATTACAAAATGTTCCCTTTGGTAAAAAGCAACTGCCCTGCTGTTTTTTTGGTATACATTTAAACTCATAGCAGGCTTTATTGCCTTTACATAATCCAGAAGCTGCCTGCCAATACCATGTGAACGCATAGTTCTTTCCACGAAAATTCCTTCTATGTAATCTTCGTTTAATCCTATAAAACCGATTATATTTTTTGAAGCATTATCTTCATATACATATACGGTAGCATCCGGCAGCATCTCTTTTACTTGCCCAAAATATTTCAGCCTGTGGCAGCATGTCCTTAACCATATCGGCATTATCCAGCCAGTATTGTGCAGGAATAAAGCTATGTGCATCTATATTTGAATCCAGCCATATCTGCATAATTGGTAATAAATCATTTTCATTAAATTCACGAATCATAGTAAGCCTTTCAAAATGGAGGTTGTCTGGTAATTAATTAGCTTAACGCCTTTATCAGCCTGAAGACCTGCTTCGCGGTGGCAGAAGCGTTAAGGCGTGCGGTGTCAGGTGACATTGCTTCCTCAAGTGTAGTTATGCCGGTAAGTATTGGGAAAAATGCGTCGATTCCGTTATCGTTGCATACACCGGCATCATCTGAGGCGCATCCGCAGAATGCAATAACAGGTATTCCGTATTCCTTTGCAATTGAGGCAACGCCGGCAGGTGCCTTACCCATAACGGTCTGGCTGTCAAGGCGTCCTTCTCCTGTTACTACGATATCGGCAGTCCTGATATATTCGCGCAGATTGGTTGCCTCAAGGATTATGTGTGTGCCTGATTCAAGTGATGCGTTAAGAAATGTATGAAATGCGAATCCCAGTCCTCCTGCCGCACCTGAACCGGGGAAGCATGCATCAGCATTGCCGGATGTCATTCCGGCAATGTCTCCGGCGATATCCGCATAATGTGTCAGCCATGTGTCCATATCGGCAATCATTTGGGGAGTTGCACCTTTTTGCGGGCCGAACACAGCACTGCAGCCACTGGCACCACAGAGAGGGTTGGTTACGTCACAGGCAATACGGAAGGTGCATTCCGAAAGCTCAGGAAGTGCATTATCTGTTGTGATGTTTTTAAGATTTTTAAGACCTATGGCACCAAAAGGAACCTGACGACCCTTATCGTCAAGCATACCGAAGCCAAGAGCCTGCAGCATACCGATGCCGCCGTCATTGGTTGCGCTTCCGCCAATACCGATTATAAAATCGCGGCAGCCCTCGTTAATGGCATCCTTTATAAGCTCACCCACGCCATATGTAGTTGTATAAAGCGGATTGCGCATGTCAGCAGGAAAATCCGCGGGAACCAGAGTAATTCCGGCGGCCTTGGCCATCTCGATTACGGCAGTGGAAGAGCCGTTGCTGTTTAGTATTCCGTACATGCTCTTTACAGGCCTGCCGACAGGTCCGGTTACGGTAATATTTTTAATGATGCCGTTATTGCCGGCTGTAAGTGCGGCAACTGTGCCTTCGCCGCCATCAGCAAGCGGTCTTATCGTAATATTGGCATCAGGCATGGCACTGCGTATACCGTCAGCAATACTGTTGCCGGCTTCGTATGATGTAAGACTTCCTTTAAATGAATCAATCGCAATAACTATTCTCATAGCTGGTCTCCATTCCTGCCCGGTTTCCGGGACATCTCAAGTCTGCTCAGGCACAAAAAGCTGTGGCTGCATGCAGCATTTATAAGATAAGTATATCAGTATATTTTAAAATGTCAGTAAAAATGTTACGGACTGACATATCCGGATTGCCGCATAAAGATTCCGGGCCATGTCAAGGGTTGCATGAACCGGAATAAGCAAATATAATAAATAAGTATGTATAAGCTATTTGTGCCTGCGGAATGGAGAATTGTTATGTCATTAGAGAGAGCAAAGAAATATCTTAAGGATAAAGGATTTGGAGACAATATTATAGAGCTGGAGGATTCAAGTGCCACGGTTGAGCTTGCGGCACAGGCACTGGGCGTTGAGCCGGGAATGATTGCAAAGACGATGTCATTCATGCAGGGTGACAAGCCGGTGCTCATTCTTATGGAAGGAACGGCTAAGATAGATAACAGAAAATATAAGGACACATTTCATGTTAAGGCGAAGATGATACCATTTGATGAGGTTGAAGGAATCGTGGGACATGCTCCGGGTGGTGTGTGTCCGTTTGGAATCAATGACGGGATTGAGGTCTATCTTGACGAGAGCCTTAAGAGATTTGATACGGTATATCCTGCGGCCGGCAATGACCACAGTGCGGTACGGCTTACGATTGACGAGCTTTCGGATGCGGCCGGTGCGGTATCATGGGTCGATGTATGTAAGGAACAGCAGGAATAAGGAGTTGTATGAAGAAGATTGTACTTGGAATACTGGCACATGTTGATGCCGGTAAGACAACGCTTGCGGAAGGAATTCTGCATGCATGCGGGACGATAAGAAAAGCAGGACGTGTGGACCATAAGGACGCATTTCTTGATAACGGAGAGATGGAGAGGGCGCGTGGAATTACGATTTTTTCCAAGCAGGCGAGAGTTACGTGGAAAGACTGTGACATAACAATCCTTGATACGCCGGGACATGTTGATTTTTCGGCTGAGATGGAGAGAACTCTGCAGGTGCTTGGCTATGCGCTTCTTGTGATAGACGGCAAAGACGGTGTGCAGGGGGATGTCCATACTTTATGGCAGCTCCTTGGCAGATACCGCGTGCCTGTGTTTATATTTGTAAATAAGATGGACCAGCCGGGAACGGACCGGGAAGCTGTTCTGACAGAGCTTAGGCATAAGCTTGATAATAATATCATGGAGATTCCGTCAGACATAGCATCTGAGCCTGAGGCAGCAGAAGAGCTTGCAATGTGCAGCGAACAGCTTATGGAGGAATATCTTGAGAATGGCAGTATAGAGGCTGACTCTGTTAATGACGCAATCTGCGAAAGAAAGCTCTTTCCGTGCTTCTTTGGTTCGGCGCTTAAGGAGGAAGGAATTACAGAACTTCTTGACGGAATTAATTCCATGACTGAGAACATGGAATATCCTGAGGAATTCGGCGCAAGGGTATATAAGATAGGACGCGATGCGTCAGGTGTCAGACTTACGTATATGAAGGTTACAGGCGGCACACTCAGGGTTAAGATGATGGTTGGCAACAGCTGCAGTGCTGATGGAGACAATGTATGGGAGGAAAAGGCTGACCAGCTTCGTCTGTATAACGGTGCGGGCTATCAGATGGCGGAAAAGGTTGAGGCAGGCGATATATGCGCGGTAACCGGACTCCTGAAAACATTTGCGGGACAGGGACTTGGAATTGAGAGTGAGAACTCGGCGCCGGTGCTTGAACCGGTAATTACCTACCGCCTTATTCTTAATGATGAGACTGACCCGGTTGTTGCGCTTGGCAAGGTGAGGCAGCTTGAGGAGGAAGAGCCGGAGCTTCATGTCACATGGCAGGAGGAGAGCCGTGAGATTCATATTCAGGTCATGGGGCAGGTGCAGATGGAGATTCTTAAGAGCACGCTTGCGGAAAGATTTGGCATCGAAGCTGAATTTGATGCGGGAAGCATTGTCTACAAGGAAACACTTGCAGAGCCTGTTGTGGGAATAGGACATTTTGAGCCATTAAGGCATTATGCGGAGGTACATCTGCTGATGGAGCCGGGGGAGCGCGGAAGCGGCGTACAGATTGCTTCGTTATGCAGTTCGGATGAGCTTGATAAGAACTGGCAGAGACTTATTCTGACACATCTTGAGGAGAGAATACATCCCGGCGTGCTTACCGGCTCAGAGCTTACGGATGTGAGAATCATTCTGATTGCGGGAAGGGCACATGATAAGCACACCGAGGGCGGCGATTTCCGTCAGGCAACATACCGCGCCGTGCGTCAGGGGTTGAGAAGCGGGCGTAATATCCTGCTTGAGCCGTGGTTTGATTTCAGGCTTGAGGTCCCTGCTGACAACATAGGAAAAGCGATGTCGGACGTGACAAGGATGCATGGGGAATTCCAGCCGCCGGTAACTGAGGGAGATAAATGCATTCTCACCGGAAGCGCCCCTGCGGCAGCTATGCGTGATTACAGCAGGGAAGTAACAGCATACACAAGGGGGCATGGCAGGCTTACATGTACCCTTAAGGGATATGAGCCGTGCCATAATGCTGAGGAAGTAATTGCCGGATGCGGCTATGACCCGGAAGCAGATACCGCCAATCCTACAGGTTCGGTGTTCTGTGCGCATGGTGCAGGTTTTGTTGTGCCGTGGTATGAGGTAAGGGACTATGCACATGTTGAAGATGGCTGGAAGCCGGATGACGGCAACGGCACATATACAGCTAATGCTGTGAATAATGAAAATGAAATAGGCGGAATCGCAGTTCCTATCAAAAACGCATCATACAGAAGCAGTGAGCAGTACATAACGCAGGAGGAGATTGAAGAGATATTCCGTCAGACGTACCGCAAGAAGCCGGAGGAATTGAGCCTATTCAAGAAACATAACGGAAGAAAATATTCCAATACGGGAAGCCAGGACCGGACAGGCAGGGTATCGGAAAAACGCCATATACCTAAGCAGGAGCCACTTGATGAATATCTGCTCGTTGACGGATATAATATTATATTTGCATGGCCGGAACTTAATGAGCTGTCGAAGGACAATCTGGACAGCGCAAGAAGAAAGCTTATGGACATACTCTGTAATTATCAGGGCTATAAGGGCTGTAATCTGATTCTTGTATTTGATGCATATAAAGTGAAGGGGAATCCGGGTTCAGTTGAAAAATATCATAACATTTACGTTGTGTATACAAAGGAAGCGGAGACGGCAGACCAGTATATCGAGAAGACAGTTCATGATATGCACCAGACGCCGCCTAACAAGGGAAGATACCGTGTGACAGTGGCAACGTCCGATGCGCTTGAACAGATGATAGTGTGGGGCAACGGAGCCCAGAGAATATCAGCACTTGGTTTCAAGGCTGATGTTGAAAATGCATCCCAGGGCATTAAGATGGAGAATCTGTAGTATTACCCACAGTGCCGCATGCGTTGCAGACAGCATCTATGGCAGCTTTATCAAAATCAAAATGCACACGTCCGCTTTCTGTTGCGGCACCCAGCTTATTATAGAATTCTATCGAGGGTTTATTCCAGTCAAGGCAGCTCCACTCCATGCCGGAATAGCCCTCTTTTGCTGCAATCTCTGCAACCTGCATGAACAGCGTTCTGCCAAAACCGTTCCCGCGGTATTCATCCTTTACAAAGAGGTCTTCAAGATAGATTCTGCCTGCTGCTGCAAATGACCCGAATATCGGGTAATAAAGAGCGTATCCGACAGCACTTCCGTCTATCTCAGCAATCAGAACCCCGGCTGCCATGCGCTCAAAAAGCCAGTGACGAAGTTGCTCAACGGTTGCCGTCATATCCTGTGGGCGTTTCTCATATTCGGCCAGCCCGCGGATAAGTCCGTGTATTACGGGAGTGTCCTGTGGTGTGGCTCTGCGTATTGTGAGATTAGTGGTCATGGGAATACTCCTTTTATAACTTTTTATAAGTTTTGAAATCTTTTATAACTCTTTATAACTTTTTACAATAAAGAAAATGTATTCTTCGTAGAACTCATTCCTGGGAGAACTCATTCCCCGGAAAATCCGCCCACCGCTCAGAAGAGATAACGTCTTCCGTGATGAAGCATTCCGGAGCAGGGGCAAGCACATGCCTTGTCACATTGAATATGCCACGGGCATTGCAAAGAACCGATGGTGCATCACCAAACATTACATTGCGGGCAGCGCCGCAGTCAATATATGCCTGTGCAAGCTTTACAAAATCCTCAGATATGTGCGGCTGGGATGCATTATAATGCTTACGCATATAGACGGTATGGCTGTTGCCGGAATTGTCGATAACCGACAGCTTCATAGGCTTGTCTGAAAGGCGGTTAGGAACATTAAGGACTTCCTCGACACTATGTATATATGTGTTGCGGGCATGTGTGACACCTATCAGAAGAATCTTTCCGTCAACGTCCTTAAGGCGGTCATAGCAGCCGCCCGGAGTGCATGGGGTGTTGCATGAGAGTTCGCCAGCTATATAGCTTTCGGCATTGCGTCCAAAGGCAGCAATGCTGTGTGTAGGATGCAGCGAACGGACTACACCCGGACGCCTGCGGAAAAGCTCCGTAAGAATGCCGACACAGCTTTCACTGTTGCTGACATCAAATACGGGATTGGATTCGTTCACAGTCTTCCATGTATGCGTAGGAAGCAGCAGCAGACCGTCTGCAAAGAATTCCATGAGCGCGTCAAGCACGGTGTCGGCACCGCCTTCAACATTGCCGACTGCTTTCATGGATGAATGTATAAGAATTGTCTCAGAACCTGTAAGTCCCATGGATTTCAGGTCATTAATAATGGATGATTTTGTCATGGCTGTCACCTTTTGACCCTTGGTATCATTTTAGTATATATATTTTAACATTTATTTAAAATAAAAGCACTACAATACCAAGTATAACAAGGATTACTCCGGTTGCACGGTTGAGTGTCGCAGGTGTTGCTTTGTTGGCAAATACAGCGGCGATACGCGCCCATATAAGTGTAAACACTATGCAGAGCAGGCATATCGTAATGTCAGGCATACCGCCGATTGCAAAATGTGAGACAGCGCCGGTGAATGCCGTGAAAGCCATGATAAATACGCTTGTGCCTACGGCAGTCTTCAGCTCATAGCCAAGAACCGATGTGAGGATAAGAAGCATCATCATGCCGCCGCCTGCACCGACAAAGCCGCAGATAAATCCGATTATCATGCCGCATATGACAGACTGTACTGCGCGCTTCTTTGCGGATACGCCCTGCATTGCTTCCTTTGTAGTCATGACAGGACGTACAATGAACTTAATACCGAGAAGAAGTGTCATAAATACAGAAAAATTTCCCATTGCTGCTGAAGGAACAAGGCTTGATATGTAGCTTCCGACAACAGTAAACGCAAGCACCGTAACCATCATGATAAGTCCGTTGCGGATATCAAGATTCTTGTTCTTACCATAGGTGTACGCTGATACGGCGCTGGCAAGCACGTCTGATGACAGTGCAATTCCGACTGCGATATACGGATCCATTCCAAGAAATGTAATAAGAATAGGACTGATGACCGCTGCGGCACTCATACCGGCAAAGCCTGTGCCAAGCCCGGCTCCCATACCGGCAAAAAATGTTACTATAACTGTTAATAAAAATTTACTCATGCTGACCTCCTGTATGTTGAGAATTAAGAATATTGTCAATGTTATCTTCCATTACATGTACAACATTGTTGAGAATACTGCGTGTATTGGCATCCATCCCGGCAAGAAGCTGATCCATAAAGCTGTGCTGGAGCTGCTGCCCGCGTCTGATGACATCGGATGCCATGTCTGTGCAGATAAGCTCAACCTTGCGGCGGTCACCGTCAACAGCCTGCCGTGTCAGATAACCTTCACGGACAAGCCTGTCCACATTCACAGACACAAGATTAGCCTTAAGCTTACGCACCTCAACTATGTCGCTTGCAGTACGGTACGCCGGATTATTGGCAAGAAACATAAGTATGTCAAATGCGGTCTGCGGCAGATTAAGCTCCTGACAAAGTGGTCTGCACATGGCATTGTAGGCAAGAGAGAGCTTTCTTGCAAATTCGATATTTATGAAGCTGGTATTGGATTTCAAGGTGTAACATCCTTTCTGAATCTTCATATTTGAATAGTTCAAATTTGAAATAATTATAGTATATGCAGCAAAAATGTCAACTGTCATTTTTACTCAAATTGTGGGTAATATATACTATTTATGCAAAAATATATTGTAAAGCATATAAAAGAATGGTATGGTTATGGCGTAGATAATTATAGGGTGTAATTATCAATTGACTGAGGAGTATAATATATTTTATAAGGGAGAAAAGAGATGAAAAACAACTTCAAAAAATGTGCCACAAGATTAGTGGCAGTGATGCTTGCAGCTGCAATATCTGCGGGCGTGCTTCCGTGTACATTGGTATATGCACAGGATAAGGAGAATCCGGTATATCCGTATACGATATTTGCCGGTTCCGGTGATGATGGTGCTATCACAATTAAGGCAGACAGCTTCAATGTTAATGGTGATATCGCAACGAACGGAACAATTACTGCATCGGGTAATCTGAATATAAACGGCAAAAAGACAGAAAAAGCCGGTGAGCAGATGATATCAGCGGTAAAAAGGCTTGAAGCCACATATTACAGTGGCAATAACGTAAAAGACATTTCAGGGGATTTTCAGAAAAAGGATACTAATATAAACATCAACAATCCAATGCGTGTATCAGGCACGCTCGGTCTTCAGGGCAATGTGAGCCTTAATGCGGCAGTGATTGCGGACGGAGACATAACAATATCAGATGGAGTACTCAACTGCAATTCACCATTAATCTGCTCCAGAACGGGCAGCATAACAATAGAAGCCGGCAGTGCGGGGCTTGGTGGTCTTATATATGCACCGGAGGGTGAAGTCACATTAAAATCAGACAATCTCAACCTTAACAATATAGTAATAATAGCGGACAATGTAATTATCAGCGGACGCAATATCAATGCCGGATATGGAAGAAGCGCGGCAGCAGCGATAGGAACCGAATCGGATGAGCCTGAGCAAAAGCCGGACACGCTTGATGCATTTATCCTGCTTTTCGGAGAATATGATGCCGGAACAGGAAATATAGAGCTTGGCTGGATAACAGACTGTGAGGCAGCAGACTGTGAGATACAGGAGTCGGATGACGGAAGCTCATATTCAAAGACAGCCGTTGTCAAGGACACATCCGAATATACATATGCCGTAAAAGAAGCATTTTCTTTAAAATACATACGCATAGTATTAACAGACTCAGAAGGAAGGCGCAAGACAAGTGAACCACTCATAATACGCAGCAATGGTGACGGCTACGAGGCAAAGATGGCGGACAGCGACAATGACGGACTTCCTGATGCTTATGAAAAAATGCTCGGAACCAATCATGATAGTGCAGATACGGATTCAGACGGTCTGACTGATTATCAGGAGATAGTGCTTACAGACACAGATCCATTAAAATTCGATTCGGTAACTCCGGGAATATCAGATGCCGATGCCGACAGCGATAACGATGGCTTAAGCAATATAAGGGAGATACAGCTCGGAACAGATGCAGCAAGGACGGATACCGACGGAGATGGGCTGACGGATTATGAAGAGACAGAGATATATGGTACGGATCCGCTTAACCCTGATACGGACAATGACACCATATCGGACAGGGATGAGATATTGACAGGACTTAATCCAATCAATCCGTCAACAAACGGTGTGCCTGATGCGGAATATACATTTGCCCAGACAATAAGCAAAGACAGCAATGTATTAAAAGAAATCAATACAGATGATAACCCATATGAATTATCAATAGACATTACGGCGGCAGGATATGCGGAGGGCAGCATTGAAGTGGAAGAAAGCGGCTATTCCGCGGCGATTGCCAATGACATTATTCTTGGAAAGGCAGCCGAAATCAGATATTCAAACAGAATCGATAGAATTACCGTTAAATTTTCCAATGTTTCATATGAAAGCAGCAAAGCGGAGAATGACAGCGGGGCATTTGCGGGAATAAAAAGATTCAACATATTCAGATATTTCGAGGAAGTAAATATGCTGCTTCCTGTTGAAACATATTATGACGAGACTTCAGGCACGATATATACAGATACGGACATGACGGGAACCTACTGCCTCGTTGATATGGAAGAATGGCTTGATGCAATAATGCTGGAAAACGGCGGCTCAGAGACATCAGGAACGGATATCGGTGTGATGAGCTTACAGGCAGATACAGAGGCGATGGCGTTGAACGGAAGTCCCACAGAAGCAGCTCAGCATGCAGTAACGGTACCTGCCGGAGATTTCGAGATATCCCAGTACAACGGACATGGATATGCAATATTTGACATGGACATGACATGGGAAGAGGCAAGGGATTATTGTCAGTCACTCGGCGGACACCTTGTTACAATAGGCAGTCTTGAGGAGAATATGTTCGTAAATGAGCTTATGGCTGCATCTAAGGTTACATATGCGGCGATGGGCATGAGCGATGAGGAAGAGGAAGGTACATGGGTGTGGATAACAGGAGAGCCTATGGACTTTACATATTGGAATCAATCAACACCAGAGCCTAATAATGGTTTTAATGTGCTTGGAGAGCAGGACCACGGATATATGTATGGTGATGGTACGTGGGATGACGGATTTTATAATGTGAGATATCCGTTTATATATGAATGGGATAATGGCTATACAAGTGATAATCAGTATATGGCATTTACACCTACCGGCTGGAAATGGATAAAACTTAAGGATAAGCTGTCAATCGATAATAGGGTTGATACAGATGGAGACGGACTTACTGACTGGGAAGAAGTCAGATCAGATATGCTTGAAACTGATGAAAATGATAATGTAATATTACCTACCTTCGGAGAAATATTAGAGCAGCTTGGCAGAGAGCATTCAATGGTAAAAAATGCAATTAAGTTATTTATTGATAATAATAGTGATATTGCAATAGATAAGTATGACAAAATTTTATCACAGAGAATGCTATTGCTAAATTCAGACCCAACCAAAGAGGATTCAGATGATGATGGACTTCTTGACGGAAAACGTCAGTTATACAATGGAAAGGTAATGTTACCAAAGGATGCGGACCCATTTTATTATAATGGACCGCACGGAATATGGGACAAACAGAAAGAAATGGTAGAAACTGAAAATATTCAGACAGAATATTCAGATAAATATATAATTAATCAGGACATTGAAAGGATTATTGTACCATATGCAGATCCTATAGTTGACACGTTACTACAGAAGCCAAATGTAGTTAATAAGTTATTTATAGGATATATGAAATATGAATTTAAAAGATATAGTGATATTCCTGGGGTTGATAATGTTGGCGCATACATACTTAATTTTATACATGATAAAGATAATGTAGCATATCATTCAAAGCCTGATACATGGCAGCGAGCATTTGGGTATAATGATTTGTATGATAAGGCGTTTGACTACGGAACTAAAATGTTAAGAAATAAATATGGGGTTACGTATGAAAATAGTGAGTATGTACTGTGGATATGGAAGGGTGACTATTGGAACATGGAGAATGGAGCAGAAGCCGGTTTATATGTATACAATAGAACTGAAAATGGAATAAAGCATTATAATGCGGTGGATTACGAGCTTCCAATGACATTATCCCTTTACAAGATAAAAGGAGATGGATATGATAACCTGTTTAATTGGGCACCGGACGAACCTCAATGGTGGATAACAGGATTTAGCAGGAAGGATATGTTTTTTATTAATCCTGATAAGCTCAGGATGATTTGTTCGGTGGATATGTCATCAAAAAAAGAGATTTATATGGAAATGAGTAAAAAATTCAGAACAAATAAAGATATAATTTTTGATGATGATATCTATACATTATGGGTGACATTTTAGATAAGATAGGAGAGTATATGAATAAAAAAGTAAAATATGGCATAGCAGTTGCATGTCTGATGCTGATTATCTTCATTGTATATATGATATGTACATATAACCCGGACAGATATTATAAATCATATGAAGAAGAAAACTATGCTATCGCAATGGAAATAATAAGATGCTTTGACGAAAGAGATTCGGCAGCCTTGGAAAAAATGTTTTCAAATAATGTGCGTAGTCATAATTCAGTGCGTGCACAGATACAGTCAGCGTTTGCAATATATAACAGTAAATCGTCTTCCTGTGAGGAATTTTTTGATCAGGGTGTGTATGAAAGCAACGCAAGTTATGGCCGGTATTTGTATAAAAGTGTTGGTGCAGATATGAAAAAAGTGGTACTTGAAGATGGAAAGGAGTTTGATATTGGGTTTATCAGATGTGTAATAAATGAAAAAGATTCTGATGAAGTAGGAATGAGAAAGATATATCTTACAGATCCTGAGTATGGACATCTTGCGATAATAGGTGATGTTGATCATTACACTGAAAAGATAGTCAGACGTAATATAGATGCGTCTAACGGAATTACAGAAGAGTATATAGATGAAACGGCA
>ERZ1106915.2045-NODE-2045-length-13154-cov-2.537064_pt1 | contig 13154 bp, 3 predicted proteins | sample MGYA00403653_ERZ1106915 | MGnify/ENA primary metagenome ERZ1106915 (study PRJEB35170, sample SAMEA104062404) | human gut metagenome | biome: human gut; feature: human-associated habitat; material: faeces | place: Denmark | collected 2012-06-06 ... | reverse complement strand
TATACTGAATAATAAAGACAACGTACCCCAAATGGGTACGTTGTCTTTTATATTTATATAAGAAACAAAATTCGACCAAATAGGCTTTTCTTTGACACGGAAATGTAGCATAGTTGTCATATTTGGTTAACTTGACAATTAGGGGGGGATGTAGTATATTAAATATATATGGATACAATTAAAAGAATACGCACAGTTAATTCCATAAAATGTAAAATAAGCGTATTAAATATACCCGGAGGGGAGGGGTTATATGCGACAAAGTGCTGCAATAAAGAAAGTTGTGGCGGTATGGACAATAATATGTATGATGTTGCCGTCGTTTGTTTTTACGGTGTCAGCGGAAAAAGAAAATATAAGTCTTGCAAATGTTGTTACAGAAGACAGTAAACTTGTTTTTGACGGCTTTACTTTGCAGTATGGTACAAATGGAAAAATTCAAGCATTAGTAGATGTCAGTATTGAAAATATTGATGCTACCGGTGTGGATTTTACTTTGGATTATGATAGCAGGTATATAGTTCCGTCCAACTTTGATACTAATGATATAACGACTGATGCAACGAATACCTTTAAAGCAAATACAGAAGTATTTACAAGTGAGGCTTATTTGACAAAAGAATATTCCAAGCTGACGAGCAGTTCGATACAAATGAACCTTGTACCGGACCCGCAAACCCCTAACGGTGAATATATTGGAGTGAAACAGATAGGTTCACCAAAAACGGAAGATGTAAAATGTATTTTAGCATCTGACAGGAAAGTTTCACTTGGAAAGATGAGTTTCCAAATCGTAGATCCTGTTCAAGTATGTAATATGACGCAAAGTCAACTTAATAGTATTTTAAGTATAGAAGATGATAGTGCGTATATTATGTATGTCGGAGATGACCATATTGAATACTTTGTAGATGTACTTCCGGCAGAATGGAAAGTTGTCAGAACACTTCTTGATGTAACTCCGGCAGTTGAAGAACGAACAGTTACTGCGTATTCTATTTATAATAGATGCTCAGATGCGACAAAAGCGGGTACATTGGCAGATTTGGTTGCATATTTGAACCAAACAATGAATACCGTTGTTCAGAGATATTCCGACGGACAGCAAGTGCTGGGCAATATGATATGGAACTCCGAAGATGAAACTTTTACAGTTCAATATAGCAATGGAACAGAGTATAATCCTTTGGGTAATGTGACTTATACGGTAAGTCAAAACTATGCAGGTACAGATAAAGTTGTAACGGTAAAAGTTACGGTAAAACCTGTTACAATTACCGGCTTTAAATATGATAATCGTATTTTGTCATACAGTGACAGTAACAGACCGGAAATTTGGGATGATTTAGAAATGCCTGATACTGTAACTCCTGTTTTGGACGGCATTGACGATATGTATGTTTCTCCGACTCAAAATCCTATCCAAACGGATTGGACGCCTGATGATGTTACGGAAGCTTTGAAAACAGGTACTGCGCCTGTCAGTGAAACATATACAGAAGAATTTGACAAAACATTGTTTGGAGCACCTGAGCCGGCTTGGCTTACAATTCCTGACGGATTTAATTGGAATATTGACGCGTTGAGAAATGTATTAAAGGGAAATGATTATCTCAAGGATGCAACAATAACTGCGGAAGTTGAAAGAGAAACGGGTATCTTAGATATAACGGTTACTCCTAAAGACGGAGCGGCTTTTGAAGACGGAACAAACTTTAATATATACCTGCCAAACGGAATGGTATTAAAAAGTACAGATAACAATGATTTTGTAACGGTTAGTATTGTTAACAGACAGGCAGTTATTAAAATTAATGCGATGTCTGACAGTGCAACGAGTATGACGAATACAGACCGTGAATTGATACAAAGTATCATAAACTTGGGTAATGATGATTTTAAATTGTCAGCAATTCCTCCAGATGATGCAGAAACTGCACAAGTAGGTTTTGTGTTTGATCCGAGAGTTAATTATTATCTTGGTGAAAACGAAAATAACTATGTCGAAAAAGACTATTCAGAGGGTAGAGCTGGTATGTTCTCTGTATACGAGGGACAAAGTCTTGCGGATATAGCAACATATATATCATTCCCTGATAGAAGTACAATTCCTATTGCATATCATGGACAGACCGGTTATCAGCCGTCTGAATATGACAGTGCAAAGGTTGTAAGTTGGAGCATCGAAGGTGATCCGACGGCTACTGTGTTGCCGACTGAGGGAACAACAGTAACACTTATCGGTAAACTTGAAGATTACTCATATACAAATTTCGGATATGTACAAAATCCGGACGATATTTACTTAAAAATAAAGGTGACAACACTGGCAATTCAGCCTACGGTAAAACCTACTGAATCGCCGAACCCGAGCGAGTCGCCAAATCCGAGTGAATCACCAAATCCGAGTGAATCACCGAACCCAAGCGAGTCACCAAATCCGAGTGAGTCGCCAAATCCGAGTGAGTCGCCGGCGCCGAGTACATCTCCGACTCCGGAACCGGAAAAAGAGGCAATAAAGATTACTACTGATGTAGGAAGTGCGGACAGTCCGGTAGAAGTTGTGCTTAACAGTAAAACGTTTGAGTACGATACAAAGAAAGTGGGTTATTCAACTGCCGATGTACAAAGACAAATGTACACGCTTGAGAATGTCGGTATAGATAATATAACCAGTCTGACAATGAGAATTTCCGATTTCGTTCAGACTGATGGAACAACGGCTACAGACAGTAGTCCTACAAGCTTTGTAAACAGCATACCATTGTATGTTACTTTCTTGAATGTTGGCGACAAAACGCAGTTTGAAATTCGTACAAAGCATGGCTTGGCGGTCGGAACATATTCGGCGAGAGTCAGCATAGGCTCAAATAAAAATGCTGAATTGGCATATTTCAATATAACCTTTAAGGTAACGGAAAATGAAGTGTATACCGTAACTGTTGACAACGGCGACAGCGTACAACAATCTATCGGATTGGGATATTTGATGGACGAAACAAGCAACAGGATATGTTCAAGAACATATGAAGTAGGCGAAACTGTTCCGATATATGTTCAGATTTTGGATTCCGGATACACATTCGATAAGTGGGAAACTGATGATGGTATAACGTTCGCAAACGCATCTCAAATGTCAACGACATTTACGATGATAGCGCAAAATGTAACGGTAAGACCGACTTATCGTGAAACAAATGATGTGTGGGTTCGTTTGGCGGACTTGAGGGATTATAATGAAAATGAGACAATGCCAAACGATTTAAGAGAGTCACTTCCACCATATGCGGTGACAACATTTAACGAAACAACATACGCATACAGAGTAATTGTAGACGGCTCTGTAGAAAAGAATTTTGTTGAATTCGATTTGAAGAATAAACTGTTGGAATTAACTCCGTCTATGACGGTGACAGCAACAGCGAACGGAAATACATTGACAATAGCGCCTCAAGTTGATTCTACATCAACGAGTGTTACGACATATAAATCCGACTTGTTTGATCTTCAAGAAGGACTTAATACAGTCAAAATTAAGACAGAATATACAGACCTGAATGACGGACAAAATTATTCGGCTGAATACACGATTACAATACTCAGAAAAAAAGCGGTTGATGTTGATATAAAACCGGGTAATTCACCTTACGGTTTAATCGAATCGTCCGACAATATAACGGATAAGTCAACGGCAAAAGATTTGTTCTCGAAAAATCATACATATGATGCGGCATATACACCGAACAAAGCGGTAAATACATATGATACAAAATATTATACAGATGCATGGGACGGCGTGAATTACGATGAAAATCCTTATACGCTGTTTGTATACAACGGACAAACGTTTGTTGATCCGGGTTTTAAAAATCTGAAAGATATGGACGGAAATACAGTTTCGGCGGAAAATGTAACTCGTACAATAGAAGTTCAAACTGTCAATGTTCCGACAAATGTAACAGATATAATGACAACAACATCGCAAACGGTCACTGTGGCAAATACAGGAGCAAGTTGTGTTATAAGTGAGTTGGCAAGTCTTAATATAAGACCGGGAGTGTATACGTTAAAATATACATTTACCGATACTGATAATACAACACGATTGTTTACAAGACCTGTAGTGGTTCTTGCGAATAAAGGTGATATTAACCTTGACAGAACTGTTGATTCAAATGACGCGGATATGCTTTATCAAAGAATGAATAACGGTTTCTATACCGATATAATAAATTCTGCTGATGAATGGGCGAAAATCTACGCATACAGAGTTGCAGATGTCACCGAAGACAGAAATGTCAACTCGATAGATGCTAACGCACTGTTGAATATAATGCCTACACCGTATTACGAATCACTTCCGACAACGGTTAGTGACAGTATGGCGACATTCGACCCTGATACGGCGGTCAGACAACCGGTTGCGACAGTTCCGCCGGAAAAGGCAACGTTAACGCTTGACTATCTCGGAACTGCGTCAAAACCTTTGGACAAACCTCAAACACCGAACTTGACAGCGGATAATGTCTATGATGTGGATAATGCCGGTTCAGGTATTGTGTGGTTTGGAATAAGTATAAAAAATACGCAGAATTTGAAGTATTTCCTTGACGGATTGTACAGTATGGATTTTGCGATAGATTATGACAGTGAAATATTCACTCCTTGCGACGGCAATATTAGAATCAGTACCGATACGGGCTTTGACCTTGCCGGAACGATTGAAAGTAACAATATCAAGTCAGATGTAACGACGAGTGATGTGGCGTATTGGAAGAATGCGGAATTGTATAAACAATCCTTGCAAAGTGATTGGGATATTGACCAAACAGACAAATATAAAACGGAATTTGTTACAATAAAATCAGTCGACGGTACAAATTTGCGACTGAGTGATTTTATACAGACTGATGGATATGACAGAGTTTATCTGCTTAGAGTGCCGTTCAGACTGAATAAAATGCCGGAGGATGGTTATGTCGGCAAGCCGATAACACTAAACCTTACGGAACAAACATTTGTAATGGGCGCAACCGAAAACGGTGTAACAAATTCAGCGTCATGGGAAGGTGACGTGGATAAAACCACAGAAGTCAATAATGCAAAGAACCATTTTGACGGTGTTGAAATAGTTGATATATTCAATACTGACGGTAAATATAATATAATCGGTACAGTTAAGTGTTGGAATGATACAAAACCGGTTACAGTTGAAATATACAAAGACGGTGAAACGACACCGATGTATACATTTACATCGGCAGATACCGATGATGCCGGCAATAATCTTTACGGCGTACTCACTAAGACGACTAAAAAAGGCGAATGTGAGTGGAATTTTGAGTTGCCTGTATCGAATCAGTTCAGCTACAAAATGGTTGTAAAGAAACAATCGCACCTTACATATCCCGAAATCGAAATAGATAAGACGCAAGTGGATGATAATGCAGATTTGACGCTTGCCGATACTATTGAAATGATTGTTGGTGATATAAACGGCGATGAAATCATCAAATTGCCTGATAGGGCGGAGTTGATGAGATTTTTTAACCGTCAGAAACCGTGGATATTGGATAAAGCACGGTTTGAGGCGGCAGACTTAAATGGTGACGGAGCGGTTAATATGTTTGATCTGACACTTTTGAAACAAAATATGGAGAAAACATATCCGTCTAATATAACTAATGCAAATAATGGAGGTGGTTCCGCTTGATAAAGAGAATAGTAGCAGTTATGTCAGCTCTTGCGTTGGCAGTGGGATTGCTTCCTACGGTGTTAGCCGATGAAGTGACATCGACAAAGCCGGAGATAACTGTTGTTGCAAAACGTATAACAGGTGAAGATAATTATATGGAAATCAGCCTTGAAGTAAACGGCGATTACGAAGATTATTCATCGGTTGGAGCGGTTTTGCAATATGATCCGAGCCTTATAGTTCCGACTACATGGGACGATGAGGCAACAGCGGTGGATATGAGTGAGTCAACCACATGGGCTACAAGGCGAGCGTTGCCGACGCTGGGTAAAGACACATGGACAACTCATACCGCGCTGACATATATTGAAAGCAAAACAGATACGGCAACAAATCAGACGACGAAAACGGGTTATTTGTATTTGGGGGCGGAATATCCGGGTGTAGTACCGAATAATGCGACAGACCCAAGTGCAACGGCGGATCCGGATGCGACACCAACACCGACAAAGACGCCGACCGTAACACCGACGCCTGACCCAAAGGCTACGCCTGATCCCGACCAACATCAAAATCCGGTTGTTGTAGCGAGATTCACATATGCCGATGAAAATGCGAAAAAGAAGATAGAAGATCAATGGACTTCCGCATGGGATAGTGATTGGACGCAGAATAAAGTGCTGACAATCGCGTCTGATGATGTATCTTCCGTATCACCGGCACAGTTCGGCTTTACGATTTATAAAGCGGACTTTTCAATGAAAGGTTATCAGTATGATTATACAGATAGCGTTCTTGAAATGAGTGAGCAAGCGGCGAATAAGGATATTGAAATTGTACTCGGACAAGGAAAGAGTGCGAAAGCGGGCGGACTTAGTCTAAACGATATTTACGTAACAATGTTTTACGATTGGGACGATTCACTTATCGGCACACTGACATGTGGTGTCGGAGAGGACGCGACCGAATCGGTAAATGATTATGTAAAAGAAAAGTTCATTCATCCTGACTTGCAGACGAATACGAATTATTCAAGCAAGGAAAGAACGGATAATTATAGAGGGGAGTATCCTCATGCCGGTCCAAATTCAACTGACCCGACAACTACGGGCGGAACGGGAACGGTTACGAATGGCTCAGATTATCCACTGACGAATAAACTTGAATATTGCTTTGCAGGTAAAACGATTCATGCAGACGCACCGTATGCAGGTGGCTGGACAAAAGTATCTGCCTCAAATATGTCAGATACATGGACGGCACTTAATAATGCAACCACATTCGACTTAATGCCGGAACTTGGTGCAGACGGTAATCCGGTTGATTCAAGTCAAACAAAACCGGATATGGAATCATTCGATTTCTCCGATGTTACCACAGATGATATAGACGGCGGTACACTGGTAGTAAAAGCCGTATATACACCGGGAACAAATTTAGACTTTAATGGTGACCGATACTATTCAGCGATAGGACCTCTTCAATATGCTCTTGTAACGTCAAATGCAACATCAAGCACATATTCTTTTGAATATAGACGTGTTAATAAATTAGGCTATGGAGTTACAAGACCGAGAGATCTTGGAGTAAAAATGGATATAACACAAGTAGGTGCGAGTGCCAGCACTGCACTTGCGGTGACTGCCAAGAATCAAGAGATAGTTCCAGTTGTTCTTACACCGACAAATGCAGTTAGCACTGTTGGTTATCAATTAAAGGATATTTACAATTCAGATGTAATAACAGGAGCGTATGAAAGCGAAGCTAATGCGGTAGATGGCAAATTGATAGAGCTACAAGGAGCTGAAGGAGTTATTTTTAAATTTACTGCCTCAACATATCTTGAACAGGCATATAATGATTTTGTAGTGACAGGGAGTGCTGTAACAAATTCTAATGCTTGGAAAGTTGATGTATTTAATGCTTTGAAAGTAAAAAGAACAACGGCGGCTCAAAGAAAAAATGCAACACAAGCCGTAGTGAATTGTATAAAAGGCGCAATAGCGGACGGTAAAGACTATCATGATTTGACATGGTATCAGATACAATATTCAATTATATATTCAAGTACGCCATATGTTTCTGCAGACGTGGCAAAAGCAGAAATAGAAAAATATGATGCACTTATGAATTTAATAAAATAGACATAAAATAGACATAAAATAAATGCCTAATAATTGAATGAAATAAAACAGAAAATTTAACTTGGAAGGAGTTAAAGCATGAAAAAACGAATATTAAGTGCCTTTTTGGCACTGTCAATGTTATTTTCAATAATGCCTACGACTTTTGCACAACAAGAGATTGATAGCGACGGTAACATTACAGGAACACCTAATATGGTTACCGATTTGAAAATAAAAATAACGGAAGGTGTTCTTACACAATTTGATGTGACGTTTGGTGACGGATTAAATAATCCTGATGACTATTTTGTACTTCTTGCAACGGATTTTGATGCAGGAGCCGGTAATGATGTCACAGACACTATAACCGATGACTCTAGTGGTACTGGTTATGTTAATATGTATACCGATGTGACTACAGGACATACGTCAGACGACTGGGAATGGCTTGCCGGTCCGGCTGCACAATGGTATGGAAAATCTAAACCCGGGGATACAGTTAGTTTAACCTGGGGCAGTGCGTTAAATAAGACATATAATTGGACAACGGGAGAAGATGGATACGGTTGCCAACTTTCTAAGGATTTTGAAAATAGCGTTGATTCTATAGCCGATTTGCAAGGTGCTAAAGTATGGGTATATATTTTGAGTGGTAAAAACGGTTTCACAAACTTCTCTGAGAAAGGTTTTATGTCTGCTGTAGGAACATTTGATGACAAAGGTAATCTACAATTCCCAGAAGGTGGCGACACACCGTCTGAAGATACAGCAATACCTTCAGTAGCATTAACTGTAACAGCACCGAAGATTGGTGCAACACCGGCTACGACTGCTACAACAACTACAACCGGCGTGGTAGCTAATCCGGCTGTTACATGGGATCCGGCTGACAGCACATTTGCTAAAAATCAAGCATACAAAGCAAGTGTTACACTAAGTGCTGACAGTGGTTACAAGTTTACAGATTCAACAACTGCAACAATCAATGGTAAAACTGCTACTGTAACACTTAACGGCGATGGAACATTAAAGGCTGAATATACATTTGACGCTATTAAGCTTACAGGTATTTCATCAAACAAAACAGGACTTACATCTTCATTCGCACCGAATGACAGTTATACAGTTCCTGATGGTTTAGCAGTTACTTTAACATACAGTGACGGTACGACGGAGGTCGTACCATATGGCCAATTTCCAGAGAACAATCTATCTTTGGTTATTGGAGCAGATTCTGCCACTGCCACTGATTTACCTACTAAATTAACTTTAGATAACAATAATCAAACAGTTTACGTTAAGTACAGCGGAACAGACACAAATGACGGTAATCCAAAGTATCAAGCTATAGATACAATTACTGTTGCAAATGCAAAAATTACAACAGCACAAGTATCTGTAACATACCCTAAACCGGGTGGAACACCGGATACAGTTGCAACAGTACCTGACGGTGCTAATTACACTGCAGAAGTTACATGGGAACATAACGGTACAGGAGTAACAGGTAATTTTGAATATGATAAAGCATATGATGCTATAATTACAGTAAAACCTAACACAGGTTATGCACTTGATAATACTAACGGTGTTGTTCTTACTGTAAAGGATAAAACTGTTACAAATCCTGGTGCAGATAAAACTGCTACAATAGCATCAGATGATATTGACGTTGACGGTAATGGTGAAAAGACTGTTTCTTTTGACGCAACAGCAAGTACACCTATATCAGCGTCAATCTCTGATTCATTCGATTTATATGATAAGAATGACGTTAATATCACACTTACTTTAGGTACACATGTTATCGATGATATAACAGGTATCAAAATCGATGGACAAACATTAAGCAGTTCTGATGATTACACAATATCAGGAAATATAATTACAGTAAAAGGCACAAGCCTTGCAACTAAGCTTACAGGCTTGACATCAACTGCGGCAAACAAAAATGTTGAAATTACTGTAACAGGTCAACAAGATGCAACAACAGCAACTCTATCTGCTATTGATACAACACCTTACATCACAATTACTGACCCAACACAAGGTGCAATCACAGGTGTTACTCACACATCAGGTACAAAGGTTGCTTTGACAAAGAATACTGAATATACTTTGACAGCACCAACTGTTGCTCACACAACAGGTTACACATGGACAGTAAGCGGTATCACAGGTACAGACAACGGTCAAACTTATACTTTCACACCGTCAGGTAGTGAAAATATAACAGCAACTGTTGCATTGACAGTTGATGCCGGACATAAATTGACAATAAATAAAACAGGTAACGGTACTGTTACTGTAGCAAAAGATGGCGGAAGTACACTTACTGCAGAAACTGACGGTACATACACAGTTTATTCTGATGAAAGCTACACTGTAACAGCAACTGCTGATGACCAAAACAAAGTTACTGCAGTAACAGGCGAAACTATTGACGGTGTACAAAAAACACGTACACAGTAGCAAGTCCTTCAGCAGATACAACTGTTGAGGTAACATTCGCAGAAAAAACAGCTCCGACTGTTAGCGCTGATATGACATACCGCAAGGGTGCAAATGACGGTAATAAAGCATTTACTATTACTTTAGGCGATTATTCAGATGTAAATGTAAACGATACTCCAAGCGGTACTTTTTCAACTGATAAAGCAACATACACTGTTTCAAGTACAGATTTGGACAGTGCAACAAACGGCGACCATACATATACTTTCGACTTCGGCGAAGGTATGACGATTTCGAAAAAAATCACAGTTCTTGCCGCAAGAAGTATTACAAGCGTAACTGCACCGACAGGTACATTTGCACATGGTGATACATTCAAATTGGATGGTTTAGCATTTACAGTAAAAGAAGGCGAAACAAGCACAACATACTCATATAACGGCACAAGTTGGGATAATACACTTCCAACAGGTACACAGTTCAGTTTGGACGGTACAAACTTCAGTGATTGGGATGCGTTCAAGGCTGCGGCAGAGTCAAAGATAACACGTCACGATACAACTGACTCAACTGCAGTTAACAACGGTGCTCAAATTACAGTAAGTTTAGGAAATGCTACAAATGCAAGTAGTCCTATTACAGTTGGTCAAAAGGCTATTACTGTTAATCCTTCACAAACAACAGGTATCAACAAGGATTACGATGGTACTGTAGAGGCACCGGCACTTACAGCAACAATCGCTGACGGAGAACTTGTAGGTGATGATGTTGTAAATGCAAGTGTAACAGCAGTATATCAAGATGGTGTTGCGGCTGGTCTTACAGACAAAAATGCAAGTGATAACGACAAAAATGTAGTATTTACTGCAACACTTGCCGGTGCGAATAAAGATAACTACACAATTAAAGCTATCGCTAACGGTAGCGGTAAAATTAACAAGCGTACTGTAAAGATTGCAATTATTAACAATGTACCGGCTGCAACAAAGAATAAAGCTGATACACAGACAGGTAACGCTACAGCAACTATTCCGACTAATACAGAGTATGATCTTAATACACCATATGAAGTTGTAGATGGTGAAACAGTTGCAATTACATATGATTATTCATATGCAAACATAAGCAGTGTAGGTCCGGTTAGTGATGTAACAGTGACAAACATTGCTACAACAAATACAAACTACACTGTTGAACCGACTTATTTGGAAAATCAAAACGGTACAGTTAACAACAGAACTATAAAATCTATCGCTATAAGTGATCCAACTAAGAACGAATATAATTACAGTGACACATTTGATCCTACAGGTATTAAAGTAACTGTAACATATGACGGCGAAACTGATTCGGTGGATTATGATTGGAATGCTGTTCCTGATGATATTACGTTAAAGTGGACAGGAACAGAGGAAACACTTTCAGCAACTCATAAGTTTGATTCAGTAGGTACATATACAATTACTGCATCAGCAAACGGTGTTGAACCGGCGACAACAGGTAACATTACTGTTAATAAATTAAAGGTTAGTGTCACAGCAAGCGGTAATATTACAAAGGTATATGACGGCAAAACGGATTTGGACGCTGATGATGCTATAACTTATGACGTAACAAATCAATCTGCAGGTTATGATACTCAATTCAATGCAGATACAGTGACGGTAAGTAATAATCCTACAGTATATGATGGTACATCAGTTTCAACAAACGGTGTAACAATTAATAAAGCAGATTTGACATTGAGTAATTCAAATTATGAAATTGAGAATTTTACAAACAATGTTACTGCATCAATAACAGCTCGTCACATAACCGTAACTGCTATTACTGTTCCGACAGTAAAACAATATTCAAATGATACAGATGTACCGGTTGAAAATGTAGGAACATCAGCTGTAACATTTGATAATGTTGTAAGCGGTGAGAATGTAACAGTTGACTATAAGTATACATATAATGATACATCTGTAGCAGGCAATACAAGTAATATTACAATAAATAATCTTGTTCTAAACAGCACAAACACTGTTAACGCTAACTATAAATTAGATGAAAGCACTCCTACAAAGTCAGGTCACGTTGACGAAAGAGAGGTTGACTCATTAACAGTAACTGCTCCGACTCAATTTGCTACAGCTCAAACATATGGTACTGCTTTAGCTTTAGCCGGTTTAAAGGTACAAGTTAACTTTACATCAGGAGGAACAAGCGCCGGTAGCGAAACATATGTATGGAAAGACGCGTCAACATGGACAAAGCAAGTTGAAGGTCAATCAGATGTAGATGTTACAACAGTTCCGTTTACTCTTGCTTGGTCAGGCACAACAGATGTACCGACTCAAGGTGAAACTCTTAATGTTCAAAGAAGTACAAAGGGTATCACTGCATCATACACAGGTACAAGCGTAACAGGTACAAGTGATCAGATTACAGTAAATCCAATCACATTGACTAAGATTAAAATTACAGGTACTGATCAGACAAAGGTGTATGATGGTAATGCAGATTTGACGCCAAATCCGGCATTTACATATGCAATTACAGAGGGTATTATAAATAGTGACCCGGTAACGGTTGCGCCTAATACTGTTGAATATGCAGAGGCTGATGTACATGCATCTGAGCCGTTAAATATCACAGGTTTCCATTTGACAAATAATAATGATGGTAACTATAAACTTGGTACTCCTGATGTAACAGGTACACCGAACGGTACAATTACAAAACGTCCGATTACTTTAACAGCTATCACAAATATTCCTGCAATCAACAGATTTGAGGCAGGTACAGGCACAGACCAAACTGCAACAAGTGCTGCAAACGGCGGTGCTACATTTGAGGCGGCAAGTAAAGACACTGGTATTGTAAGCGGTGAA
>ERZ1106915.2025-NODE-2025-length-13322-cov-3.158815_pt1 | contig 13322 bp, 10 predicted proteins | sample MGYA00403653_ERZ1106915 | MGnify/ENA primary metagenome ERZ1106915 (study PRJEB35170, sample SAMEA104062404) | human gut metagenome | biome: human gut; feature: human-associated habitat; material: faeces | place: Denmark | collected 2012-06-06 ... | reverse complement strand
CAGGACGAAAACCGTCCGATCCGCGTGGTGAAAAAGTATGTGGAAGAACATTTTGGAGAGCCGCTGACGCTGGAAGAACTCAGTCGGGTTGTGGATCTCTCCCCGACGTACCTCAGCACGATCTTTAAGAAGGATACGGGGATGACGTTTCTGGAATACCTCTCGAAGGTTCGCATGGACATGGCAAAAAAGCTCTTAAAGGAGACAAATGACACGGTGGCCGATATATGCGGGAAGGTCGGCTACAGCGATGTGCGGTATTTCACGAAGACCTTTACAAAATATGCGGGCTTAAAGCCCAAGGAATACAGAAAGCTGTACTCATGATGGAGAAGAAACATACCGATGAGAAAAATTACCTGTCCGTTCGGATCAAATGGTGCGCATTTCTCGCAGCCGGGCTGGTCGGGGCATTCCTCGTGAGAATGTGGGTGGTGTGCATCCGGGAAATGCAGTCCCTGATGGTCCCGGCTGTATTTACGGCGCTTTCCGCTGCTCTGGCGGTGATCGTTTACCGGACGGTGCTGATCCCATACCGGGAGACTCGGAAGATCTATGAGCAGTTTGTCATGGGCTATGTCATGGAGGACCTTTTTAAGGTCCGCTATCCGTTTTCACCGGAGAGTGAGCAGGCAGTCCTGCGCCTGAACGAGATCATCGACCGGAACAACCTGATCGCGATCTCGAAGAAACAGGCGGAGTATCTGGCGCTTCAGAACCAGATCAATCCCCATTTCCTCTACAACACGCTGGAGGGGATCCGGAGTGAGGCGCTGATCGCGGGGCTGGACAGCATCGCGGAGATGACGGAGGCGCTGGCGACCTTCTTCCGCTACACGATCTCAAACCTGGAAAATCTCGTGACGCTGGAGGACGAACTTGCCAATATCGAGAATTATTACTATATTCAACAGTTCCGATTCGGTTCTAAACTGGACCTGAAGATCCAGTATGACCGGGATCCGGACGACGATTTCACGGAGATGGATTTTCTGCAGTGCAAACTTCCGAAGCTGACACTGCAGCCGATCGTGGAAAATTCCATCTACCACGGGATCGAGCGAAAGATCGGAAAAGGTCATCTTGTGATCCGGATCAGTGCGAGTGAGGAACGGCTCTACATCAGGATTTCCGATGATGGGCGCGGAATGACGGACGAAAAACTGAAGGAACTGAATGAAAAACTGCGCCGTCTTGATGTGGAGACAGATGTCCCGGAAAAAGAGGAGGAGAAGAAGCCGGCCCGCGGCGGGATCGCGGTGGTGAACGTGAACAGGCGGATCAAGCTCCTCTTCGGCGAGGAGTACGGAATCCATGTCTACAGCAAAGAGGGGATCGGAACTGATGTCATAGTGGAGCTTCCGCTGGTGCGCGACGGGGATCGTCAGGGAGGATGGCGATGAGAAAAGAACTTCTTCGGATATCGCATGTTGATCTTGAACGGGACGGAGAGCTGCTCCTGGATGATCTGGAATTCCAGATGTTTGCCGGGGAGATCGTTGGCCTGGTGGCGCGGAACCGGAAAGGCCAGAAAGAGATGGTGGATCTGATCTGCCGGAACGATCCGATCAGCCTGGGATCCGTGTGGTATGACGGAAACGTTGTAAATAGCTACGCCTACAGCAGCGGGGCGTCCAATAAGGTGGCGCTCATCGAACAGAAGAGCCATCTCGTGCAGGGCTTAAGCGTTGTGGACAACCTTTTTATCCTGCGGGAAGGTTTCCGGAAATATTTTATCAATGAGCAGGTGATCTTCAGCCAGGCGGTCCGCTTTTTTGAGGAAAAAGGGCTGAAAGTGGACCTGGAAAAGAGAGTGGAGAACCTGACAGAGCTTGAGAGATGCTTTGTGGAGCTCGGAAAGGCGCTGCTTTCGGGCTGTCATCTCATTATCGTGGACAACCCGGCGAACTATCTGAGCCAGTATGAGCTCTTCGAGTTCCAGCAGATGTTAAAGAAGATCCGGAAAGAGGGGATCTCCGTGCTCTATGTGGGAAACCACCACCAGGAGCTCTTTAAGATCGCGGACCGGACTGCACTTTTTTCGGACGGTCACATCTACAAGGTCTTTGAGCGGGATGAGATGACGGACGAAAAGATGGCACCGTACATCTCAGAATGGAAGATCATGTCCACGGAGAATGATCAGGATGCCGAGGATGACGGGATCCTGCACTTTCACACCGTGGGAGTCGGAAATTTAAATAGTCTTCGCTTCATCCTGCACCGCGGTGAGTGTATGACGATCCTCGACAAGGAAAATAAGATCGCAGGGGACATGATGGATCTGATGACCGGAAAAAAGCGGTGCAGATCAGGATGGATCACGGTGGACCATGTGACCTACACACAGAAAAAAGCGGCGGATTATCTCGATGAGGGGATCGCCGTGATCCCGGCGGACGGGGTGAACCGGCTGCTGTTTCTGGATGAGAGCTACATGGAGAACCTGACATTTCTCCTGGACCGGAAACTCAGAAAAAGCCTGATCCCGCGGAAAATCTACAGGAGTATCCATTCAGAATATCTGCCGCTCGTGGGACCGGTGATCGATGCGCCCTGTGTGCGCAACATTCCGCAGGAAGACCAGTTTGCCCTGCTCTATCATAAGATGAATCTTCTGCGCCCGCGGATCATGGTCTGCATCCAGCCGCTCGCAAAGGGCGACATGTTCTGCCGGATGAGGATCTTAAATGTGCTGCGCCAGATCCAGAAACAGGGGACGGCGATACTCATGATCACCGCGAGTATCTCCGATACGCTTGATATCTCGGACCGCCTGCTCGTCGTGGAGCAGGGGAAGGTGGCGGCAGTATATGAGAAGAGTGAGTTTAAGAGAATTGTGAGGTAGGATTGGAGCTGCCCCGTCCTGTTGTATACATCAAAATATTGTCCCCTATAACCGTAGGATTGTCCTCTGTTATGGGGGACATTTTTCATGTAAGATGGAACTAACAGGGGAGGTCTATATGAACGAGTACATAGGAATCGATATCGGCGGGACGAAAACAGCCATCGTTCGTGGAGACGAGAACGGAACGATCCTTAAAAAGAAGCGATTCGCGACGACAACGAAGGGAGAAACTCTGGAAATGATCTTTCAGAGCGTTGCGGATCTGAAAACAGATCAGACGAAAGCGATCGGCGTCAGCTGCGGCGGACCGTTAAACAGCAGGACGGGTGTGATCCTGGGACCTCCGAATCTTCCGGGATGGGACGAAGTTCCGATCACGGATATGCTGACGGAGCGGTTCGGACTTCCGGCATATTTAAGAAATGATGCGGATGCCTGTGCCGTGGCGGAATGGCAGTTCGGAGCCGGAAAAGGCGCGGAGAACATGATCTTTCTTACCTTCGGAACCGGGATCGGCGCGGGGCTGATCTTAAACGGAAAGCTTTACGAAGGAACATGCGGGATGGCCGGGGAGATCGGTCATGTACGGCTTTTTGAGGATGGACACGTTGGCTACGGAAAGTCCGGCTCGTACGAAGGATATGTGAGCGGCGGCGGGATCGCCCAGTACGGAAAAGGAACCGCGGCGGAGCTAGGAAAAAGGGCGGAAGAAGGAGATCCGGAGGCGCAAAAGATCTGGGCGCAGACAGGAGAACATCTTGGAAGCATGCTGGCGATCCTGATCGACCTTTTAAATCCGGAGGTGATCGTCATCGGAAGTATTTTCGTCCGGGCGGAGAAGTATCTGAGAGCTTCCATGGAAGAAAAGATCCGGAAAGAGGCACTGAAATCTGGCGCAGAGATCTGCCGGATCGTTCCGGCGGGACTCGGGGAATCGATCGGAGATATCGCGGCACTCTGTGTTGCCATGAACCTGTAAAAAATGAAAATGCCGGGATTTGCGGAGAAACCACAAAAAGAATGTAACTGTCCGGAATCCCTGCAGTTACAGGAAAAACATTAGAAATATAGCCACAAAAGGATGTGCAGGACACATTTTCGCACACATAAAAAATGAACCGGGAGACCGGATCAAAATAGAACTGGAAAGCGGGGGAGAAGATGGGCGAAGTAATTGTTTCAATGAAAGACATCGTCAAGACATTCCCGGGTGTCAAAGCCCTGGATCATGTAAATTTCGAACTCCGGTCGGGAGAGGTCATGGCGCTTCTCGGGGAGAACGGAGCAGGAAAATCTACACTGATGAAGATCTTAAGCGGTGTTTATACAAAAGACAGCGGAACGATGACCATATTCGGAACGGAATATGACAATCTGACACCGAAGCAGGCACAGGCCGTCGGCGTTGCGATCATCCACCAGGAGTTAAACATGTGCCGCCACTTATCGGTTGCGGAAAACATGTTCCTCGGAAGAGAGAAGGTCAACGGGATCGTCTTAAATGACCGGGAGATGGAGGCAGAGGCGGCAAAGATCCTCGGAGATCTGAAGATCGACATCGACCCGAGACAGACCGTCGGCGATCTTCCGGTATCCAAACAGCAGATGGTCGAGATCGCGAAGGCACTTTCGATCCACGCGAAGATCCTGATCATGGATGAGCCGACTTCTTCCCTGACAGCGAAAGAGATCGAGGAGCTCTTCCGGATCATCCGCCAGTTAAAGGCAGACGGCTGCGGAATCGTCTATATCTCCCACCGCCTGGAGGAGCTGAAGGCTATCGTGGACCGGGTAACGATCATGCGTGACGGTCAGTATATCACAGACGGAAATTTCGCGGATATGACGATGGATCAGATCATCGCGAATATGGTCGGCCGTGAGATCAAAGAACAGTTCCCGAGAGTCTCCTGCCCGAAAGGAAAGAAGATCTTCGAGGTGAAAAACTTAAATGCCGGACATCTCGTCCGCGACATCAATTTCTCCCTCTATGAGGGCGAGATCGTCGGATTCGCGGGACTGATGGGAGCGGGACGTACCGAGACAACGAGAGCGATCTTCGGAGTTGACCCGAAGACCAGCGGGGAGATCTGGCTGGACGGAAAAGAAGTGAAAATCACCTGTCCGATGGACGCGATCAAAGCCGGGATCGTACTGGCGCCGGAGGACCGGAAAAAAGACGGTCTCTGCACGAAACTCAGCATCCGTCATAACCTGGCACTCCCGAACCTGGACCTCATCTGCAGCAAGCTCGGCGTGATCAGCAGTAAAAAGGAGGACGACCTCTGCGAGAAGGCGGTGAAGGACCTCCTGATCAAGACCCCGACGGTGGAGGTCAACGCGGGCAATCTTTCCGGAGGAAACCAGCAGAAAGTGGTTGTTGGAAAGTGGCTGGCGAGAAATTCCAGAGTCGTGATCTTCGATGAGCCGACACGAGGCATCGATGTAGGCGCGAAGGTCGAGATCTACAACCTGATGAACCAGTTAAAGAAGCAGGGCATTGCCGTTATGTTCGTCTCCTCGGAGATGCCGGAAGTCCTGGGGATCGCGGACCGCGTCATCGTCATGTGCGACGGAAAGATCACCGGCGAAGTCATGGCGAAGGAGACAAGCCAGAATGAGGTTCTGAAGTTCGCTACCGAATTTGAGAAGAAACAACAGGTTAGCTGAGGGAGGACAGGGGAATGAATGAAAAGAAGCACAGTACAGTAAAGCGGATCCTGGGGACACGCGGAATGGGCGCGGTCATCACGGCATTCGCGGGACTGATCATCATCTATGTAGCATTCGGTCTCATCGACCGTAAAGTATTTGCCGGACAGAACGTCATGAACCTTCTGCGTTCCATGTCAAAGTACCTTCTGATCGGCGTCGGACAGAGCTATCTTCTGATCACCGGAAACATCGATCTCTCGATCGGTTCCATGGTCGGAATGAGCGCCATGATCTCGGCAACCCTGATGGCGATGGGCGTCAATCCGTTCGTTGCGATGGCGGTTGCGATGGCGTGCTGCCTGGTTACCGGAGTGATCAACGGAATGTTAGTCGGAAAGTTCAAGCTTCCGCCGTTCATCGCGACACTCGGAACCATGTTCGTGACACGAGGCGTTGCCTACATGGTCAACAACAACCGAAACACGGACGCGATCGCGACCGGTATCGGAAAAGAGGCTGGCGATAAGTTCCAGAACTTCTTCTACTATGGAAAGACACTCGGTGTTTACAACACCTTCTGGATCGCGCTTGTGATCTTTCTGATCTTCTTCTTCCTGCTTTCCAAGACCCGCACAGGAAGACATATCTACGCGATCGGTTCCAATGTGGACGCTGCGAAATTATCCGGTGTCAATGTTGTAAATACAACAATTAAAGCGTACCTGGTCAGCGCTGTCTGCGCATGTGTCGTTGGTTACATCCTCTGCGCACAGGCCGGTATGGGCAACATGGAAGCAGGAAACATGTACGAGATGTACGGCGTTGCAGCCGGCGTTATCGGCGGCATCTCCCCGCTCGGCGGAACAGGACTTCTGCTCGGAACCTTTGCCGGTGCGGCTGTATGGCAGACACTGGAGAATGGTCTGAACATGATCGGTGCACAGGTCGGCATCCAGAGACTTGTCATCGGTATCATCGTTGTGTTCTCTGTACTTCTTGATGTTGTCGTTCGTTCCGGAAACTTCGGAAAGAAAGCATCCAAATAAGACAGAAAAAAACTGTTTTGTGTCTGCGGCATTTTGCAGCAACAGTCGGTCCGCGGTCCTGCATGAGAATAAGCAGGATGCTGGTCCGGAAATATCGTTACATGGATATCTAACTCCCATGGTATACGGGGGTTACATATAAGAAATCTTAAGGAGGATTTTTATGAAAAAGAGATTGTTCGCACTGTTAAGCTGTGCAGCCCTTGCGGCAGCCAGCATCACCGGCTGTTCCAGCCAGAAACCGGCAGAATCCGCAGCAGCCAGCGCGGAAGCCACAGAGACTACAGGAGCTCCGTCCAAGGAAGTCGGCGACTGGAAGATCGCGCTGATCACGATGGACTCCATCGACCAGCACTGGGTAACCTTAAATGAGGGCGCTCAGGCAGAGGCAAAGGCACTCGGCGTTACCGTAAGCTTCATGTCCCCGAACACAAAGGACGATGCACAGCAAATCGAGTGCGTGAACAACGCAGTTGCAGGCGGCTATGAGGCGATCATCGTAGCGGCAAACGGCCCGGACGCGATCTCTTCCGCATTAAAGGAAGCCGCTTCCACAGGCGTGAAGATCGTGTATGTTGACTCTCCGGCAAACGTAGAGGCAGAGGCAACCTTCTCCACAGACAACGAGGCAGCTGGTAAGACAGCAGGCGATGAGATGATCAAGGCTCTCGAGGCAGCAGGCATCACATCCGGTAAGATCGGTATCGTAAACGTAAACGCAGCAACAGACTCCACCGTTAAGAGAGAAGCAGGCTTCCGCTCTGCATTCGAAGGAAAGGGCTATGAGCTTATGGAAACTCAGTACGGCGAAGGTGATGCAGCGAAGTCCCAGACCATCGCTGAAAACTACATCACACAGGGCGTTGTCGGCATCTTCGGCTGCAACGAAGGTTCCACGACTGGTACCGGTAATGCGATCAAGGCATCCGGAAAGACAGATATCGTAGGCGTTGGCTTCGATAAATCCGATGCGATCATGAACCTCATCAATGACGGATATCTCCTCTGCACAATGGCTCAGAACCCTGATATTATGGGTAAAGAGGGCGTAAAGGCAGCTGTCAGAGCGTTAGAGGGCGAAGAGCTCGGCGGCGCTGTCAGCGATACAGGCGTATCTGTTCTGAAGAAGAATTAAGATCAGTGGTAACTGTGAAGGTACTGAACAGTTACGATCAGTGAAAATAAACTGGAACTAACTGAAAAAATGAATTAAAATAATTGCAGTTGGAAAGAAAACGGCTGCTGGACATGCAGGATCAGGGAACGCCGGGCCGAAAGGATCGGCGTTCCCTGCATATCAAGGACAGGAGGAATTTTTCATGAAACGCAGTGAGATCAACGCAGCTTTAAAAGAAATGGAACAGATGATTAGGGAGTATCGCTTCGCGATCCCGCCATTCTGCAATTTCACACCGGAAGAGTGGAAGGAAAAAGGCCATGATTACGATGAGATCCGCGACAACATGTTAGGATGGGATATCACGGACTACGGTCTCGGGGACTTCGATAAGGTCGGATTTTCCCTGATCACGATCCGCAACGGCAACCTGAAGATGAAGGACAAATACACAAAGACATATGCGGAAAAACTCCTGTACATCAAAGAGGGACAGTACTCCCCGATGCACTTCCACTGGTCAAAGATGGAGGACATCATCAACCGCGGCGGCGGAAATGTCCTGATCCGTGTATATAATTCGACAAAGGATGAGGACCTTGACAAGGTGAACGATGTCCATGTCCATGTGGATGGCAGAGAGATGGTCGTTCCGGCCGGCACCCAGGTGCGCCTGACTCCTGGCGAGAGCATCTCCATCTACCCGTACATGTACCATGATTTCGAGGTGGAAGAGGGCAGCGGCCCGGTTCTCTTAGGCGAGGTCAGCCAGTGCAACGATGACAACGTGGACAACCGCTTCTACGAGAAAATGGGAAGATTCCCGAAGATCGAGGAGGATGAGGCTCCGTACCGCCTGCTCTGCAACGAGTATCCGGAGGCAAAATAGATGGCGGATCAGAGAACACTGATGGCGGTCTGCGGGAACATGGAGCAGATCGCCGGAGTCCGCCGGATCGAATTTCAGGACGGGCGGGCGTCGGGACTCCGCTGTGCGCTTGTGGAAAACGGACCGGTGGAGATGTCGTTAATGATAGATAAATGCCTGGATCCGGCGTGGATCCGGTATAAGGGGATCAATTTAAGTCTTCTCACAAAACCGGGACTTCAGGGGCGGAATCCCTACGATACGGCGGGGGATGAGGCGGTGCGCTCGATCATGGGCGGTGCGATGTTTACCTGCGGTCTCGGGAACGTCCACGGAAACCGCGTGGTGGACGGTGTGGAATATCCGACGCATGGGAGAATGCGGACGACTCCGGCCGAGAAGGTGTCCATGGACGCATTCTGGGAGAACGGAACGTATAAGATCCGGGTGTCCGGGGAGATGCGGGAGGCGCGGATCTTCGGAGAAAATCTCGTGCTGAGGAGAACAGTGGAGACGGTTTACGGAAAGCGGGAGATCGTGTTCACGGACGAGATCGAGAACCAGGGATTTGAGGAGCAGCCACTCTGTTTTCTCTATCACTGCAATGCCGGATATCCGTTTCTTGTGCCGGGGCTGCGGATCGTGATGCCGTCGATCATGACCGGACCGCGCGACGCGGCTGCAGAGGCAGGAAAAAGCCGCTGGAACGTCATGGATGAGCCGGAACCGGGAGCTCCGGAGCAGGTATTCCAGCATGAGCTGGCGGCAGATCAGAACGGAAATACGTTCGCGGCTTTCGTGAACGAGGAGCTTCAGATCGGGCTCTGCATCCGGTTTGAAAAGTCAGCGATCCCCTACCTGACCCAGTGGAAGAGCACGGCGGCCGGGGATTTTGCGATGGCGCTGGAGCCGACAAACTGCGGATTTGACGGACGGGCCGGAAAGACGCAGATCTTAAAACCATTTGAAAAACATGAGAACCGGATCCGATTCCAGATCCTGGACGGAAAAGACGAGATAAAACGACTGGAAGATGAGTGCAGGGAGGTATTGAAATGTACGATGTGATCGCTCTTGGTGAGCTTCTGATCGATTTTGCGGCGAAGGAGACGGATGCGGACGGATATCCGACGATGAAGGCGAATCCGGGCGGAGCGCCGGGAAATTTCCTTGCGGCATTGAATAAATATGGGGCGAAGACGGCATTTCTCGGAAAAGTCGGGGATGATGCGTTCGGAAAGCTCCTCTTAAAGACATTTGAAAAAGCTGGGATCGAGACGAAGGGAATCGTGACCGATCCGTCGGTGTTTACGACGCTGGCGTTTGTGACCTTCTCTCCGGAGGGAGACCGGTCCTTCAGCTTTGCGAGAAAGCCGGGAGCGGATACGCGACTGAGCTTTGAGGAGATCGACCTGAACATGATCGATGAGTCGTCGGTCTTCCATTTCGGAACCTTAAGTCTCACGGATGATCCGGTGCGCAAGGCAACGAAAAAGTGCGTGGAATATGCGAAGGAACACGGAAAACTTATTACCTTCGATCCGAACCTCCGTCTTCCGCTCTGGGAGACGCCGGATGCGGCAAAGGAGCAGATCTTATGGGGACTCGCCCATGCCGATGTGGTGAAGATCAGTGATGAGGAAGTGGAGTTCTTATGGGGCATCACGGATGAGAAAGAGGCGGCGAAGAAGCTACTTGATGAGTTCGGGATCCGTCTCGCGATGGTCACGATGGGACCGAAAGGGGCATACCTGGCGAACCAGGATGGCGCGGCGTACGCAAAGTGCCCGGAGGTAAAACCGATCGATACGACAGGAGCCGGGGATATCTTTGGAGGAAGTGCGGTTTCAAGACTCTTAAAGACCGGGAAAGCGCCGGAAAAACTGACGGAAGAAGAACTTGCCTTTATCGGTCAGTTCGCCTGCACGGCGGCGAGTCTTTCAACAACGCAGTCGGGCGGGATCCCGAGTATTCCGGAGGAAGAGGATGTTCTGGATTACTTTTCAAAGGTAGGAATTTTCTGAACTGAAAATTCCGTACAATACAGTGGTGGTAGCAGATTTTGCCGATTCGGAATGCGAAGCATCGGCAAAATCCCGTTACAGGGCACGGACACGGAGTGCCCGTGTGCTGTAACAGTTTTGGAGAGAATGCAGGCTTAAATGGAAAGCCGCATCTATGTGACGAAGCTGGTATTTAGAGCAGTTCTGGCTGGATAGGAATCCGGAACTGCCGGGATACCGGCTTTGTTGCTTTTGGGGAATTGTTTGGGAAATGCGCCCAGAAAGACCATGTTTAGGTGGAAGGTGATTCCCGGGATTTCCGACATCATTGAAATTGTCGGAATTTTGCTGGAAGAGATCACCAACTCACTGCTTCCGGTATTTGTTTGGCGTGCATCCAACGATCTTTTTAAAGCAGCTTGTAAAATAACTCTGTGAGGAAAAGCCGGTATTCTGGGCGATCTCAGCAATTGCGAGACTGGGATCTGCCAGGAATTCCCGGCTTTTTGTGATCCTGTATTCCAGGAGATACTGAAAGGTCGTCATGCCGGTCATGCGCTTAAAAAAGCGCTCACATTCCTCCGGGCAGAGACCGATGGATGCGGCGATCTCGGACAGGGTGAGCTTTTCTGAAAAGTGTGCATGGAGAAATTCCATGGTCTTAGTGAGCCGCTCGTTTGAGGTACTGTTTCCGGGCGTGTCCGGCATCACGGAACATCTGGCAAGTTTTAGAATGTCCGGCCAGGCAGAGAGAATCTCTCCATGGAGCAGGAGTTCCCAGCCATCGAAATGTTCGCCCTCTGAGATGTTCACGATCCGTCTTACGGTCCTGGTGAGGCGGATACCGGCAGGATGGCTGGCGTCAAAGAGAAAGGCCGGAGGCAGGTTTCCGGATAAAAATGGGGCAATAACAGCCTGATAGAGAGCCTGATTGTCTTCCACGGCAATCAGGCTGGGAAGAAAATCAACACAATAGTAGGCAGAATCCGGTTCGACAGGTTCTACAAAATGAGCGGACCGGCTGTTGATAAAAAATCCATTTCCTTTGCTGACAAAATAAGACTTTCCGGCAGTCTGAAAACGAATTTTGCCTTTTGTGATAATACAGAGCTGGAAATCCTCATGCCAGTGCCAGCGCACAGTGGGATAATTCCGGTCTGAAAAATCGGTCATATAGACAGAGACTGGAAGCAGATCTGAAATCCGGATCGTATCTTCTTCCTGATTTTCTTTTATAGACAGTCTATTTCGGATCATAGGGAAAACCTCACGTTATAAAAAACGAGAATCTCAATATATTGATAAAATATATGGATATTTTGATATACAGAACCATTTAAACCCGATATACTGAAAAAGTCAAGTGAATTATACAATCGGTGAATGTGTGAAGAGTTACGATTGTGCCATGTGGAATTTTCAGAACAAAAATTACTGTTGATGAAAAGTAATATTACAACTAAAAAAATGGGAGGAACTTATGACAGAAACAAAGGAAAAGAACAGGCAGAAGCTGGGAATTTTCTGCTGTATTGCCGGTGGAGTCGGCTGGGGACTTTCGGGGACATGCGGGGAGGCGTTGTTTTCCCAGTATCCGATCGATACGTCCTGGGTGACGGCTGTGCGGATGACTGTGGCGGGAACGTTACTGTTACTCTTTGCGCTTGCGAAGCACAGTCTGGATTTTAAAGCGCTTGGAAAAGATAAAAAGGGGATCATGGAGATCGTTCTGTTCGCTCTGGCGGGACTTGCACTCTGTCAGTACGCGTACCTCAGTGCCATCAAATGGACAAACTCCGGAACGGCGACGGTGATCCAGAATCTCTCCATCGTATTTATCGCAGTTTATGTCTGCCTGACGACAAGAACGAAACCGGATAAGAAGACGGTATTCTGTATTCTGCTTGCACTCATCGGTGTCTGGCTCCTCGCGACAGGAGGAAAACCAGGAAATATGGAGCTGACACCGGCACAGATTGCACTTGACCCGTGCAGTGGTTCTGCGATTGTAACTGATACGACGACAGGAGAGCTGTTAGCAATGGTATCTTACCCAGGCTATGATTTGAACAAGCTTTCTGGAACAGTTGATGCTGAATATTGGAATAAAATAGTAGGTCAACTATCGGTGGACCATTTTGAAAAAGCAATTTCTGATGATTATAGATTTGCTCAGCAATTTGAAGGCTATTTACCGAAAGTAAAAGAAAAGGCCGCTTTATTTGCGAAGAATCCGACCGATCTTGGCACACGCTGTACCGTATTCATGAATTCCAATGTAAAGCAGGCACAGAAGGAAGGTGCTACCGTCGCCGATATCTCTGCCGGACTTGCCTACTCCGTCATTAAAAATGCTTTATTCAAGGTTATCAAAGTAACGGATGCCAAAGAGTTCGGTAAAAAAGTCGTAGTCCAGGGCGGAACCTTCTACAACGATGCCGTCTTAAGAAGCTTCGAAAAGATTTCCGGTTGTGAGGCTGTACGCCCCGATATCGCAGGTATCATGGGTGCATTCGGTGCTGCATTAATTGCAAGGGAACGTTGCAAAGGCAAAGTGACAACCATGCTGGGTATCGATAAAATTAATGCCATGGAATACTCCACTTCCCTCGCCAGATGTAAGGGCTGTACCAATAACTGTCTCCTTACCATCAACAAATTTTCCGGCGGTCGTCAGTTTATCAGCGGAAACCGTTGCGAAAAAGGCATCGGCAAAGAGAAAAACAAGGATAATGTTCCAAACCTTTTTGCATACAAACTGAAACGTATCTTTGATTATGAA
>ERZ1106915.2010-NODE-2010-length-13485-cov-6.818019_pt1 | contig 13485 bp, 10 predicted proteins | sample MGYA00403653_ERZ1106915 | MGnify/ENA primary metagenome ERZ1106915 (study PRJEB35170, sample SAMEA104062404) | human gut metagenome | biome: human gut; feature: human-associated habitat; material: faeces | place: Denmark | collected 2012-06-06 ... | reverse complement strand
CTACATGCATATCTACTGCACTGATCTGATGGTTTTCATAAGTATTGTAATAATACCATCCTTATGGCAGACCGTGGTTACGAAAGTTTTAATACCTTTGCACACCTGATCCGGAAGGGAATGTATTTCGTTATCCACATGAAGGAAATCAACAGTAATGGTATCCTTTCCGCTTATGATTTGCCTGACAACAAATTCGATACTCATATAAGAACAACACTTACCAGACGCCATGCGAAAGAAACACTGTGGAATCCTAAAACCTATACCATACTTCAGCCTTCTACCGATTTTGATTTTCTTGATGAAAACTGCATGTATTACGATATTGAATTCCGTATTGTACGTGTTCGCCTTGATAATGGAACCTATATCTGTATTGCCACCAATCTTTCAGAAGAACTTCCTCTGGAAGAAATCAATAAACTTTACCGGATGCGCTGGAGCGAGGAAACAAGCTTCCGTGAACTCAAATACACCATTGGTCTGATCAACTGGCACAGCAGCAAGTATGATGGAATCCTTCAGGAAAGCAATGCCCGTATGATTCTGTATAATTTCTGTGAATTAGTGACTTCTCACGCTGTGGTAAAAACATCTAAAAATACCAAACACGTCTATAAAATTAATTTCGCCATCGCAGTAAACATATACAGGGCATATCTCAAACACGATGGTAACGAAACAGAGACCATGCTTCTCATACAAAAGTATCTGACACCTGTCAGGTACAATCGAAAATATCCTATCCACCTCCGTCCAAAGAGAAATAGGGATTTCATGTATCGTGTTGCATAAATCTCGTTACCATTATACTCCATTATGAGGCAGATATGCAATCTGTCTTTTTACCACACGTACCCCATTATTATTTCGCAAGTTAGCAAGCAGTGCCCCCGTACGTACACGGGCGCGTTTTGCTTGTTGGAGGCACATCCCCAATCCCCTTAGAATGTCATCTTCGATGCCAAGCTGCGCCCTCACTTTGTGAGTGCTGATACATTCCTGCTCTGCCGGAATATAAAAAAGAGGGCAACCTCCAATTTATATTTTTGATGATTGCCCGCATGCTTATCTTTCCTGCTGCCGTTTCTTTTTCATGTCTTCCTCTATGTCCCAGCTCTGCTGAGCAGCATAGAAGGATTCCACATTTTGCTTCGCTATCTGATAATCCCGCATCTCTTTTTTTATTTTCTTGTATTCGCTGTAATCTGCCTTTTTCTCTGAAAGCAGTCTTACAAATTCTTCATTCAGATCTTTTACCTTTGGGATCTTTCCATCTGGCAGTTTTGAAAATGCTTCCTTGGCTGCCTTATGAAGAGTGATTTCATCCCGATGTGCCTCGAAAAATTTCTTACTATACCCTGATTTTCGGTAAGTAATGTATGTTTCCCTGGTCTTGGCATAATTGATAATGTGAGTCTTTATCACTTTATTTGTTGCCATCTTCTCCTCTGCATCTTTGATGGTTTTCATAAGTTCATGGTATTTTGCAGAACTCCCATCCACCAATGCATCCAGCGTTTTCTTATCGTGAATAGCATGCTGCTGTAAAAACAGAATAGATTCCGCAAACTGTTTCACATTATATTTTTTCGCCCACTGGACATATCCGCCGTTCTTTCCATACCAACTAGATGATACCCAGTCTGCATCCCACCTCTTCGATATCCATATCACGTATCACCTAGTCGGTATCCCACACTTCTGCTCCCTTTCAATTGATACCCCTTTCCTGATATCCCTCTTCCCGGATGCACAACAAGCATATCACCTAGCCGGTATCTTCTGGCAACGGGTGTGCGTATCAGCTAGATGGTATGCAGCTATCGGAAGCCGTTTGTTGATACAAGCATTTACATACCAGTAAGGTGATACATGATAAACGTTGCCGAAATATACTGCATACCTGTAAGGTGGTATCGGATAAACGCTACCGAGATATTCTGTATACCAACAAGGCGATATCTAATAAGAGACACCGAGGTATTCCGCATACCAATAAGGCGGTATCTAATAAGAGACACCGGGATATATTGCATACCAACTAGCTGATATCGGATAAGCGATACCGGAATATATTGCATACCAACAAGGCGATATCGGATGAGCGATACCGGAATGTGCGCATACCAATATTGTGATATCAGGTAAATGGGTACTGTCGGGAATGGGGATTCGGAAATCGGATGCGGATAGAAGTGTACCGACTGAAACGATATCGATTGAACTGTATGCCAATGGACTGGTATCAAAGCACCCGGATTCAGAGTATGAGTATGCAAATGCTATAGGATCCGCATTACCGAGAACTACATAGTGGGCGCAGATCTTTGGGAACATACTGGGTTTTAAGGGATATGGGAACAGAGTGCGGGGGTTCTAATTTATCAGGCGCCAAAGTGTGCCAGAATACAGCATTGGAATGCAATTTTCTTGGCGTCCAGTCAACGCGTACGACATAAGGAACCTTGTGTGCAATTCCGAGAATATTGAAAACATTACTTACTATATAATCTAATAACGTAGTAGTTTAACTACTAGTAGTTTGTAATCCTAGTCTATTGTTTTCCCCCTGTAAATCGGTTAAAATCGTGGATTTTACAGGCATGATTACAAAAAGGGCATATTTGTGTTCAAAAAACGCTTCTATCAATTGATAATTCAAATATACGTAGTAGTTGTTCATGTAGTTGTTGTTCACGTAGTAGTTTGTTTACTAGTAGTTCTTTTACTAGTAGTTGTTTACATAGTAGTTCTTTTACTAGTAGTTGTTTACATAGTAGTTCTTTCTAAATGTCCTCTCTCCCCATTCTGTCTCTGTCAAAAAAAATAAGAGCAGGACACATACCCACTCTCACTTCGTAATCTTTTCAATTTGCAAATTTTATGCTTGTACACCAAGAACCTTACTTGTTGTGTGCCCGTATCCGATAACCTCGCAGTATTCGATTTTAGAAAAATAAACCGTATCTGCCATGTTTTCACGGCCTTTTACCTGAGTCACCGAATTAAACTCGCCTTTGCTCATCACTATACCACAATGATATTTTTATTATAGCACTCATAATCTATGGTTTACAACGATTAAACCTCTTGTGTGCCATTCAGAGGATATTGAATGCATTACTTAAATCCCTTCGGCAATTGCAAATATATTGACATATCCTTCTGGCTTGATTATATTAAGACTATTGAGCAATGATTTTCATTTTTCTGATGCAGGTTATAAAAAGATGGTGAGACCTAACAATGTCGACGCCTCAAATCCTTTATTTTTCTGGCTTTGCGCTATTGGGGTAATGTTCAAGTCCCATCTCCTGCATTGATACATTTATTGAAAAGCCTTGAGAATAGTTATCTCAAGGTTTTCTTTTTATTGAAACAATAGAATGTTCGCGGAGCGTGCATTCTATTGTTTCAATAAAACACATTAGATGTTATAATATAGTCATAAATTCAGGAGGTACACACTATGCCATTACCAAAAGAATCTTCTTACACAACAGATTATATATTCTCTCTTCCGGAAGGGCAGAGAGCGGAACTGATTGATGGTGTTGTTTATGATATGGCACCACCAAACCGGCTTCATCAGGAGCTCGTTTCAGAACTTCACTATAAGATTACTGATTATATCAAAAAAAATAACGGTGCCTGCAAAGTTTTTCCAGCCCCATTTGCCGTTTTTCTAAACGCGGATGACAAAACTTATGTGGAACCGGATATCAGTGTTATTTGTGACAAATCCAAGCTGGATGACCGCGGATGTGTCGGTGCGCCGGACTGGATCATTGAAATTGCATCTCCAAGTACCAAACGCACGGATTACGGTGTGAAATTATTCAAATATCGCTCTGCTGGTGTGCGTGAATACTGGATTGTAAATCCTCTTACGAGAACAGTGAATGTCTATGATTTAGAAAAAGAAGAATTAAATGATCAATACAGTTTTGACGATGACATTGCAGTATGTATTTATGACAATTTGACTATCAATATTACAGAGTTACTAAAACAATAAAAAACTGCTTAGGCAAAACGGAGACATCCGGTTTTCCTAAGCAGTTTTTTATTCATTTACTTCATACAGATAACTCTTGCCTTGTTTTCCAACCCGAACGACGATTTCAAGGTCTGTTAAGATCAGAAGAACGGTCTGCGCAAGCCGCACCGGGATTTTGGCGTGCTTTGCAAAATCTTTTGCAGTAAATTGTTCCGGCAGATCATATGGAACAAACTGCATGTAATCTTCCCTTCGGTCGATACAGACTTCCTCTGCAAACTTTACCGGAATGCGGTCGTACCGCTCACTTCCCTTTTTCTTATCCCTGCTCCATCCATTTAAAAGGCGGTACTCCTCCATATCAAGCAGCGCCAGTTTTAAATGCAGATTTGGATTTGATAAATAAGGGCGGATCTTATAGAGCTCAATAAATGCCATATAGGGATTTCCGGTCTTTGGTGACTTGCGTTTCGGTGAAGTCTCCCCGGTTTCCTCGTCAATCCACGACAGCCACTTGATATGGGGAATTGGATAAACGATCGTGACCGGATATAGTGGCAGAAAAGCGTCAAGCTTCCGCCGCATTTTATTAAATGCCCTTGTCTGGATCTCGATGATCTCCTGCCCGGTGTAGATGTCTGCCACAAAATTTTCAATCGGGATCTCATGCATATCCGTGTCCGGTGCATAATAATTCTTCATGACTGCATGCACTGTTTTTTCGGATAATGTACCGATTCCCTGCCGCATTCTCTGGCTTCCTACAATTTTATTTTTTGTATGATCAAATAAAGTTTTATCGATACACAAGTTTTCGACCTTTCAATTTTTTTATCCTGTAAGGCAGTTCGTAAATCTTCTATTTTTCCGGATGCTTCATATTTTTCAAAATATCGAAACAGTCAAATGTTGCAAAATAATCATCCGGTGTCTCTGCACGACGGATGAGCTGTGTGGAGCCATCTTCTTTTAGCAGGATTTCTGCGGAACGGAGTCTGCCGTTATAATTGTAACCCATGGAAAATCCGTGTGCTCCTGTGTCATGGATCACGAGCAGATCACCCATATCAATCTTCGGAAGCATGCGGTCAATCGCAAATTTGTCACAGTTTTCACAAAGAGAACCTGTCACATCGTATTTGTGATCGCACGGTTCATTTTCTTTTCCCATGACCGTGATATGATGATATGCACCATAAATTGCCGGGCGCATAAGGTTTGCAGCGCAAGCATCCACACCAATGTACTCTTTGTAAGTGTGTTTCTCATGGATCGCTTTTGTCACAAGACAGCCATAAGGTCCTAACATGAAACGTCCCATTTCCGAATAAATGGAAATATCGCCAAGTCCTGCCGGAACTAAGATTTCCTCAAACGCTTCTCTGACACCCTCTCCGATCGCACGGATATCATTTGGTGTCTGATCCGGGCGGTAAGGGATTCCCACCCCACCGGAAAGGTTGATAAATTTAATATCGCAGCCTGTCTTGTCCCGAAGTTCCACCACAAGTTCAAACAGCTGACGCGCCAGCTTTGGATAGTATTCATTCGTAACGGTATTGCTCGCTAAAAATGCATGGATACCAAAGTATTTTGCACCTTTTTCTTTTAAAATTTTAAATCCTTCAATGATCTGTTCATGGGTAAATCCGTATTTTGCATCTCCCGGGTTATCCATGATCCCATTGCTCATTTTAAATACACCACCCGGATTGTAACGGCAGCTGATGGTCTCCGGGATATGTCCGATCGTCTGCTCTAAAAAGTCAATGTGTGTAAAATCATCCAGATTAATGATGGCACCAAGTTCATCCGCAAAAGCAAATTCTTCCGCCGGTGTATCGTTGGAGGAAAACATGATATGCTGTCCGTCAAATCCCTGGGAATCTGCTAACATCAGCTCGGTTAAAGAAGAACAGTCGCATCCGCAGTCGTACTCTTTTAAAATATTTAAAATAAATGGATTTGGAGTTGCCTTTACCGCAAAATATTCGCGGAAGCCCGGATTCCATGCAAATGCCTCTTTCACTGCTTCCGCATTCTCACGGATCCCCTTTTCATCATATAAATGAAATGGTGTCGGGTATTTTTTCACGATCTCATCTAGCTGTTCCTTTGTTACAAATGGTTTCTTTTCCATAAATTCTGCCGCCTTTCGCCATGTATTTTTCTATAGTCTTATCCTGCTGCTATCTGGATTCAGTACTTTCCCTGCTGTCTGTGATATATTGCTCGATCTGTTCATCCAGATAAACATTAAATTCCTGCATGAACTTTAAAATCGTGTCTGTCTCCTCTTTGGAATAACGGGACAAAAACTGCATGTCACGCTTCTCCCACTGCTTATGACGTTTTTCATGTTCCTTAAAAAGGACCTTGCCGCGCTCAGTCAATTTAAAATATACTTCTTTTTTATTTGTCTCCAACGTGTATTTTTCGATCAGACCTTTTGCAAGAAGTTTTTTCGTCATCTTGCTGATCGCACCACGTGTCATCTGCATCTGTTCTGCAATTTTGGTGACATTTGGCAGTTCCAGACGTCCAATATTATCAATACAATGTGTCTCCGAATAACCATACTCATCGAGACACTGGCTTTCTGTCAATTTTGAAAGCATATCCTGATGCTCTAACATAAGAGCGATTTCCTGTAACAAACGTTGTTGTTCTTTCATAGCTCCACCTCGTTTTGTTTCCATGTCAACATTTATCATACCCAATATATCGCATTGATAATTTTATGTCAATGTCTCCAAGGCAAATTTTTTCTCATGAGTTTGCTTTGAAAAAGTTTCTCAGCTGAATGGAAAAAGTGATTGACATTTTACCTAAATTCGCATATAGTCTTTATGAAGAAACGAAGTTTACAACCGTATGGCTCATTGCCTAAGCGGGCTGCTCGTTTCTTTTTTTGTGCGCACAAAATCATATAAATATAATTTTCCATCCTCATCTCTTCTTACAAGCATTTTTGCAGAATATATATGATATCCTTCAAGTTCTCCATTTTCATCATATTTTGGTATGCCAAATCTTGTATCATAACGATACCAGCCTTTCTTTGCTTTCGCTTTTTCATTAGCCCCCTTCAACCTGATTTTATCTTTGGAATGGCAAAATTCATCTGGAAAATCGTTACCAATATAGATTTTTTCGCATGTTTCCAGAATCTCATATGTGTTTCCAATATACTCCTTTAAATATTCCTCAATTTCATTCCAGTCAATGTTTCGCCTTGATTTAAATCTTATATCATTTATCAACACAATGCTTTTATTATTTTCATCCTGAATAATATGAATTCTCTGATCTTTCTTACTGCTCTCTAACTGTATTTTATAAGCTAAAAGACGCAATACATATTCCGGCATTTTTCTTCTTCCAGCTTCCCACTCCTCTATAGTCCGCAATGGAATTCCCTGCTGTCTCGCAAACTCTGCCCTGTTAAATCCGGTGATATTTCTCAATTGTTTCATTCTTTCTGCTATCGTATACTGTTCTCCCATAATTCCCCCTAAAAATAATACCACTCATTGAGTGGTATTATTGTAACATATTCTATGTATAATTCAACTTATTTCACAGATTCTTCCGGAAAAACAGTTTTATATTATCTGTCTTTCCGGAGAGTTTTATCCATAAAAATGTGTATTTGCTTTTCCTTACATTGTCCTGGCAACAACTCTGATTACATTTGCCGCATTAAACTGTAAATCTGCTTTCGTGATTTTATATCCATCAATCTCTTTTCCCGTTTTAACCGCTTCTACAATATCATCGACATTTTTCTGGCATCCTGGCATCTGGATGTCATTGCCTGCATAAATACAGCCGGTAGATGCTGAGATTGGATAAGCTGGTTTGAATTTTCCGGTAATCATCGGCATATCCTGTGAGGTGAACCAGTCGGTCATCACTACTCCTTTAAATCCCCATTCGTCTCTTGCCATTCCCTGGATCAGATCATGGCTGTTTGCTGTATGGATACCGTTTAACAGGTTGTACGAAGTCATGATGGATAATGGCTGTGCTTCACGCACTGCAATTTCAAATCCCTTCAGATAAATTTCACGAAGTGCCCGCTCACTTACATGTGCATTGACAAAGTAACGGTTATCTTCCTGATTATTCACCGCAAAATGCTTGATCGTTGTTCCCTTGCCCCTGTGCTTCTGTACTCCTTTTGTCATTGCTGCCGCAATTTTACCGGAAACATATGGGTCTTCGGAATAATATTCAAAGTTACGTCCGCAAAGCGGATTTCTGTGAATATTTAACGCTGGTGCAAGCCACAGATCTACATGAAATTGTTCCATTTCTGAACCAACCATATCTCCAGCCTTTTCTACAAGTTCTGTGTTCCATGACTGTGCCAGTGCCCAGCCAATTGGAATTGCAGTACAATACTGATAATAATTATCCACTTCCTTCTCATCGATATTTGGATTAAATGGTGTGTATGCATCCCCCATCACCTCTCCACCTGGAAGAAGTGTTCCATCCTTTTTCGTCTTAAAATGTGGCTGCAAGCGAAGTCCGGCAGGACCATCTGCAAGTATCATATTCTTGATTCCTCTTGATTCTTTGCATACAGAAGAGGTATCTCCTGCTGCTCCAGGTACAGTGTATGATGCATTTCCAACAACTTCTCCTCCGTCAGCACGTAAAGTACCCACACAAAATTCTGCTAGCTCTTCCGTTAAAAGCTGCGCCACTAATTCTTCTACAGTTGCTTTTTCTGAAAGAATATCCTGCATGGTAATTTTCTCTGTCTTATCTGTATGGTATTCCTTCCGCATTCCCTGATAAACAACCGTTTTTTGTGCAATTGCTGTTGTGTCAAAGATTACTTTTTCTGCCTGATAACCAGCGGCTTCTTTTTTCTTTTCTTCCAATTTTACAGCATCCGGATGAATCTCATTCAGTGCGACATCCAGTGCAAACAAATTTTTTGCCTTTAATGTTTGTATATCTTCACAGACTTCTATAACTCCTGCAACTTTTGTAGAAGCCGAGCTATTTCCAACCCGGATGATATAGTCACCTTTTTCCAATATCCATGCTGCTTCTTTTTCTGAATAAGACGCCATCTGTTCTGCCTGATACTTTAAGACAATCTCTTCTGTTTCACCCGGTGCCAGCAATTTTGTTTTTTGGTACACTGCCAGCTCCTGATATGGCTTTTCCATTACTCCGCCGGCTGCACTATAATATACCTGAACAACCTCTTTTCCGGCATAAATTTTTCCTGTATTTTTTACAGTTACAGGAATCTGAATTTCATTCCCTTCCACACTTATCTTTCCAGCTTTTATCTCAAAATCAGTATAAGATTTTCCATATCCGAAACAGTACAGTGGTTTCACACCAAAGCTGTCAAAATAACGATATCCAACATAGATACCATCTTCGTACATTTCATCATGTACACTCTCATTATGACTGAATTTTGCGGAAGATGGATAATCCATATAATTTTCTGCCCATGTATCTGTTGTCTTTCCTGATGGATTTACTTTTCCGGTCAACACATCCAGAAGTGCATCTCCACCAAGATTTCCTAGCTGACTCATCAAGAGAATTGCATTGACTCCCGCTATTGATCTCATTTCCGAAAGATCCATAACTCCGCCAATATTTAATACAACAATCAGTTTATCATATACCTCAGCAAGCAGATGAATGTTTCCTCTTTCGTGTGGATATAATCTGTAATCCCCTTCCTCATCAAACCGGTCTGCTCCTTCCCCGGAATTTCTAGCGATCACATATACCGCAGTATCTGTCTCTGACACATCAATGTCATTGATCGTGATAATCTCGCAGTCCGGTTCTTTGTAAGGGTGGTCAAACATTACTGCAAGTTCAGATGTCTGTTTTCTTGCTGCTTCCTCCTTCATCCACTGCACATAAGCTGCTTTCGCAGCGCTGGTATTCTGCTCCTGTCTGTCTAACCATGCGGTTGTCATAACCTCAATTCCGGCATTTTGAAATCCCTGTTCAATGTTTACATTATTTCTTGTGTTTACATCTCCCGATCCCGTACCGCCTTTGATTGTCGCACGCGCTCCATTTCCGAAAAGCGCCACTTTTTTTGTATGAATTGGTAAAGCTCCATCGTTTTCCAGAAGTACCATGCATTCCCCTGCAAGTTTTCTGGAAATCTGCGCATTTATAACTTCTCTCTCTTCAATCTCAGCTGTTTTCGATGCGAAAATTTCTGCCATATAGATATCTCCTCCCTGTAATCCAATTATTTTTATTTTGGTTTATTTTTCTTTTTAAGTCAAGATTTGCCGGAAAATTTTCCTTTTCTAAAGAAGTTCTTCCGGCAAATTTATGTATGATTTATTTCTGATGTCTTGCATCTAAGTCCCTGCGGATCTCTTCATACTTCTGATCTGTGATCTCATAGAAGTACATGGAAATTAAGGATGCGATATATCCTAAGATTGGCATCCCGAATCTTAAGAATACGATCATATTGATAACCGCTGGTGTCTGATCCTGATTTGCCACGAATCCAACTAATCCAAGGAAAAAGCTTGCAATGAATCCACCGATTGCCATACCGAATTTATTGATGAATGTTAAAGAAGAAGATAATAAACCATCTCCACGTTTTCCAAATTTCCATTCTGCATAATCCGAACATTCCGGTAGCATTGCCCAGCCAAGATTGCCTGGAAGTTTTGATACAAATCCAAATGCTCCCATCATACTCATAAGTACAATAACCGGTGCAGTAGGTTTGATCCACATAACAGCAAGTGGCAGGATGGATAATAAGCTTCCAAACCAGTATAATCTCTTTTTACCAATTAATTTGGTAAGTGGTGGAAGTAATGGAATAGAAATGATACTTCCTACTAAAATTGCAGTTGCAACAGGTGATACTAAATCTTCTCTTCCAAGGACATATTTGAAGTAATACATATTTACTGCACTGTATGTAGCGTTTGCAAGTACATCTGTACCGAATGCGATCATCAGCATAAGCATTGGTTTATTACATGCTAGAAGCTGTAAGTTCTCTTTTAAATTGAATTTCTCTTTTTTTACTTCTACATCAACTTTATCATATTTTTTACCACCCCATGCACAGATCCAGAAGGAAACGGTTGTCATGATGCCAATCAGTGCACCATAGAGTGCCCAGCCCTGTTTTCCACCACCGAAAAGTTCTACCAATGGCAGTGCAAGAATTGTGATGACAAACTGGGAAACTGTTCCCATTCCCTGTTTCCATGCAACAATCTCTGTTCTCTGCTGAGGATCCTCAGAAAGAACTGGTGTCAATGCATGATAAGGAATATTTACTACTGTAGATGCTAATGAATATAAAATGTAAATCACATAAGCATATACGACTTTCATCGTTGGTGACATCTCTGGTGCAGTAAATAATAAGAAAATCAGCACACCAAGTACCGGTGCTCCAAAAATGATCCATGGACGATATTTTCCCATTTTACTTCTTGTGTTATCACCAAGCATACCCATGATCGGGTCTGTAAATGCATCAATAAATCTTGATATCAGCATTAAGGTCGCAACCACATAAGAGCTGATTCCGAAAATATCTGTGTAGAAGAATGTCAGAAATGACATTACAAGGAAGAATGCCAGGTTAGAACCTAATCCTCCAAATGAATATTTAAAAACATCACTAAATTTTGCTTTTTCATATTTCTGATTCATATAATTTGCCCCTTTCACCATGGTTTCTACCATCTTTTGATTTATTTTTTATAACCCCAGTCTCTTATACAACTCTTTTGGTGCATCGTTTTTCTCCATGTATTCTCTTATGTAACCCTTCATGCGCATTTCCACCGCTTCATCATGAATCTGTGTATTCTGCGTTGGATCTTCATTTAAATCAAATAACATGTTTCCAAAAGATGTCGTGTCTCCCATCATATCTTTTTTTTCAATTTTCATGACCTTACATCCTTTTGTAAAAGAAAATGGTCCGGCAAGTTCGATATTCTGCAATTCCTCTGGCTGGAACATCTGACGCATATGAGTTGGCATTAATGTATATTCATATACCTTTTCTCCCTGATGGTCTGCTGCATGCATATAAACATATCTGCCATCTGTGACATCCACCTGACTTCCATGATAACCAAATACTGCATATTCACGAATCGGTGTATCATCATCCATCACCTGTTTTAATGGTTTTCCTTCCATATCTTTCGGGATTTCCATTCCAAAATATTCAAGAAGTGTCGGTGCAAGATCAATTGTCTGAACGATAGAATTACGTTTTTCTCCTGCCAGATCCGCACGTCTTGGATCATAGATGAATAGCGGTGTATGTGCAATTTCATTGTAAATTGGCATGCTTGTCTTTCCCCACCAGCCATGTTCTCCAAGTAAAAAACCATGATCTGTATTTACGATCAGCATAGTGTCTTCCCACAGATTGTATTTATCCATCACATCTAACACTTTTCCAAGATAACGGTCACATTTGCTGACTAAAGCTGCATAATTATATCTGACATGTTCAATTGTATTTTCAGATTCCACAGTCGGTGCATATGGTGGCCAGTCGGCTTCCATCGCTGCATCCCCTTCAAAATGATGTGGGTAAAGCTCTTTATCCTTCGGCAAAGTATAGAACGGCTCATGTGGATCGAAGGTCTCAATCTGTAAGAACCAGTTGTCTTCGCCATGGTTTCTCTCGATGAATTCCAAGCCATTTGCAAAAGTGACTGCCTGAGAGGTCTTTTCCTCAGTGTTCATCTCCGCTCTGTTGATCCGATCCTGTGCCATCATTCTTGCATAGAGTGGATACTCTAACATCACTTTCTTATTTTCAAAAACAGTTCCGGCACCTTTTTCATAAGCATGTGCTACATCTGCTTTCCAGTTATCGCCCTCCTGACCTCTCGCAATCTCCCATGAGGAATAGCGGTTGTGATAAGTTGCTCCACCGTCCTCCCAGTAATGCTGATGATCACTGACCAAGTGTGTGTAAACTCCTCCTTTCTTAAGAATTTCCGGCATGGAATCATCAAACGGTTCCATTGGACCCCAGCTTCTGTGGAAGAAATTAATCCTTCCTGTCTGGAGCTCCCTTCTTGCAGGCATACATGGCATGCTTCCTACATAGCACTGTTCAAACTGTACACATTTTTCTGCAAGTCTTTTAAAATTCGGTGTTTTAGTCCAGTTGCAGCCGTATGATTCCAGCATTTCGCGATTCAGTGAATCATACATTACCATAATTGCTTTCATAAATTTCTCCTCTCCTTTTTGTGTCTTCATTTATATAAAAATCTGGTGATTTCATATACTTATCCTGTTTGAAAATTTTTCAATTTTCATATATTTATTTTTCTGTAAACGTTTTCAAAGTTATCAAAAAAATAAAGCTTGTGCCTTGCACATGCTCGCGCCGAGCGCGGTTGCTTGCGACAACCTACATCTTCGCGCGAGTGCGCATCATTGGCACGTTAGTGCCT
>ERZ1106915.2002-NODE-2002-length-13530-cov-2.659592_pt1 | contig 13530 bp, 21 predicted proteins | sample MGYA00403653_ERZ1106915 | MGnify/ENA primary metagenome ERZ1106915 (study PRJEB35170, sample SAMEA104062404) | human gut metagenome | biome: human gut; feature: human-associated habitat; material: faeces | place: Denmark | collected 2012-06-06 ... | reverse complement strand
GCATCCTGCCGGGGGACTACTACCGGCGGAGCCAGGGCGAGCGGGACCTGATCTGGGCCTTTGCCTCCTATGAGGCTAACCAGCGGCAAGGGCCGAAAGGCCCGAAGCGGAAAACCATCCGGATCCCCAGCCGCGTCAAAAGGAAGTGAGATCGTATGCCGGGATCATCTATTTCGGAAGCCTCTGTCGTCGTATCTTTTCGTGACCAGTACACGGCTGGGGTGCGCCGCATGACCGACAGCACCCAGGCATTTAGCCAGGAAACACAGCAAATGATTACCCGCCTCCAAAATCTGGGCAGCCGGCAGGATTGGCTGGTCCAGAAGCAGGCTCGGCTACGTTCCAGCATCAGAGACGTCCAGGAGGCCATGAAGCAGCTCAGACGGGACAATGCGGCCAACCCAAGCGCCGAAAATGAAGCTCGTCTGAATTCAATGACCGAGCAATATCAGAGGCTGCAAGAAGAACTGCGGATGTTCGAGGATGAGAGCCGCCGGGTCCGCCGGGAAGCATCTCAGCTGAATGATGAAATATCCCGCCTGCAAAACCGGGCTGGAAATGGGAATGGCGGTAATGGCGGAAACGGCGGTTCCGGCGGTCTTGCGGGTGCCAGAACGATGCTGACACAGCTGGGGAAAGCCGGAATGATCAATATGGCCGGTCAGGCGGTCAGCCAGTGGGCAAACACCCTGGTCGGCTCCGCACTGGGGTCTACCGCCGGGTCGGTGTTCTCCAGCGCCCTGTCCGGAGCCGCCAGCGGCGCCGCCATGGGGTCTATGATTGCCCCCGGCGTCGGTACAGCTGTTGGCGCGGCCATCGGCGGCGGCATCGGATTGCTGACCGGCGGCGCGCAGGTCTACGAGAAGCAGGATGATGCCTACAAGAGCTGGTACAGCGGTCTCTATGAAAATGCCAGCGGCGTCACGGACACCAGTCTCTCCTCCGGTACCACGGTGGCCGGCAGCCGGGAGCAGACCCAGATGGCCTTTGCCCAGCGGCTGGGCAGTGACGAGGCCGCCACGGCGTATCTGGAGCAGGTGAAGGAGATGGCCAAGTCCACCAACTACACCTACGACGAGATCACGGGGTACTCCAAGCTGCTGCTGAACAGCTACGGAGCCGATGAGACGCTGGGCGTCCTGATGAAGCTGTCCGATGCCACGGCTGGCCTGAACCTCAACAGCTCCGACATCAATATGTTCATTTCCGGCCTCTCTCGGATGCGGACCACCGGGAAGGCCACACAGGAATACCTCAACTATTTCTCCGAGCGCGGTGTGGACGTCTACCAGGCCCTGGCGGACGCCACCGGCGCCAGCAAGAGCAGCATCGGGGATATGGTGACTGCCGGGGATATCTCCGGCGGCACCGCGGCCCAGGCTATCCTGGACTACATCGACAAGACCTATGGCGGATTGTCGGAAAAGCTGGCCACCACATACGACGCGATGGTGGACAACCTGGGCGATGTGATGACCGACATCGACGCTGCCATGGGCGAGTCCTACAACGCCGAGCGGGGCAAGGGCATCGCCCAGCAGATCGAGACCTATGGCGGGGAGCTGGGAACGGCGCTGCAGGAGGCCAACCAGGCCATCGGCGCCGGCCGGGCCGCCCTGGAAAATCTGGCGGACAGCTACACCGAGGAGGCCCTGGGAGCCGTCCTGACGGGCAAGGAGACCACCCTGCAGTGGTCCGATGAGAATACCCAGCGGCTGAAGGAACTGAGTTCCCTGTATCAGTCCGCCATGGAGGACTATAAGGACGGGAATACCCAGGCAGGTGCCCTGGTGGAATCCTACCTGGAGGAAGCCCGGGCGCTGGCGGAGGCACAGTACGACTCCAGCGAGGCTGCCATGAGCGTGGCCGACACGGAGAAGGACCTGATCACCGCCATCAATGAGAATACCTCCGCCCTGCGGGGCTGGCGCGGCAGCTATGACACCAGCCAGGCGTTGACCAAAGGCCGGGCCGCCGGCGCTATCGCCGGGGACCCACAGGCGATGGGGGATGTCAGCTACAACGCGGAGCTGGGGACCGGATCGGCGTCGACCATCGTCCGGCAGAAGGCCGGCCGGGCTGGCAAGTTCGCCACCGGCATCGACTATGTACCATACGACAACTTCCCCGCTCTGCTCCACCAGGGAGAGCGGGTGCAGACGGCGGAGGAAGCCCGGAGTGACCGAGGGAATCGGCCCATCGTGATCTCCGGCAACAGCTTCACCGTCCGGGAAGAGGCGGACATTGACCGGGTGGCCTCCGCCCTCCTGGAGAAGATCGAGCTGGCGGAAAGGCGGGGGTGAGCGGTGCAGATCTGCTTTATTAAGGACGGAACCTCTCTCACCCTGCCGGTGACGCCGGCGGGCTATACCTGGGCGGTGGGACGGAACATCGAGACCATCAACATCTCCCAGCTGGGGGACGTGTACCGGCCCGGAGGCCGGAGCCGGTTTGCGGGTGATCCCCTGGAATGCCTGCTGCCGGCCCAGGAATATCCCTGGATGGAGGCCGGCGCCGTGGCGGACCCCCAGTACTACCTGGATATCCTGACAGCCTGGGCGGCTGCTGATGAGCCGGTACGGTACATCGTCTCCGGTACGGAGATCAACACCCTGGTGTACATCGAGAGCGTGGAGTACCGGGAGCAGGACGGCACCGGGGACGTGTACGCCTCCATCCGGCTCCGGGAGTACACGGACCTGGAGGCCCGGGAAGTGGAGCTGGCCGGCGTCCCGGAGACCAATACGGGTAACGCCTCCCGGCCCGCAGAGAGCGCCGGCGAGAGTCAGTCCTACACCATCGTCAAGGGGGACACTCTGTCAGCCATCTGCCGGCGATACTATGGCAAGTACTCGGCCACCTACTACAACGCCCTGGCCAAATTCAATGGGATCAAGAATCCCCACCTGATCTACCCTGGCACCACCATCACCATCCCGCCGGAGTCTGTGCTGCTGGGAGGCTGACATGAAGCTGTATCTGACGAAGCATAAGGGCGGCCAGAGCCGGGACATCACGAGCCTGGCCGTCAGCTGGACGTGGAGCGGGGACAAGGCGTCCATCACCCGGCAGCTGGAGCTGGAGATCGCCTTCGTGGCCGACAGTGACTTGCCGGTGCCGGAGATCGGGGACCTGGTGACCATGGAGGACACGGAACGGCTGTTTGTGGGCGTGATCCTCAAGCGCAGCTTGGGCAGCGAGGACCACACCATGTCGGCCACCGCCTTTGACTATGGCGTGTACCTCAAAAAAAACGACTGCACGGCCAAGTTCACCGGCGCCACGCCGGAGGAGATCACCCGATCCCTCTGCGCGGAGAAGGACATCCCCGTGGCCTCCCTGCCCACCACCGGCATCCAGCTCCGGCGGAAGTTCGCCGGGGTGAAGATCAACCAGGCTGTCACCACCGTGTGGTCCCTGGCTGCGGAGAAAAATGGGAAGCGGTATGCCATCCGGTACACCCCCTCCGGCCTGCTGGTCAAGGAGCGGACGGTCAGCGGGGAGAGCCTGGTGCTCAAGGCCGCCGGGAACCTGATGGACGCCACCACCACGGAGGATGCCAGCAACGTGGTCAACTCCGTGGCCATCTACGACAAAAACGGCAATTTCCTGCAGCGGCTGGGGGACACAGAGTCCCAGGGCCTGATCGGCGTCATGGAGGCCCACATCACCCAGCGGGACGGCGCCGACGCGGTGAGCGAGGCCAACCACCAGCTGGAGGACGGGAAGCAGACCCGCACCGTCACGGCCAACGTGCTGGGAGACCTCTCCCTGATCACTGGGGAGACCGTGGTGGTCCGGGAGGCCCGGACCGGGCTGGAGGGTATCTTTTGGATCGATGCCGACGTCCACACCTGGAAGAACAACAACTACTATGCGAAGCTGACCCTGAACTGCCGCAACGTGGCGGCCACGGCCAGCGCGGGGAGTGAGATCGAATGAACGACGATGCCAGAGACCCCTATGTGGGGTTGAATGACTATTTCGGCCGGAAAGCCGCCGGCGCGGTGCCGTCCTGGTACGCGGTGGGCAGGGTCATCAGCACCACCCCGCTGAAGATCCGGGCGGACGGCCTGGATCTGGACATCGAGGACCTGTACATCGCCCAGCACCTGACCGCCGGCTGGGTCGAGCAGCTGACGGAGCTGGCCTGGCCGGTGACTTCCACGCTGCCCCAGAAGATTTTTTCCGGGCAATGTAAATGCGGCCTGTCTTCCGGCGACGCCTGGGTTACCCGGCCAGAGGAAGAGGTGGAGGGAGAGACCGCCGAGGCCGCGCCGGTGACCCATGGCGCGCTGCTGAAGGCCGGGGATCTGGTGCTGCTTCTGCGCTCCATGGACGGGCAGACCTACTACCTGATTGAGAGGCTGGTGAAAGCGTACTATGAGCCTGTTCCCGCTGATTGATGCCCCTGACACCGGAACGGCGGCCTCGGGGACCCTGCCCCTGGCCCGGGAGGTGGCCTGGGACTTTGCCCGGGATCAGCCCATCTGGCGATCCGGCAAGCCCCTCTATGTCACCGGCGCCGACGCCGTCCTGGTGTGGGCCTGGAACTGCATCCACACGGAGCGGTTTACCCACGACGTGTTTACCAGCGACTACGGCCAGGACCTGGCCGGGCTGATCGGCAAGCCCTACGGCGATGAGGTGCGGCAGTCCGAGGCCGTCCGGAAGCTCCGGGAGGCCCTGCTGATCAACCCCTACATCACCAGCGTGGACCAGGTGAGCGCCACATTCGAGGGGAGCTGGCTCCACGTCAGCTTTTCCCTCCATACCATTTACGGGGAGGTGAGCGTCCGTGACGCAGCCATCGGTATTTGAGGATCGCACGCCCGAGGTCATCAAGGCGGAGATTTTGGCCGCGCTGACGGAAAGCGGCGTAGAGATCGACACACGGGAGGGCAGCTATACCAACATCCTGCTCAGCCAGGTGGCCTATGCCCTGTGGCAGCATTCTCAGCTGCTGGCGGGCCTGCTGCCCATCGTGTTCCCGGGTCCGGACAGCGGGGAGTACCTGGACAAGCACGCCGCCCAGCTGGGCATGGTCCGGCAGCCCGGCACCAAGGCCCGGGCGGAGGTGACCTTTGTGGGGACCAACGGCACCGTGATCGCCGCCGGGACGGCGGTGTACGCCCCGGACAGCGGCCTGCGGTACCTGACCCTGGAGGCCGTCACCATCGCCGACGAGACGGCGGTGGCCACGGTGGAGGCGGAGAGCATCGGCGCGGACTACAACGTCCCTGCCGGCTCCATCACCTCCATGGCGGTCAATGTCCCCGGCGTGGATGACCTGGCCAACCTGGAGGCGGCCGCAGGCGGCTCCGATCCGGAGAGCGACGTGGATCTCTACACCCGCATCCATGACCGGCTGAGCCTGCCCATCACCTCCGGCAATCCCAACCACTACATCCAGTGGGCCAAGGAGGTGGCCGGCGTCAGCTATGCCAGCTGCATCCCGCTCTGGGCGGGAAACGGCACCGTCAAGGTAGTCATCGCAGGAGCGGACAAGGGGCCTGTGGATGAGGACATCCGGGCGGCCTGCGCCGCCCACATCGAGGAGGAGCGCCCCATCGGCGCCACGGTGACGGTGGTCAGCGTGACGGAGAGTGAGATCGCCCTGACGGCGGCGGTGACGCTGGTGGAGGGCAGCTCCACCACGGACGTGACCAACCAGCTGACGGCAGCTGTGTCGGCGCTCCTGACGGGCCAGGCCTTTGGCCAGGCGGTCACCATCCCCTACAGCCGCTTTCTGGCCTGCCTGCTGCAGTGTGAGGGCGTGGCGGACTACAGCGCCTTCACCGTGGCCGGCGGGACGGCAGCGGTGCAGATCGCCGCCGAGACGGTCCCGGTGGTGGGCAGCGTGTCCGTCACCGAGACGGCGTAAGGAGGTGGGCGTATGAGCAGCCTACCGCCCCGGCAGCGGGTGCCGGATCGGTTTTACCGCCATCCCCAGACAGCGGCCATCCTGGAGGCCCTGGAGGACGAGAGCGATCTGTCCGCCGGACAGGTGGACGACCTGCTGGATCAGTTTTTCGTGGAGACGGCCACCTGGTCCCTGTACCTCTGGGAGGAGAAGTACGGGATCACCGTGGATGAGAGCAAGCCGCTGGCGGACCGCCGGGCCGCTGTGCGGGACAAGATGACCGCCGCCGGCAACACCACGGCGGAGATGGTGCGCCAACTGGCCATGGCCATGACCGGGTACGAGGCCCGGGTGGTGGTCAACTCGGCGGACTACTCCTTCTCCCTGGAGTTCTTGGGGGAATCCAACACCCTGGCGGACATCGACGTCAGCCAGGTGCGGAACATGGTGGAGCAGATCAAGCCGGCCCATCTGCGGTTCATCATCTCGGGCCTTACCTGGTCAGACGTGGAGAGCGTGCTGCTCACCTGGCAGTGGTTTGAGGACAACCCCACCACCTGGGAGCAATTCGAGAGCAAGTTCTGCGTCCACGCCAAGACTTGACCCTCTGCCCCGGGTCAGCGCCGGCCACCCAATCCCCGGCCTGACCATCAACCGCAAACGGCTGCAGGGGGTTGCCCTACGGACAACTATCAAGGCCGGGACACCCCTGCACAGCAGGGCCGAGAGGGGCCTCCCCTCTTTGACCGGCGCTGACCTGGGACAGAGGAGTCATCACCATGGATTACGCAGCATACGAGGCGGACCGAAAAAAGCTGGCCGCCAGGATCGTGGCCGTCCGGCAGATCATCCAGGACACCACGGACCCCCAGGAGCGCATCCGCCAGACGGAGCGGCTCCGCATCCTCCGGGGGATGTACAAGGACACCTTGGACAACCTGGAGCGGCTGCGGCCGCCCCAGGAGAAGCACCGGAAGGAGCAGCGCCGAAAGGTCTCTCTGGACGGCTTCAGCTGGGACTTCTTGGAGCGGACCAAGACCACCTTCGCCGATCTGGAGGGGACCACCTGGCAAACGGTGGAAGAGGGCGGCCTGACGGCCAAGCAGGCCGCCGCCCTCCAGAAGGTCCTCCAGCGGGCGGTGGAGAAGCTCAGCGACCGGCAGCGGGCCTACTTTTTCGCCCACGCGGACGGGCAGACCCTGGCCAAGATCGCGGAGACCTACGGCGTCAATATCAGCACGGTCAGCCGGACCGTCGCCCGGGCGGAGAAGATCCTGTACCACACCATCTGCGCCCATGCGTTCGTGGGGGAGTGCATCTCCCCGGACGGTGTGGACCTGCTGCGGCTGGCCACCCGGGCCAACCTGCTCACCCTCCGCCAGCGGGAGATGCTGTATTTCCTGCTGACCGACGGCGTCAGCATCCGGGAGATCAGCGAGATCGTCCACCGCAACCGGAGCACCGTCTGCCGGACCAACGCCGCAGTCCTGCGGGGCTTTGCCGGCGTCTGCCTGGACATGGCGGAGGCTGTCCCTCGAAAGATCGCCCGGTCGGACTGGCCCGGCGGCTCCGAGGCGGAGATCGCCGCCATGCTGGGGCTGCCCAAGGGGTTTTATTACCGCTTCGTGTGCCGGGATGAGCGGGTGGGGCCGTACACCCGGTATGAGTATGAGATTTTGGTCCGCCGGGGCATGACGGTGCGGGAGGCCGCGGCAGACCTGGGGATCTCCCCCGGGACTGTCAAGCGGTATTGGCAGCGGTACCCGGACGCGGATCTCTCCCAGTTGCACAGACCAGTGCCCTATTCGCCGTCTGCGCCCCGATATATGGAGGGGAAGCCCTCTATCCGCAAGGCGCTGGCCACGCTGTCCAGCAACGGCAACACCATCGGGGACGCCGTGTCGGCGGAAGTCTATCGCAGGATGCTGCAGATCAGCGGGGGTGAGGCGTGATGTTGTTTGTCCACAAGGCCAGCCGCGGCGTGCTGCAGACCGCCAACCGGCCGCCCGGCCTCTCCCCGGCGGATTGGTGGGAGGTGCGAGAGCACACCGCCCTGGGGCGGAAAATCCTAAAATACTATCCCTGCTTTGACGCCGTCACCAATGAGGACGAGGCCCTGCTGGACATCGTCCGATGGGGCAAACGTCGGATCAAGCGCCTGGATCGGGGCGGGCCCGCGGACCCCAAGCGGGACTGGCGGCACCGGCACGATCCAAAATCCAGATATTACAGGAGGACTTGCGATGAGCTATTACACAAAGAGCTGGAAATTTGACGGGGTCCAGGCGGCCTTTGTCATGCGGGGTGCCCAGAATGGCCGGTACCTGGTGAAATTCGAGCGGGAGTCCGCCTCACTGGAGGACATCGAAGGGATCGACTGGACAAAGCCCACCATCGAGCACACCAATCCCCAGTGTCCGGACGAGTTCGGCTTGCCGGTGGGCTATGGGTTTACCGTTGCGGGGATCACCTACGACAGCAGGACCAAGAGCTACACCGTGGAGCTGCAGGTGGCGGATCAGTACCTGGGGGACGTGGCCGGGTACCAGAGCCAGATCGACGAGCTGCAGGCGGCGGCCGCCGAAAAGGACAGCACCATCTCCCAGCAGGCCGCCACGATCCAGTCCCAGGCGGAGACCATCGAGACCCTGGAGGCCTCCGGCACGGCGGAGGCCCTGAAGGCGGACCTGCAGGCCGCCTATGAGGAAGGAGTGGAGAGCAATGGCTGATATCGTCATCATGGCCAAGGATGAGCTGCGGGCCAAGGGCAAGGCGGACGCCGCGGCTCTGGCCGCCCGGGCGGTGTCCGGCGAAGCGGATGACCAGGAGCTGCTGGACAACCAGTCTATGATCCCCACCTGGCGGGAGCGGGACTACACGGACGTGCCGGTGGGCACCCCCTACCAGTGGCAGGGGATCATCTACAAGCTGCTGCAGGCCCACGACGCCACCGGGAATCCCGGTTGGACGCCGGACACGGTGCCGGCCTTGTGGGCGGCAGTCTCCAAGCCCGGCGAGACCGGCACGGAGGACGATCCCATCACGGCCGCCCGGGGGATGGAGTACCAGTATGGCCTCTACTATCTGGACCCGGAGGACAGCAAGCTCTATCTCTGCAAGCGGACCGGTGAGGCGGAGGGCGGCAAGGTCATCCTCCAGTACCTGCCCCATGAGCTGATCGGGCAGTATTTTGAGGAGATGACGGCGTGACGGAGAGTATCATCGTTGCCCTGATCACCGGCGGCCTGACCCTGCTGGGGGTACTGGTGGCCAACAACAAGCAGCAGGCCATCACGGACACCAAGCTGGAGGAGCTGACCCGGGAGGTCCGGGAGCACAACGACTTCGCCCGGCGCGTCCCCGTCGTGGAGGAGCAGATCAAGGTCATCAACCACCGGATCAGTGACCTGGAAGAGTATCACAAGTGATCAACCGGCCTCGGCCGGAAATTTTGGAAGGAGATACATACCATGAAAAACCTCGACGAGATCATCAACGACTATACCTCTGGCAAGGTTGGCCTGGAGGACACCAACAAGGCCCTGAAGGAGGCGGGAAGCGGGCTCCGGCTGGATCCCACCCGGAATCTCTTCTCCGCCCAGGAGCTGATGGAGACCCGGGTGGGCGACACCCCTGATGAGGCCAACGGCTGGGGTATCATGGACCACGGCGTGGGCCGCCTGGAGAAGGTCCACGTGGTGGACGGCACGACGCCGGATGTCAACATGGGCGAGGAGACCGCCTTCGTGTACATCGCGGACAAGCGGTACCGTCTGCGGGGCGATTTGCTGACAGAGGAGGACTAAAAGCCCCATCTGGGGCAGAAATTGACAGAAGGCGGCGCCTCTGGTAAAATAAAAAAGCCCCTTTACGGGGCCTTGGGCGCTGTTGTATACGGCGGTTAGCTACTCCCCCGAGAAAGGGGGTGAGGCCGATGGGACACGGGCGTTGGGCGAAAGCCCTGCGCTTCCTGGTATGCTTCATCATAATTCTTGTGATTATGATTTACATATCCCCAAAAGCGTGTTAACCGCCCGGCTGCCACCGAGCGGTTAACGAGGAAACTTTTTAACCCTTGAGGGCTAACCGTCTTGCAACAGCGCCCTTGTATTTTTATTATACCATCTGGGGCCGCTTTGTCAAGGATGACAGGGCGGCTTTTCGCCGCCCGGAATGGAGGATTTATGGAGCAGCTGAAAAAACGGCTGGCAAACCTGCTGGCCGTCAAGAGCATCGTCACTATCGTGTTGACGGCGGTGTTTGCCTACCTGACCTGCACCGGCGGCGTGACCGCCGAGCAGTTCCTCACGGTGTTCACCGTGGTGATCGCCTTCTACTTCGGCACCCAGGCGGAGAAGCGGAGCCAGGAGACGGCGGAGCCCCTGACTGGGGCGCTGGTACTGCCGGAAGCGGTGTCCGAATCGGACACACAGCAGACGGATCAGGCGGTGTGACATGCGGTACATCGTCACAGCCCAGAGCGGCCTCAACATCCGGACGGGTCCGGGCACAGGAGGACAGGAAGAATGGGATTATCAGAATTACCCGCCCTTGAACTGGGCAGGGAGATAAAAGAGGGCCGTGTGACGGCCGTGGAGGCCGCCCGGGACGGCTGGGGGCAGACGGATCGGGGCTGGGTGTCCATGGACTATCTGCGGCCCGTGGAGGCCGCCGACGAGGGCCTGGTGACCGACACCGGGCTGCGGATCATCCAGGACATCCTGCCCGCCGGCGCCAAAAACCGGCCGGGCGGCAGCAATCCGGATACGTACATCACCATCCACGAGACCGGCAACTTTGCCAAGGGGGCCGACGCGGCGGCCCACGCAGCATATCTGCGGGGCAGCTCCGCCCAGGCGGCTCCCGTGAGCTGGCACTATACTGTGGACGACCACAATATCTACCAGCACCTGCCGGATGGTGAGCGGGCCTACCACGCCGGGGACGGCGGCAGCGGCCCGGGCAACGCCACTTCCATCGGCATCGAGATCTGCGTGGACGCCGGCGGGAATTTTGAGCAGGCCAAGACCAACGCGGCGGCGCTGGTGCGGCTGCTGATGGCCAAGCACGGCATCCCGCTGGATCGAGTGGTCCAGCACAACCACTGGAACGGCAAGGACTGTCCCAAGACGATCCGGGCCACAGCGGGCGCCTGGGAGGCCTTCCTGGCCCTCTGCAGCGGTCAGGTGTCCCAGGACTCGGACCCGGAGCTGGAGGCCGCTGTGGACGCTCTGGCGGCCGCAGGGGTGATCAACAGCCCCGACCGCTGGAAGGCGCTGGACTACACGGCCAACACGGTGCGGCTGCTGCTGATCAAGATGGGGAAGTATGTGACACAATAAACCGCAAAAAGCCAGGGGGGTCTTGTTACTCCCTCTGGCTTTTTGTGTATGTTTTAAATTTGGCGGAGATCATTCCTGCGGTGCAGGCTTTTTTCGCCTTTTTTCATTTCTCGCGGGGTAGTATGTGTCTTTGTGCTCCTGGTTCCATTTCCGGGACATGGGGCGGTCTGCTTCCCGGACGCCCTCATAAGCGCACTCCGGGCAATACTTCTGCCGGGCGGATTTCACTGTATATTCTTTACCGCATCGGCAGCATTTGTCCGTGCTGCCTATCGGGCGATCCGCTTTTCGCCCTTTGGAGCGGAAGCGGGTCCACGATGCTTTTTTACGAGCGACCCGGCAATCTGGGCAATACCAGGCACGGGGGCCACCATCGAACACTGTGCCGCACTGGCGGCAGATACGGGGTTTAATGACTACGGCCATAGCTTTATCCCAGGATCTCTTTGAGCTTTTCCAGATTGGATCTATTGGGGCTGACTTTGCCAGACTCCCAGCGGGAAACCAGAGCCTGATCAACACCCATGGCGTCAGCCAGCTGCTGCTGGGTCATCTTCCGGGCCTTTCGGGCGGCGGCGATGTCAAACGCTGCAGCGGCCAGGGGTTGCCGACCCTTGCCAGCGTAGTACCCAAGCTGCCAGGAGCTCTGGATCTCCAGGGGCTGGAACTTTTCAGATCCATTTTCCATGGGCGGATCGACGGCGCTAATTTCGCAGAGGGCCTCACCCACCTGCTGATCCAGGTCCCCTTTAAGGAGCCCGAGACGATGGGCGTCCGAAATTACTTTTGCACTGGCGGTATAGGGACGTTGAGATGCAAGAGTGACATCTCCGCCGATGCTGTTCTCTACTTCAGCGTTAATCCTGCCGAAGACCCAGCCGAATACATACGCTTCTCTGTTTGTCATATCAGAAATCCCCCTTAAACATGGATTGATACAGATCGTCAGTATCCTTGCACTTCTGCTTGTACTCGTCGCTGGCAAGCCATTCGGCAGTTTTCTGGCTTCTGACCTCGTCCAGCTCATCCCACAGATGGTGTGCAGCCTCATCACGGATGCTCTCCGTGGGAGGGTAGAGATAGCACATCACTTCATAGATGGCATCCAGCTGGTCCAGGGTCATGTGTTCAAAACGCTCTTTCATGGTGATAACTCCTTTTGTCTTATCGGCCCAGGATCTTGTGCTGGCCGGCAGTGTTGGGGTATGCGATTCTCCACATTCTCATCAGGTCCTCGGGGGTCTTAACGTTTTTGAAGAGGTCGATCACGTCGCTGGCGTCCTCGGCACTGTTGATCTGCTTGCGCATCTGCTCAACCTTTTCGGTCAAGATCTCCTTCTGCTGCTGGTTGTATCGGTCCGGGATATTCTCTACGATCTGGCCCAGGATGTCATTCAGGCGGCCCATGATCTCATTCGCCCAGCTGATCTGCTTCTCTGTACCCTTCATTTTGCTTACCTCCTGGGGTGTTCCCTCTTTATGCTTCTATTATACCATAAAATATGTAATTGTCAATACATATTTTAAGGTTGTAGAAAAACTAATCCTCTCAATATGTACCAGAAGTTACCCTTATTTTACCCTTTAACCACATATATCCAACAGGATTAGGTGATGCTATTTGGTACAGAAATTCTGTAAAATTTGCGTCATTTGCAAAGGGAAGCACTCGTAAATAGTAAGCAAAAAGATCCATTAAAAGTTCGAGTCCAGTAGTCTCCACCATGAAGAAATTCCTGGAACCGTTGCGGTTCCAGGAATTTTCTTTTTTCTCCCGACAGGTCGGGAAGACAACGCTGCTGCAAAAGCTGATGGGGTCTGACCGAAAGTACGTGACCCTGGACGCTCTGGATGTGCGCTATCTCGTCAAGAAGACCCCGCTCTGTTCTTGCAGTGCTGTACGCCGCCGGTGCTGATCGATGTGGTTCAGTCTGCCACGGAACTGCTGCCCTACATCAAGATGAGTGCGGACCGCTCTCACCGCAAGAGGGAAGCTCACCGGCTCCATGCCAGCGTTCTACAGAGATGCCCCCGCAGACTGGGAGACCTATTACCACTCCTATGTGGATACTTACCTGCAGCGGGACATCCGGAACCTCACCCAGGTATCCGATGAGATGGCGTTTTCCCATTTCACGACGGTTGTGGCGGCCCACACTTCCAAGCCGGTGGTCTATGAGGAACTGGCAAATGATGCTGGCATCAGCGCCCCCGCTGCCAAGAAATGGCTCCCCATCTTGAGATCCTCTCACATCATCGCCCTGGTGCAGCTCTATGCCAATAATGTCTCGAATGGGTGGTGAAGATGCCCCTGATACATGGATC
>ERZ1106915.1997-NODE-1997-length-13600-cov-2.837948_pt1 | contig 13600 bp, 15 predicted proteins | sample MGYA00403653_ERZ1106915 | MGnify/ENA primary metagenome ERZ1106915 (study PRJEB35170, sample SAMEA104062404) | human gut metagenome | biome: human gut; feature: human-associated habitat; material: faeces | place: Denmark | collected 2012-06-06 ... | reverse complement strand
TTAGTAGCCGGTACGGGGCAGGGGCTCCGCGGGCTTGTAGACCTTGGTTACCCAGCGGGAGGTGGCCATGATCCACTGACCGTTGTAGACGCCGCCCACGTCCGCCTGGTTGACGAACTGGGTGCCTCCGGTGAGCCAGGAGACCACATTACAGTACACCTGCGGCGCCTCTACCTGCCGGAAGTTGGCGGGAACCACGCCGAACACCACCATAAACTCGGTGATGACCTCATTGGAGGCCAGTCCCAGGGCGGCGGGAGAGGCGTCCAGCACATAGTTCTGCTGGGTGCTCAGGTTGTCGTACATGGTCCGGTAGTTGGGATTCAGATTGGTCTTATAGACCACCTTGTAGTTACCGGGGACGTTGTAGGTGCCGGTGACGATCTTGTCCAGCCGCACCGCCTGGGTAGGCAGGGTGTCGCGCCAGTAGAAGGAGGTCAGACTGGTGGTGGAGTTGTTGCCGATGCCGCTGAAATCATAGCGAATCTGCTGTCCAGGCATGACTTCCACATAGCCGGTCTTCTTGATGGAGACATTGGTGTAGAGGCTCTTGTTGGTCATTGCCGCCTTGACAATCTGGCCGGCGTACTCGATCTCCACCTCGATGGGCGTCTGGTCCAGGCCGTAAAAGTCCGCCGCCTTGGATTCCACGATTTTGTACCGGCCCAGAGGCAGAGGCCGGGAGGAGGCGACGCCGTTCCTGTCCGTTTTGATGGTGTCCACCAGGTTGCCGGTCCGGGCGTTGTAGATCTCAAACTCTGTGCCGGGGATGGGGGTTCCGGCGGGCCAACCGTTGACGCTGTTGTAGTCCGCCGAGGTCTTGGTCACCTGGATCTGCCCGGTGATGGGAGTGTTCTCCCACTCCACCTCGGTGGTCTACCCGGACTCCACATATACCGTCTTTTTCTCCGTGTCGGGGACGTAGCCCTCGTTCTCCAACTCCCGCAGGTAGTAGCGGCCGGCCTCCAGATCCTCAATGAGCACATACCCCCGGTCATCCGAGGTGTACTGGCCGATGGGGGTGTTGGTATCATCGTACAGGAGGAAGCTCACGTCGCAGATGCCCTCGCCGGTTGTGCTGTCAATCTTGTGCAGCAGGATACCGCTCAGGCGTTCATTTGTGACCCGGAGTGTGGTCGTCTCTCCATTCTCCACTTCAAAATAATGCGGAGTATCGTTCAGGCGGTATTTTGAATTGGCCTTGACTTCCACCGCATAGTAGCTGCCTTCCTCCAGGTCAACCGTAAATGTGTCGTTGGAGCCGGTGGTGTAGGTGCCCACAAGGGCATCGTTCAATCTGCGGATCTCAAATGTACAGTTGCCGATGCGTTTTCCGCTGTCCTCATCTTCCTTGATAAGCTGGAAGCCGCCCGACGGCGTGTTGTAGAAGGTTAGTGTTTGGGTATCATTGGGGTTGATGACCACCGTCTGCGTGCGGGTCTCTTCGTCTATGGTATAACCTTCGATGGTCTTGGTCTCCATTACCACCACTGTGCCGGTGATGCCGCTGAGCATGATCTGCCCGTTTTTATCGGTATGGTACAATCCCTTACTGGACAGGCTTCCATTCCCGGCGTCCACATAGGAACCGTCGGAGTAGGTGATCTCAAACTCCACCCCCTCCAGAGGGTTACGGGTCACGGAATCCAACTTGTGAATGGCCAGGCTGCCCTTTGGTTGGTTGCGGAACTCCAGGGTAACGGTCTGTCCGGCCTTGATCTCCGCGGTCTGCGGGGTGTCATCCAGCAGGTAGCCGTCCTTGGCAATGGTCTCCTTGGCCACCAGAGTTGTGCCGGGGTCGATGCCCTCAATCAGGATGGTACCTGTGGAGTCAGTGGTGAGGTAGCCGTTGCTATCGCCCACCACAGTCCCGTTACTCTCTGTAACAAAGAACTTCACGTCGGACAAGGGTTCGCGGGTGAAAGCGTCAATCTTTTTGATCAGAAGGCTGCCTTTGGGAGAATTTCCGAAATACAGCTCCACCACATCCTGGTCTTTTCCGCTGATATAAGCAGTCTGCGGCACCGTGTCGATCACGTGGCCGCTGTCACTGGCCAGCTCCTCAACCACGTAGGTGCCGGCCTCCAGGCCTGTGACTGTGAAAGAGCCATTCACACTGGTCTTATAGGTGCCGATGACCGTTCCACCGGTGCCGGAGGTGCCGCTCAGGTATTTAACCTGAAACACGGCTCCTTCGACCGCTTCGCCGGTCACAGAATCATACTTGTAGACAATCAATGCGGAGAGAGGGGTATTCTCAAAGGTTAAGGTCTTAGAAGTCCCGGCCTCAATGAAGCATTCCTGGGTAGCCGGCTCTTTGATTTGATAGCCGGAGGCCGGCTTTAGTTCCGTGACCTTGTACCAGCCGTCCTTGACGTTCTCCAGCACAATATGTCCATCCTCGTCGGTATAGTAGACCCCCAAATCGTTCAGCTCACCAGTCTCTGTGTCGTTGCTGCCATACCAGACCTGGAATTTTGCCCCCTTGATGGGATTTCCGGTGATGCTGTCGATCTTCTCGATGGTCAGCGAGGGCTTCTTGTGGTTCACAAAATAGATATCGCTGTCCTTGTTTGGATAGAGCGTGATAAGTTAGCTGGGGGCGTCCAGCAGATAGGGTTCGGGGACGTACTTTTCAGTGACCTCATACACGATGGGTAGCAGATGCTCCAGCGTGGCCGTGCCATCCGGTCCGGTCTTGACTTCGGTGACGGTGCTACCATCAGCCACCTTGACCGTAAAAACGACGCCCTCTACCGGATCTCCGGTATCGGCGTCGTTCTTATGGATGGTCAGGGACGGACGGCGGTCATTCTCCAGAACAATGGTACTGGTCTTGCCGGGGAAGAGCTCCACATGATGCTCGGTAGGATCCAGCAGATGATCCCCCAGTGTGGCCGTCTTACGGATGGAGTAAACGCCAAGCTCCAAGTCGGAGATCAGGATCTCTCCCTGTTCATTGGTAGTGCGATCCAGGTAGTGGGTGCCATCCTCAATTTTGGCGATGCGGAAGGTCACGCCGGCCAGCCTGGAGCCGTCCGCGCTTAGTTTGATGAGGTGCAGGGAGGGCTAGATGGAGTTGGTGAACACAAACCGGGCTGTCTGGTTGGCCTCCAGTTGGATGATGCGCTGGGCCTCATCGATGATGTAGCCCGGGCAGTCCAGTTCCGTCACCACATAAGCTCCGGTGGGCAGTTCAGACAGGTCGATTTCGCCGTTCTGGTCGGTGGTGAACTCCGCCGGGCCAAAGTTGCCGTCCACAGCCTCGATGCGGAACCTGGCGTTGGGGATCACCTTGGACGGGTCGGCGCTGTCCACCTTGACCAGCCAGATCCCGGGCTTCTGATCGTTAAAAAAGTAGAGCTCCTTAATACCGTCTCCGGCCTTCAGTTCAATTTCCTGCGGGGTGGAATCCACTAGATGTCCACTGTCTCCGGTGTCCACCTCCTGGACACGGTAGGTGCCCGGCCGGCAGTCCGTCAGCAGGATTTCTCCCAGGGCGTCCGTCTCATAGTCCCCCAGCAGCTCCCCATCCCGCCAGATACGGAAGGTAACGCCGGGCATGGTCTCATGGCTCAGGTGGTCGTACTTGATAATCTTCAGGCCGGGCAGAGCCTCGTTCTTCAGGCTGTAGGTGACGCAGTCCCCTGCCACCACAGTGGTGGTGTAGGTCTGCGGGTCACGCTCCCACCCCTCCGGGGCGGACAGTTCCCGGATTTCGTATGCCCCCGGCTTCAGCTCTGTGAAGGTATAGGAACCGCCGGTGCCGGTGGTACCGGTATAGGTCGCGCCGCTCTCAATGTGCTTGATCTGAATCCGTGCCCCGGCCAGGCTGGCCCCGGTGGCCCCGTCAATCTTCTCAATCCGCAGATCGCCGTAAGGTTCGTTTTCAAAGGCGACTTCGGCCACCTCGCCATACTTCACAGTGACCTGTTTGACCGGCTCCTCGTCCAGCAGATGATACTCCGGGGGCACCCGCTCATAGATGGTGTAATTGCCCACTTCTGTGAGAGGGATGGTGATGGAACCGGACTCCGGCGTGGTGTAGATGCCGATGGTGTCCCCATCCGGGCCCACCACCTCGAAGGTGGCGCCGGAGAGGGTGACAGTGGTGCCCGCCTCATACTTGGTGATCTTGAGGGCGGTTTCGCTGGGAGGGGGTGTAGGCTTGTCCGGGTCATCCGGCTCGTCGGTATCCGAATAGTTAGAGATGGCGTTTCGCAGCAGGCTGACCTTGGGATCCGTGTCGCAGAGGTAGCTCTGGAGGTTGCCGTACTGGTCAACCTCCTGGCAGAGCGCGTAAAACACGACGTACTGGTACACATCGGCTGAGAGGGAGAGCTGGACGCTGCCGCTCTGGCCCGCTACACTGTCCTCTGGGTAGAGCACCTTGAAGATCCCCTTGTAGCCGTCTCCGGTATTGGAGACCTTGACCTGGGTAATGTCCTGGTTGTTCTCATCCACAATACGGGCGCCCTCCGGCACGTCCGTCCCATCCTGGAACGATACATTGACAGCCTGTCCGTCCACCCAGGTAGGGGAAGTGACGGTAAATACCTGCTGGCGATAGGCGGCCCCATCAATGGTGACGGGGTAGGCTGCCTCCTGATCTGGGGAGGTGGTGAGCTGGGGCTCTGCCACGCTGGTCCATGTGGTACCCTGAGTATAGATTTTGACCGCAGCATTGAGAATGCTTTCCCCAATCTCCCTCTCCGGGCCGGTAAGGCCGGGGGCTACGGTGACGTCGCTGATATCCCACTCGGGGATCAGGTAGCACCACAGGGCAATCTTGCCGGCGTAAAACGCCTGGTACTTGTTACTCAGGCCCAACTCCGCCAGGGAGCGGTGGGGGTACATGTTGGCCACCAGGCCCACTACTTTAGGGTCTGACGCCTTTTCCTCTGCCAGATAGCGGATGCTCTCCCCTTCAGGAACCGTCTGTGGTACGCCGTACTGGTCTGGCGTTACACAATAGGCTGGGATTTCCTGCGTCTCCCCGGCGCTGTTGCGGTAGAGAAAGTAGGTATACGACTGGGTCTGCACCCTGCCGTTGACGGCCAGATAATTCATGGAATAGCCGCCGCTGTAAATGTTGACCTCACCCAGGGCCTCTTCCGGGGTGGAGGCGGCACCCGCCGGCAGGATCAGCAGGGACAGGGCCACCGCCAGGGTGAGCATCAGGCTGATGATCCGTTTCATAGTCAAAAATTCCTCCTAAGCGAAAAGCGGGAGGCTTGCCGCCTCCCGCTGGTGTGTTTGGGACACTGTTGGGTCACGTCCCTCTGATATTATATTCGGTATAGAGATATTTTCCGTCGTGGTACACATCCCAGGCTTCCACCTCGAACCGGGCCCCCGGCGCGGAGCAGAACACCTTGGTGAGCTGATCCTCCTGCCAGGGCCAGAACATCTGCACCGCGTTCTGCACGGAGATCCCCAGGTGCAGGTTGAGGGTGGGGGTGCCATCCGCCCACAGCTCTGGGTAGTTCATCGCGGCGTTGTAGATGGTGTACTCCATCCGCCGCGTCTCATAGAGGTTTCGGATAAACAGGTCATCCCCATATTCAACCTGGAACCTCCGCACCTCGGCCTTCGGCAACTCCAGCTCCAGGAAGCGCGTCTGGTCATAGGCGGGCAGGGGTTCCGGCTCCTCCCACAGACGCAGGTCCGTGATCTCATAGGTGGTACCGTCATCACAGAGCACCTTGTCTCCCTCCTTCAGCCGGAGGGGCTCGTCCGACTGGGGGACGATGACCACCCCGGAGGGGGCGGACACCGCACTTTCCTCTGTGTAAGGGGAGCTGGTGTCTACCAGGACACGGTTGGTGCCTTGGTCATACGTTACGCCGAAGTCCATCGCCCGGCCGACATCCCGGAGCTGTACATAGTTGTGGCCGTTGATGACATACGCTTCCAGATCCACCTGTTTCCCGTCCACATAGAAGGTCTGGGTGCTTGGCGCTACAGTGAGGGCAGCCACCCCCGCTGACGCGGGCCCCACCAGGGTTGCTCCCATCAAAACGCCTGCCAATACCGCCGTAATAAGCTGTTTCCTTTTCATACGGTTGACCTCCTTCTTTTCTCTGCTGTCCTTGTGTTCCTTACAGCAACAACATACCGGAAATCTGGGGAAAAGTCTATAGCAAAGGGGGTTCCCGGTGGAGAAAATGAGCCCGCAAAACAAAGCAGGTTACACAACCTCCGCCGCCTGCACCTGCCAGCGGTAAGCCCTCTGATTACGCACGCAGGTGTAGAGAGTGAGCATGTTCTCGATGGAAGGTGCGGTGCCGCTGGTATCCGTCTCCTTGACCTTCTGCACACTGGTGACCTCATAGGTGCGGGCGCCCAGCTTGGTGGTCCAGGTGATGGTATCTCCCCGTTCCAGGGTGTGGAGATCCCCAAAGTCATCCCGTACCCCCCGGTTGTGCCCGGCGATGGCGCAGTTTCCATCCCAGATGCTGGTTCCTTTGAAATGTCCCGCGCCCTTCATGAGCGTGGAGCTGTCTGTACCCTCATAGACCCGCACACTCAGGCCGATGGCGGGGATTCTCAATGTCCCCAGGTATCCGCCGGAATAGTAGAGATCCGAAGTCACCGGGGTATAGCCGAGGGAGGTGGTCTGCTCCTCCTCGGTAGCCGGAGTGGAGCTGTTGGTATCTACAAAGGGCGGGAACACGATGGGTGTCCCGCTGCCGTTGACGGTGCCCACTGCCATGCCCTCCGGGGCCAGGTTGGGGGTAAGCCAAGTTCCGGTGTTCAGGGTATCCGCACTGGCGCTGCCGAAGCCTGGCGGGATGAGGGCGGCATTCTTGCTGATGTCCTCGTTTTTCAGGGCCCCGCCGTCTGCCGTGTGTACCACCTCCACCGAGGTGGGCTTGCCGTAGTCTGAAGCATTCGGTGCGTCAATGGTATAGTCCAGAGCGGAGGCCGGGGTGGTCATGGCTGCCGCCAGGCAGGCGGCCAGGCACAGGGTTGTCAGCTTCTTCATTCCGTATCCTCCTCTTTGGATTCCCGGCGCCGTTTGACGAACAGGCAGGCGCCGATCACACCGCCCACGGTGAAGACCACGCCCAGCGGGAGCAGGATGGCCGCCCAGTTGAACTGGGCCAGGCCGTCCCCAGGCTCCTCCATGGGTACGGCGGGTTCCAGAGGTTCCCCCTCAAAAATCGCCACGTAACGCACCCGGTTCAGGGCGATGCGGCTGACGGTACCACTGTAGTCTGCCGTGACGGTATAGCCGGTGACATAGCTGCTGGTGGCGGTGCCGGTGTAGGTGGCCACGGCGGTGTAGCGGTCTCCCATGGCGTAACCGGCCACGCTGGCGGTGTTGTCCGTCCGCCAGTCAATATTTTGGAGGGTGAGGGGACGCCCGTCCTCCTCTATGCTCTTAGGGATGCTGGCAGTATCCTGGCTGGCCAGGTTGGGGTAGGAGCGGGTGGCGGACACCTCCCGGGTGGAGCTGCCGTAGCCCGCCGCCTCCACCTGGACAGTGTCCAGCTGGAGGGACAGGGTGCCGGACAGTCCGTCCTCCGTGACGAACTCCTTCTCCTGGGGCAGCAGGGCCAGGACGGATTCCATATCCTTGCTTTTACTCTCCAACGATACCGTCTCCGTGTGCGGACGGCTCTCATACTCCGGCAGCTCCTGCTGGAGCAGGTCTGTCAGGGTGTAGTGGAAGCCGTCCTGCTCGAAGTCCGACCGGGGGATACCGGCAGGGTCCTGCTCCGGGGACAGGTCATAGACCTTGCGGATCCCCGTGCCGTCCTCACTGCGGGTGACAGAGGTTGGATAGCAGACCTGCACCTCGGTGACCGCGGGGAATGGCTCCGCCGCCAGGGCGGTTGGGAGCAGCGCCGCGGCTATCAACAGGCCGGCGGCGCATCTCAGAATGGTGCGTTTCACGATGGGGTTCCTCCTTCACATTTTGTCATATTTTGCTCGAGCCGCTCCAGGGTGCGCCGGGCCAGGAGGCGAAACTCCCAGGGCTCCAGCTCCAGAGGACGGTAGTCACCTTTGTCCGTGATGCCGTCCGCCCGCACCTTGAGCACCAGGGGCAGCACGGCAGGGTGCTCCTCGAGCACCGTGGGGGCCAGCCAGCCCTTCCCGGCCAAGTACACCCACCGGAGGGCTGAGGCCGGATTGCCGGGGACGTCGGGCCAGAGGTATTTCCCCGCCAGCTTCTTGCGGCGCTGCTTCTTGTTGACGGGGATGGGTGCCAGGATCTTGCCCTCAATCTGGTAGCGGAGCCCCAGAGCCTCCACACAGGTGCGGACAGCTTGTCTTGCCTCCGTCGTGTCTGCCCAGGTGGGCAGCAGCTCCCCCAGCTCCGAGGCTAGCACGTCCTCCCCCTCCGGGTCGTCCGGGAAGAGTGGCACGTTCTTCACCAGCTCCAGCACATGGAAGCCGTCCGTCAGGCCCAGCACCTTCCGCTTGGTAATGGGGATGCCACGGTAGTGCTCCAGGGCCTCCTCCAGCTCCTGGGCCTGCCGGATGGTCCAGCCTTTCTGTAGGCAGCCGCCCCGGCCCAGCCGCAGGTCGTCCATGGTGTAGTAATGCAGGTTCATTGGGCGTCCTCCTCCCGGGCCAGCAGGGCGCCCAGCCCGAACAAATCCACGCCGCAGTGCTCCAGCATGTCCAGGAACTCCGCGTCATAGGATCGGAATACCTCGGACACCCTTTTGCACGGCATGCCGCTGGCCGGCCGGCTGTCCAGGGCCAAGCGGACAACCATGCCGACGTTCAGATCATGGAGCAGCCGGATGGCCTCTAACTGCTCCCTTGCAGTGGGCTCCTGCCGGGTAAGCACGATGCAGCCGTGCTCTGTATGCAGGGCCAGCCGCCCCGCGTCCTCCAGTCCGGAGAGCTGGAGGGCGGCCCGGGGGATGGCCAGGGTCTTCTTGCTTGTGTCATGGCAGATGGTAAATTTCATCTTCTGTTTTCACCTCGTATTCTTAGTCCTGCGGCCAGTCCCACACCCGGGGCAGCCGCCCGGCGGGGGCGGACAAGATCCGCAGCTCCGGCCGGTCGCTGGATGCCAGTCCGGGGTCATCCAGCAGGGAGAGCTGGTGGTTGAGCATAGGGCCGGGGTCAAAGTTGGTCATGAGCAGCTCGTGGTACCTGGCGTCCTCCTGCCGGGCCATGGGGTTGGGGCGGTCAAAGCCCACGATGTAAAAGTCCGGGGCGAAGAGGTCCAGAATGTCCGGATGGCTGTTATAGGACAGGACGATGTGGCTGTCCCGCGCCGCCGGGGCGCACAGGCAGTCGTGGAGCCGGACGTGGTCTTGGAGGGCAAAGGAGGGGGCGTACATCCTCTCCGCCTCCAGATAGGGCGGGTCCGCATAGATCACCGCACCCGGCCGGGCGTACTGCCGGACCACGTCGCAGCAGTCCTTGTTCTCCACCACCACGCCCTGGAGTGCGTCCGAGGCGCGTCGGAGCAGTCCGAGGAAGCGGCGCAGCTCCACGCTGCGCCCGCCGAAGCTGTTCCCGGTGGCGCTGTAGCTGTACCGGATACTCAGATAGTAGGCCGCAGCCCGCTGTACGTCCGGCAGGTTGGCCCGGCCCACCAGGAGCTTCTTCACCTCCTGCCTGTCCAAGGGCGGGAGGTAGTCCTCTGCGATCTGGAGCTCCTCCTTCAGGTAGTCCATGGGGGCATACCCGTGGTTGAGGAAGCGGAGCACCACCTCGAAGTCCGCCCGGGCATGGAGGGGCAGGAAGTCCAGCTCCCTGAGCAGCGCCAGGGGCCGGTCCCGGGCACAGCGGAACAGGTTGGCCAGATCCGCGTCGATATCGTTGTACACCCGCAGAGGGGCGTACCCGGCGCCCAGGCCCAGGGTCACCGCGCCGCTGCCGCCGCAGATTTCCAGCAGGCGGGTCGCCCTTCTGGGGAGCAGCTGGAAAATATAGGGGAGCAGGAACAGCTTCCCACCTACCCAGGGGAAGAAGGGCTTAGCGATCCGCCTCACCTCCCCCATGCAGGCGGAAGGCGCCCATAGCCCGGGTCATGCCCGAGGATGCCATCCGCAGCCCGAGCTCCATCCGTTGGAGCTGAAGGATTGTGCTATACACCTCCCCGCTGTTTGCGGGGTAGAAGTAGCCGGTGCGGTCGCTGCAGATGGGCGCCCCATCCACCCGCAGGTTATGGACCAGCTTCCGCAGCTCTGCCTCATGGACACGGAACCTCTTTTTCAGATGTTTGCCGCTGATGGCGTTTTCCCGGCCGGGGCAGTAGTGCTGCAGATACTCCAGGAGCTCCTTTTCTTTTGCTTTCATGACGTCCTCCTCTGGGCCGTCCTCCCGAAAAAGGGCACAAAAAACAGGGGCCGCTGTCCCCTCCGGGAAAACGGCCCCTGTTTCGTTTTGATATAGATTTGATCTGGGGTTACATCTGCTACATCTGTTTGGGCGCCTGGGATTGCGTCTGCTGCCTGGCAATGTATGCACATCCGTCCTCTGTCATGGTATAGCCCTTGTTCCGCAGCAAATCCAGCCCGTACCGTTCCAGATCAATGCAGCCTGACAGGGCCCGATCCACACACCCCAACCGCACGCGCAGATCCATCCGCGCCATGTCTTGGAGCTGATCCGCCCGCACCACCTGGTAGCGGTTCAGATTCTGCGCCAAATCCAGGGCGGCGGGCAGGGTGGCGCAGTGCTCATACTCCAGTATCCAGAGATAGGCCTGGAGGAACCCCTTCTGCCCCTGGTTCTGTTCCTGGAGGATAAATCCCAGGTTCTGACCGTCATAGATGAGATCCTCCAGCCGTCCCCTATATGCATCCTCCAGGCCGGTGATCCCCGGCAGGCTGCACCGGGCCTCCAGCAGGGTGCACTCCCGGATGGTCTGCACACCCAGAGCGTCCAGGGCCAGCCGGATCTCTCCGGGGCGGGCATCCGTGACGTCGTTGTAGTCCGGCAGGGCCAGCCACACTCCCTCCGGCACTGCGGATGAGGCCAGCTTCAGCCGCAGGCTCCAGCTGTAGTCCGGCCCAGGCAGGTTGACCCCGTCGTAGAAGCCCGGCACCCCCTTCAGCGGATATACCACATAACAGCCCCCTGCGAACCGACCGGGGTGCTGTGCCTCATACTGCCTGCCCAGCTTGTCCAGGTCGATATAGTCCCGCAGCGCCAGGAGCCTGGCGTTGGTCTCCTCCAGGTAATACAGACCCAAGTCCTCATAACTGAGGATTCCTCCGATGGCATCATACTCGTCCAGGTTGGCCAGCAGGCTGACCGCCTCCGTGCTGGCCTGGACGGGATGACGCCGGATGGCTGCCTCCAGGGCGATCCCCTCCCGCACGGTCAGCGCCTCCAGCCGTTCCCGCAGCCATGCCTGCTCCTCCGGCCTGCCGGGGAGCTGTAAAAGTCCTGTTTTGTCCATGGCCGTTTCACCTCATTTCCATCTGTATGCCGCCCCGGGTGGGCTGGGGCGGCAGCGGTTTCTGCACCGGCTGGCCATCCGCCCGGGTCAGCAGGCCGTAGTCTGTCAGCTCGCCCCCGTACTGCTGGATCAGCGCCTCGCCGTAGCCGTAGAGGTTCAGGTACCGGCACAGCAGGGCGGCATTCTCCTCCCCCATGGAGCGGCGCAGCTCCCCACGGGCCACGTCCTCCGGGGAGGCGGCGGCCCAATTCAGATTGTAGGCGTCCAGCTGTTCCGTCAACGCCATGGCATCCTCCAGGCTGGCGGGGGGCGAGGCCTCCAGCACCGCCTTGTACTTGATCAGGGCCAGAGAGTCCCGCTCCGCCAGCACTGTCAGCTGCGATGCCAAGCAATTCAAGGTATCCAGCCGCCCCGGGGCTGCCCACGCCGCCGGGAGCTGGTGCACCCGGCTGTGGAAGGCGGTGACGGTGCAGTTGGAGATGCCCACAGCCTCCATCTGGTCACGCACCTCCACCAGCTCCTGTCCGGCGGGGAGGGTGAGCTCCGCCCGTTCCTCCCCGAGCCGGAGCTCCAGCCGAAAGAAGCCAGTCGGGGCCTCCGGCGCGCTGCGGAGTTCCTGCCCCTGTGCGGGCTTCCAGTTCCCATCCGGTACCACATCCCCCTGCCTGGTGAAGATCCCGCCCTCCGACTGACGGACCCGGCGGCCCAGGCGCTGGAAGTCCAGCAGTTCAAACACCCTGTCCGGCACATCCTTCACCTCGGGGATGGAACCGTTTGCCGCGTAAACCCGGCCCAACGAGGCGTCGTCCGTGGCCTCGGGCACCACCTGGCAGTGCTCTGCCTGTTCCGCCAATGCGGTAAACGTGCGCAGAGGGATGACACCGCTCCGACTGCTTTCCAGCCTGACCAGCCCCTCGAATGCAGTGCGCTGCCGGCTGTCCAGGCTGGCCAGCCGCTCCGCCAGGGCATTGAGCGCGGGGAAGCCCTCGCCAGATTGCAGGACAGGGAACAGGACAGGGAACAGGACAGGGAATTCCCCATAGTCCTCCATCTCCCATTCCACTCTGGTGTCCGGCGCGGGCCGCAGCCGTTCCCAGGCATCCAGGACCGTATACGGGTCTGCCGGAAGCTCCAGTGTCACATAAGTATCCTTGTCCGGATTGCACAGGGACACTGTAAATACCTTATTCAAGTATCATCCCTCCCATCGTCATCGTCGTTCCGCGCTTCATATCCTTCGCCTCGCCCTGCGGGCAAGGCTCACTCATTTCGCCGGAACTCCTCTCCCCACCGAACCCGCTGTGCTGGGCTTCGGCGGGGGCCCCGTTATCGTGCGGTTCCTGGGCCTGCGTCTGCCCGAACTGCTCTGCCTCCGTCTGGATGCTCCAGCCCCCCGGCTGCCACAGGTGGACATAGAGCTCCCCGCCGTCTACGCGAATCGCTTGCTGCTCCAGGCCCTCGCCAACGCCGTCCGCAGCCTGGCCGGTGAGATAGTCCTTCAGGCTTGTCAGCTCCTCCGGAGAGAGCTGGCCGACGACCTGGCACTCCGCCACGCCCCACAGCCTGCCGTCTCTGGCCTCTGCCGTAAACACGGCGGAGCGCACCTTGACGTCCAGGAACTCCTTGTCGCACCAGAGCATGAGGCCCCGCCTCCTCCGGCACCCGGTTCCGCACCATGAAGCCCAGGATCCTGTCCTCATAGTCCAGAAGCGTTCTGCCGTCCCATTCTTCACCCGTCTCATCCCAATCTCCCCACTCATTCCGGGCATAGAAGCTGGCGGTGAGGGGCATGTACAGCTTGAGCTGGGTGGACTCAGGCGGGTGGACGGAGAACATCTCCTCCCCAAGGGTCAGGACGCACTCACCTCCGTCGCTCTGCCGGACGTGGAACCGGCCCGAGTCATCGATGTGCTCCAGAGTACCAGCCTCCTCCAGCGTGTTTCTGGGATCATCCAGCTCCCATGTTTGGATCCGGCTGCCCGCGGGGAACTGATTCCGCAGGAAATCCAGCCACTCCTTCGATACACCCTGCATGATGATCTGTCTCCCTTCATTTTGTCTCAAGTGTCATTCGGATAGAAAAGGCCGGCTTCCAAAGCGGAAGCCGGCCTTCAACGGAGTCCCTGTGCATGCTCTGTTTCCTCTGATAGCTCATAGTTCTTTCCCGTCCTTTCTATTACAATAGATTTACGGTTAAAGGCACGGCAGCCAGCCATGTCT
>ERZ1106915.1988-NODE-1988-length-13668-cov-2.896055_pt1 | contig 13668 bp, 10 predicted proteins | sample MGYA00403653_ERZ1106915 | MGnify/ENA primary metagenome ERZ1106915 (study PRJEB35170, sample SAMEA104062404) | human gut metagenome | biome: human gut; feature: human-associated habitat; material: faeces | place: Denmark | collected 2012-06-06 ... | reverse complement strand
ATGTTCGGACGTCCACCGCCGCCGCCGCCTACAAGGCCTGCGATCGCCTTGATGAGGTTTCCTGCATGAGCGCCCTTCTTCTGGGCCTCATCGGTCACAGCAGCCATCAGGTTTACCTTGCCGTCGAGAACAGATGCGATCACAACAACGCCCTCGCCAAGCTTCTCCTTTAACTGGTCGCCCAAGTTTCTCAGACCATTCATATCAACGCCGTCTGCGCGGACTGCGAGAACTTTTACGCCCTTCACATCCTGAACCTGATCCATAACATCGCCCATTGCCTCTTTGGCAAGTTTGCTCTTTAACTTCTCATTCTCAGAGTGAAGCGCCTTGATCTCCTCCATCATGGACTCGATCTTTGTCTGTAAGTCTGCCGGAGTGGATTTTGCTGCAGCCGCTGCCGCATGAAGCTCCTGCTCCACATTCTCATAATGATGGATCAGACCGTCGGAGGTCAGTGCCTCGATACGTCTCACACCTGCTGCAACGCCAGCCTCAGAGAGGATCTTGAAACAGCTGATCTCAGAAGTATTCTTTACATGGGTTCCGCCGCAGAGCTCTGTGGAGAAGTCTCCCATTCTTACGACACGGACCTTATCGCCGTACTTCTCGCCGAAGAGCGCCATCGCGCCTGTCTTCTTCGCGTCCTCCAGACCCATAACGTCTGTAACCACCGGAAGTGCCGCACGGATTTCTTTATTTACGATCGCTTCTACTTCCTTGATCTCAGCCGGAGTCATCGCGGAGAAATGAGTGAAGTCGAAACGAAGTCTGTCTCTTGTCACCAGCCTGCTCAACATGAGTTCCGAGAACGGTTCTCAGAGCCTTATGGAGGATGTGGGTCGCACTGTGGTTTCTTCCGATCAGGGCACGGTTCTCCTCATCTACCTTCAGAGTTACCGCCTCGCCTGTCTGGAACATACCGCTTACCATGTGTCCGATGTGTCCGATCTTTCCGCCCTGAAGGTGGATCGTATCTTCTACCTCGAACTTGCCGTTTGCGCTCTCGATCACGCCGCGGTCGCCGACCTGACCACCCATGGTTCCGTAGAACGGAGTCTCGGATGTGATGACACATGCCTTCTCGCCGTCTGTCACTGCGTCTGTGATCTCATCCTCGCCCTCTTCATCGGAAGCAAGTCTTACAAGAGCTGTCAGTCTGGACTCAGCTTCGAGCTTATCATATCCGACAAAAGTGGATGTTAAGGATGCGTCGAGTTTCTGGTAGATATCGTCGCGTCCCATGTAGTTTGTAGTCTTTCTGGCGCTTCTCGCAGTCTCTCTCTGAACCTGCATTGCCTTGTGGAAACCTTCCTCATCGACAGTGAGGCCCTTATCGTCAAGGATCTCCTTTGTCAGATCGATTGGGAATCCGTAAGTATCGTAAAGTTTGAACGCATCCTCACCTGCAAGGACTTTTGTTCCCTTTGCTTCCATGTCTTTTTCAAGGTCAGCAAGGATCTCAAGTCCTTTGTCGATCGTGTTTGCGAAGCGCTCCTCCTCCTGGTCGATGACGCGGAGGATCATATCTTTCTTCTCTTCCAGTTCCGGATAACCGTCCTTAGAGAGGTCGATCACAACCTGGGCGAGCTTTGTCATGAAGTTTCCTTCGATCCCGAGGATACGTCCGTGACGTGCAGCTCTTCTTAAAAGTCTGCGGAATACATAGCCTCTGCCCTCGTTGGACGGCATGATCCCGTCAGATGCCATAAATGTGCAGCTCTTTACGTGGTCAGCGATGATACGGAGGGAAACGTCTTTCTTGTCGTCCTCCTCGTATCTGCAGTGAGCCAGAGTGCCCACCTCGTCCATCAGAGCGCGGTTTGTATCTACGTCGAAAAGGGATGCAACATCCTGGCAGACAACAGCCAGTCTCTCAAGTCCCATACCAGTATCAATGTTCTTCTGGATCAGATCGGTGTAATTTCCGTGTCCGTCATTGTTGAACTGGGAGAATACAACATTCCATACTTCCATGAAACGGTCTCCTTCGCCGCCCATAACGTCCTCCGGACCTGTTCCATACTTCTCTCCGCGGTCATAGTAGATCTCAGAACACGGACCGCACGGACCTGCGCCATGTTCCCAGAAGTTGTCTTCCTTGCCGAAACGATAGATCCGCTCTTTCGGGATACCGATCTCCTCATTCCAGATACGGAAGGCCTCATCGTCATCAAGATAAACCGACGGGTAGAGACGGTCAGCCGGGATTCCCACGCACTCTGTCAGGAACTCCCATGCCCAGTGGATCGCTTCTGTCTTGAAGTAATCGCCGAAGGAGAAGTTGCCCAGCATCTCAAAGAATGTGCCGTGGCGGGCTGTCTTACCGATATTCTCGATATCGCCGGTACGGATACATTTCTGACATGTGGTGACTCTGCGTCTCGGCGGGATCTCCTGTCCTGTGAAGTACGGCTTTAACGGTGCCATACCGGAGTTGATCAAAAGTAAGCTGTTATCGTTGTGCGGAACGAGGGAGAAACTCTTCATCGCAAGATGTCCCTTGCTCTCGAAGAATTCAAGGAACATTCTCCTCAGTTCGTTTACACCATATTTCTGCATGGTACTGCCTCCTGGTTACTGTTGTGTACTTTTTTTATCTCTGAATTTCTTACCCAGAACGATTCCCGCCAGGGCAACTGCGGCCAGAATCACAGCTTTGACGGCTGTTGAAACAAATGATGCGAAAAATGCGGACATAAAAACGCCTCCTTTTCCGGCTGTCCAAAATTCAGACGCCTGTGTTTAAAATGACACATTTGTACAGTTTCTATAATATTATTTTTTCGGAATCCGTAAAGCCGGTGGTACGGTCTTTGGCGCAGATTCTCATAACTTATACTATAATCGTTTCTTGTTCGGTTGGCAAGATGTTTTTTACTTTTCCCCTGGACCTTCCCCAGGTTCCAGATAGTCCCCATAGCTCTTTAAGAGTTCATAGCACCGGTCCATTGTCATATTGGCCGATGTCCGGACATACTCGACGCTCTGGGCAGGTGTACCGGATCTTTTTGCGCTGGCCTTATCTGCCGCAAGATCCCTCTTTTTGATCCACTCCACCTCCTCGTGCCGGAGCGATTCCGCCGCATTCTCGTCCATCGCTTTGTGGATCTCTGCGTAGATTATATTCAGCTCCCGGTCCCAGAGATTCCGCACATACTCCGCCGCAGCATACCGGGAAGTCTGGCTCATCGACGGATCATCCTGGTATTTTTCCGCCTCGGTCCGCGCCGTCTCAAGACGTTCTTTAAAGTCTGAGAGCGTATATTCCGCCGCAGATTTCTCGTTCTTCTGTGCCTCCGAAACGGCACTGCCTGTTTCCAGCGGGGATTTCACGGTCTCCTCAGAAGCCTGCAGATCTTTTGCTGCGTTCTCCGCCGCTGCCCCTGTTTCGCTCTCCTCCACTGCCATCTCATTCTCTGCCATTGCAAGGGCACTGACTTCCGCATCTTCCGGAGTCTGTGGATCCGGCGTTCCCGCCGCCTTCATCCTGTTTTCTACCGCATAGGGATTTCCCGCGTCCACAGGCCTCTGCGGCAGGGCATCCGCCTCAAAACCAACGACAGCCGCGGTATCCACTCCCCGTGAGGAAACAAACCGTTCCACTGCCCACGTGATGGATACCCCGGCTATCAGGATCCCGATAATGATCAACCATATTCTGCGTCTGCCCATATATGCTCTCTCCCGCTCTTTTCAGTCTCTTGTAACTGTTCGGTACTCTCACAGTTACAGCCCCCTTTTACAGCTGCTGTCATTCTACTAAAAAGATACCATATCGGAAGATCTTTGTGAACAAAAAACGCAAATTAGTAATAGATTGTAAGACTTTTGTAAAAAGTGTCATCAAGCGACCGTGCAGACCAGCGGACTTTCATGCTGGAATACCCGGGCATTTGACAGTCCTAGTTTCCTACTCCTTCATCCACCAGCAGATTCCCTCCGTCCGCGGCGCCGGTGGCCAGCCGGTCACAGCGCTCGTTTCCGGGATGTCCGTCGTGGCCTTTGACCCAGTGGAACGTCACTTTATGCGGGTTCATCGCGGCAAGCAGCCGTTTCCAGAGGTCCGAGTTCTTCACCGGTCCTGTCTTCGGGCGGACCCAGTTGTTTCTCACCCAGCCATCGATCCATTTCTGGTTGAAGGCATCCACCAGATATTTCGAATCCGAATAGAGGTCCACCTCACAAGACCTGTTTAACGCCTCAAGTCCCGCGATCGCGGCCATCAGCTCCATCCGGTTATTGGTGGTCCGCACATATCCCGCGGACAGCTCCTTCTCGTGGAGAACCCCGTTTTTATCGATAAACTGGAGCACTGCTCCGTATCCGCCCGGCCCGTCCGGGTTTCCGCGGGCCGCTCCGTCTGTATAAAGTGTCACTTTCATGTCGTATTGTTTCCTCTCAGGATGTCTTATTTCATGATATTCCGGGCTCACTCAGTCATAAGCCGCAGTCAGAGATCCCATTTTTCGCAGAGTGCATTGACCTCCGCCGTAAACTTCTTGATATCCTTGTTTGCACAGTCGCGGTTCTTCTGGATGATCCGCACCAGACGTTCTCCTGCAGCCACGAGAAGAGCGAAGATCGACTTGTTCTCCTTCTGTCTTGCAGTCTCCTTCTGGATCGGAACGCCGACGGTCTGTTTGAGCCATACACCCGCTGCCAGATCGAACTCCGATCCCGAGAACGGGGCGTCCGCCACAAGGTCGTAGTCTGACCGCAGGAGATTCGCGAACTTCGTGCACACAAGGTCATCGCCGTGTACCATAAACACGCGGCCCGGTTTCTTCTTGAATGCATTGATCCAGGTGAGAAGTCCCTCCCTGTCCGCGTGACCGGAAAGTCCGTCTAACCTCACGATCTCCGCTTCCACGTCGATCGTCTCACCGAAGAGCTTTACGACCTCCGCACCATCAATCAGGCTTCGCCCAAGCGTTCCGATAGCCTGATATCCGGCGAATACGATCGTACATTCCTGCCTCCAGAGGTTATGTTTTAAGTGGTGGCGGATTCGTCCGGCATCACACATACCTGCCGCGGAAACAATGACCTTCGGCTCTGAATTGAAGTTTATAGCCTTGGAATCGTCACTGCTGACGGAAAGTTTCAGTCCGGGGAATCCGATCGGATTGATACCCCGGTTCACAAGATCCATTGCCTCCTCGTCAAAGCACTCGGAAATGTTTTTATTGAACACATGGGTCGCCTCGACAGCCAGCGGGCTGTCCACATAGACCGGGAATCCGTCATGTCCGGTGACGAGTCCCTCTTCCTTGATCTTACGGATAAAGTAAAGGATCTCCTGAGTCCTGCCCACCGCAAAGGCCGGGACCACAACATTTCCTCCGCGGTCCAAAGTTCTCTGGATGATCTTCGCGAACTCCTCGATGTGCTCATGGGTCCTGTCATGGGAGCGGTCGCCGTAAGTGCACTCCATCACCACATAATCCGCCTCATCCGTATACTGCGGGTCCTTGATCAGCGGCTTATTCTTGTTTCCGATATCGCCGGAGAACACGATCTTTTTCTTTACGCCGTCCTCGTCGATCCAGATCTCGATGGACGCGGAGCCGAGCAGATGGCCGACATCAGTAAAGCGTACCTCGATCCCTTCACAGATCGTCAGGATATCGCCGTAGTGGCACGGGACAAAGTGCTTTAAGACGCCCTCAGCGTCATTGACCGTGTAGAGTGCCTGAACTTCCGGATTTCCGGCACGTCTCGCCTTTCTGTTCTTCCACTCTGCCTCCATCTCCTGGATGTGGGCACTGTCCTTTAACATAATGTTGCAGAGATCACAGGTCGCCTGGGTCGCAAAGATCTGACCCTTGAAGCCCTTCGCGTAGATCAACGGCAAAAGGCCCGTGTGGTCGATATGGGCGTGGGTGATAAAGATGTAATCCACATCGGAGAACGGGATTGGAAGATCCGCATTCTCATAGACGTTTCCGCCCTGTTCCATACCATAATCGATCAGGATGTTTTTTCCAGCCGCATTGAGATAATGGCAGCTGCCAGTCACTTCATGATCCGCGCCGATAAATGTCAGTTTCATGGAACCCCTCCTCGCGCTGCAAATCAGCTGTATTATTTGCATCTATTATAGCAAATTTCAGATAATTATGCAAATCATTCCTCCATTACTGTCATTGATAATTTTCTGTAGCGTATCCTGGAGTTTCATCTGGCAATCCTCTGTCATCTGGGAGATCTTCGCCTGCATGCCGTCCTCCACGATCTGTTCCACAGATTTTCCAAAGATATTCGTATCCCAGACGCCGTCCTCCGTCGCTTCCCCGTCCTTTATGTACGCGATCAGATCCTTCGCCTGCTGCTCGTTTCCTACGATCGGGGCGATCTCCGTCTCGATCCGCGCTTTGATAAGATTGATGGACGGAGCCTGGGCATGGATCTTCACCCCGTATTTGCTGCCGTGGCGGATCAGCTCCGGCTCATCCAGGGAAATCTCCGTCTTATCCGGCAGGACGATGCCGTATCCTTTCTGCCGGACCTCCGCCAGGGCATTTTTCACCTTCTCATACTCGCCCTGCATCTCCGCTGAATCTTTTAGGATCTTAAACAGGCTGTATTCATCGCGCACCGGCAGTCCGGAGATGTCGCTCAGGACCTCAAAGTACGCATTCTCGTCGACGACGACCCGGATCGTCACGCGCCCGCTCGCAAGATCGAGTTCATCCGCGATCAGCTTTTTCACCGCCCGGTCTTCTTCCGGGACCGTCTCCTTCGGCACATCTTTCATCTGAACAGAACGTTTTAAAAGCTTTTCCGCCTCCGCGATCATGTCCGCCTTGATCGCATGGGTATCCGGCAGGATCTCCGCCCACTTCGGGATCTCGAGGTCGAGTTCCGTCACGGGGAACTCCAGAAGGACTGTCCCCAGGATCTCCTCAATGTCCTCCTTCTTTAACTGCTCACAGTTTGCCGCCCGGACCGGAACTCCGTACTGGTTTTCCATCTTAAGCGCCAGCGCTTTCGTATCCGCCGCATATGGTCTCGTGGAATTGAGCACGATCAGGAACGGCTTTCCGATCTCCTTTAGCTCTGAGATTGTCTGCTCTTCCGCTTCCCGGAAGTCCTCCCTGGTAAGCTCCCCGAAGCTCCCGTCGCAGGCCACGACAATACCGATGGTGGAATGGTCCCGGATCACCTTTCTCGTCCCGATCTCCGCCGCCTGGGTAAAGGGGATCTCGTAGTCGTACCAGGGAGTCTTCACAAGCCGTTCCTCCCCGTTTTCCGTGTGTCCTGCGGCGCCTTCCACCATAAATCCCACGCAGTCGATGAGCCGCACCTTCGCCCGGATCCCCTCCGCGAGTTCCAGCTCCGCCGCCTCCTTCGGGATAAACTTCGGCTCCGTGGTCATGATCGTCTTCCCAGCGGCGCTCTGCGGGAGTTCATCCCTGGTCTGCGACTTTTTCTGCCCGTCCGGAAGGTTCGGGAGAACGAGAAGTTCCATAAACCGCTTGATAAACGTAGATTTCCCGGTGCGCACGGGTCCCACGACGCCCACATAGATCTCACCGCCCGTCCTCGCCTCGATATCCTTGTATACATGGAAATCATCCATAAAAATACCCCCTCGCATATACTGTTTCAGTGTATGCGCGAGGGGGATGTTTTTATTCACTCATGCGGCAGGTCTGTCCGGATCTTTATTCCCACGGAAGGTCGCTGTGCTCGATGCGCTTGTCGCGGAGCATCAGGTCAGCAACGGCCTCTTTCGCCGGTTTTCCTTCAAACAGGACCTCGTTGACCTGTTCAACGATCGGCATGGAGACGTTATATTTCTTTGCAAGCGCTCTCGCAGCCTTTGCGGAATAAACGCCTTCCACCACCATCTGGACTTCCTTCATGGCTTCCTCCATCGTGTATCCTTTTCCGATGAGGATCCCGGCACGGCGGTTTCTGCTGTGCATGCTTGCACATGTCACGATCAGGTCTCCGATCCCGGAGAGTCCTGTGTAAGTCTGATATTTTCCGCCCATGGCAACGCCAAGTCTCGCGATCTCCGCCATTCCGCGGGTGATGAGGGCCGCTTTTGCATTGTCCCCGTAACCAAGACCGTCAGCGATCCCGGCCGCCAGGGCAACAACGTTCTTCAACGCTGCTCCTGTCTCGATCCCCAGGACATCCGGACTCGTGTATACACGGAATACCGGACTGATGAAGGTGGACTGGATATACTCCGCGATCTTCTTTTTGTGGGATCCCGCAACACAGAGCGTTGGGAGTCCGCGGCTTACCTCTTCCGCGTGGCTCGGTCCGGAGAGAACGGCCGTCTCAGCCATCGGGAGCTCCTCTTTGATGATCTGTGTCATTGTATCGAGAGTATTCTCCTCGATCCCCTTTGCGACATCGACAATGAGCTGGCCATCCTTACAGAACGGTTTCATCTTCTGCGCCGTACTGCGCACGAAAACAGACGGGACTGCCATCACAAGAAGATCTTTATCCGCCATCGCCTTTTCAAGATCCGCAGTATAGATGAGTCCTTCCGGAAGTGTCACACCCGGAAGATTCCTGTGGGTCCTTGTCTTTGCCATCTCCTCGATCTCTGCCGGGATTGCGGACCAGAGTGTCACCTCATGTCCGTTATTTACCAGCAGTACCGCAATTGCGGTTCCCCATGTACCGGAACCGATAATACCAATCTTTTCCATGTTCAGGAACTCCTTTTTCTACGCCCTAAGGTTGATTTTCTTATGTACGCACCTGATGCCGGTTTATTTCTTTCCGCCCCAGAGCTTATTCTCCGTACCGGATAACAGTCGTTTAATATTTGCCCTGTGTCTCCAGATCGCCATCGCCATCAGAATAAAGGAGATGGCAAAAAACTCCATGAGACTTCCTTCGGACACACGGTAATCCCCCCGTGATCCATAGATCAGCATCTGGATGAAGAATGAGATCACGACCAGGATCGATCCCAGGGACACATATCTTGTGATGATCACAGCGCCGAGGAACAGAGCCGCACAGACGAGCGTCACGCGCCAGTCCATGGACACGAGGATCCCCGCCATGGATGCGATCCCTTTTCCGCCTTTAAAGTGCAGATAGCACGGGAAATTATGTCCAAGGACAACTCCGAGACCCGCATAGAGCACGTAGAGGTCTGTATCCGGGCTTGCTTTAAAGATGATCCGGGCTGCAAGACATGCGAAAACAGTCTTTAAAAAGTCGCCCGCAAAGACGATGAGTCCCGCCTTCTTTCCGAGAACCCGGAGCGCGTTTGTCGTTCCGGAGTTTCCGCTGCCGTAATTTCTGATATCGATATGGTTCATCTTCCCGTAAAGATATCCTGTCTGGAATAATCCAAACACATAACCTATAACAAGACAAAGCACTCTGCCCATCGCTTAATCCTTCTCCTTCCTCTCACGGATGATGAATTTCAGGGATGTTCCGCGGAAGCCAAAGGCCTCACGGATCTTGTTTTCCAGGTATCTCGTGTAGGAGAAATGCATTAACTCCTTATCGTTCACGAAAATTACGAAGGTCGGCGGTTTTACCGCAACCTGGGTCACATAGTAGATCTTTAAGCGTTTGCCCTTATCGGACGGCGGCTGCTGCATCGCGACAGCTTCTGTCACGATCTCGTTTAAGACGCCGGTCGCCACACGGAGCGTCTGGTTCTCGCGGACCATATCGATCAGCTCAAAGAGTTTTTCCATTCTCTGTCCGGTCAGGGCGGACACGAAGATATACTCCGCATACGGCATATAGGACAGGGTCTCTTTTAATTTTCTTGTGTACTCATAGATCGTCTTATCATTCTTCTCGATCGCATCCCACTTGTTGACAACAACGATCACGCCTTTTCCGCGGTCATGGGCGATCCCGGCGATCTTCGCATCCTGCTCGGTGATCCCCTCAACGGCGTCGATGACCATGAGGACCACGTCAGCGCGCTCAACGGCTGTTACCGTGCGGATGATGCTGTAGCGCTCGATATCCTCTTTGATCTTGCTCTTTCTTCTGAGACCGGCCGTATCGATAAAGATATATTCCGTGCCGTTTCTCACGATCTCCGTATCAACGGCGTCTCTCGTTGTTCCGGCGATGTTGGACACGATCACACGGTTCTCGCCGAGAAGCTTATTGATGATGGAAGATTTTCCGACATTCGGTTTTCCGACGATCGCGATCCTCGGACGGTCGTCCTCGCTGTCGTCATACTGGTCCTCACGGAAGTATTTTACTACTTCGTCAAGGAGCTCACCGAGACCGAGTCTCGACGCTGCGGATACCGGAACCGGATCGCCGATTCCGAGGTTGTAGAATTCGTATACATCATTTCCGAATTTTGCCATACTGTCCACTTTGTTGACCGCAAGAACGACCGGTTTCTTGGACTTTCTGAGCATGTCCGCAACCTTGGAATCCGCGTCAACAAGTCCCTGGCGGACATCGACGATGAAAATGATCACGTCCGCGGTATCGATCGCGATCTGAGCCTGTTCCCGCATCTGGGCAAGGATGATGTCCTTGGAATCCGGCTCGATTCCGCCTGTATCGATCAGGGTAAAGTTGTTGTTTAACCAGGTGCAGTCCGCATAGATACGGTCTCTTGTCACACCCGGAGTATCTTTTACGATCGAGATCGTGCTGCCGGCAAGTACATTAAAGAGTGTGGATTTTCCCACATTCGGTCTGCCGACGATCGCCACTACTGGTTTACTCATATTTTTTCCTCATTTCTATACTTCGCCGTCCCAGTCCGGAATGACTTCTCCGTCTTCCGTGAGTCCGGCATCTTTCATTGTAAGCTCATATGCCCCGTGTTCCGCAGTCTGCTCTCTCGCCGCTTCCGGATCGAGGATCGCATCGACAAGGTCATATCCGCTTGATTTTACTATATTTATCAGAATCTGTAAAGCATCTTCCGCCTGGGTCTTTGTGATGTCATCCAGGAAAACTTCTTCTCCGCTTTTAAACATGACGGCCGGAAGAAGCAATCTCTCTCCCAGCGGTCTTTCTTTCAGCTGTGCGATCAGATCCTGCCCCGTGATGAGGCCGGCCACCGTGATCTTCTCCCCGAAGAAGTCATTCCGGATCCGATATACATGGACGTTTCGTCCCGGATAGACCTTTTCGATCTCCCTCACAAGCTTTTCCAGATACGGGTACGGCAGGTATCCCGTCGCGATCGAGAGTTCTTCCTTCACCCCGTCGTCCTTCTTCCCGTCCAGGGCGTCCATCACCTCTTCCTGAAGGAGACGCAGCATGCCGACGCCATTTTCCAGCTGGATGTATCCGTCATAGCGTCCTTCCTCCGGCATCTCCCGTTCCGCCAGAATATACCACTCGTCGCTTGCATGGATAAAATGGATCCCGTGGCGCTCATAATTGATCTTCTGCCATTTTTCGATCAGGTCGATGACCTCACAGGCATCTTCCTTTGTAAACGGTTCCAGCGGATAAAGGCCGTCACGGTATTTCGAGAGTCCGACCGGAACAACCGACACACTCTGCATTACCGGCGCATACTTTGAGAGCTGCTCGATCGTGTACGCCAGTTCCTTTCCGTCATTGACACCTTTGCAGAGAACGATCTGCCCGTTCATCTCCGTCTCCGCCTCGTAAAGCCGGTCGATCTTCTTTAACGCCTCCCCCGCAAACCGGTTGTGGAGCATTTTGCAGCGCAGCTCCGGGTTCATCGTCTGGACCGAGATATTGATCGGAGCCAGATGGAAACGGATGATACGCTCGATATCCTTGTCCTTCATATTTGTCAGGGTGATGTAGTTTCCCTGGAGGAACGAAAGTCTCGAGTCATCGTCCTTAAAGTAGAGAGTTTCACGCATTCCCGGCGGCATCTGGTCGATAAAGCAGAAGATGCACTTGTTGGAACATGACTTGTAGTCACTCATGAGTCCGTTCTCGAAGGTGAGTCCTAAGTCCCCCCCGCCGCTCTCGATCTCAAGTTCCCACTCTTCGCCGTCTGATTTCCGGACGACCATCACGAAGCTCTCAGCGTCCGTCATATAATCATAGTCGAAGATATCTTCCAGTTCTTCCCCGTCTATGGTAAGAAGCACATCGCCCGGCTCCAGTTCCAGTTCTTCTGCGATGGAACCGGGAGCGACTGCCGTAATTTTATGTCCCTGATATTTCACTTTATTTTCCCTTCCTGCATGGTTCTAAACACAATCATACCAATCTTCCTTCAATTTGTAAAGGAATGTTCTGACGAATTTTCATGCGAAACTATTGACGAAAAATGTCCGAAAATGGTATACTCGGCGTGGAATGCCTGCTCATCCCGTATAATAAGGAAATGCAGGTCAAAAATATGATCGGACAGTCTGACCTGACAAGAGATCAGACCGCACCACTAAAAATCGGAGGATTATCTGACATGTCTAATCAGTACGTTTTCAACGACCGTCTGCCGCTCGCGCCGCTTAAGATCGCTGCTCTTGAGAGCTGCCGTGATCTTGCGCAGAAAGTCAATGACCACATCGTAAACTTCCGCCGCAACGATACGGAAGAATTAATTCGCCGTCAGGGCAATTTACAGTACCGCGGCTACGATGTTGACTCCTACCTTCTCGACTGCGCATGCCCGCGTTTCGGAAGCGGTGAAGCAAAGGGAATCGTAAATGAGTCTGTTCGCGGAACCGATATTTTCTGCATGGTCGATGTGACAAACCACTCTCTCACCTACAAGATGTCCGGATATGTAAACCACATGTCCCCGGATGACCACTACCAGGACTTAAAGAGGATCATCGGTGCGACCGCATCAACTGCACACCGCATCAACGTGATCATGCCGTTCCTTTACGAGAGCCGTCAGCATAAGCGTACTCACAGAGAGTCTTTAGACTGCGCAATGGCGCTTGAAGAGTTAGTAAGCATGGGCGTGTCCAACATCATCACATTTGATGCACACGACCCGCGTGTACAGAATGCGATCCCGTTATCCGGTCTCGACAATTTCATGCCGACCTACCAGTTCGTAAAAGCACTGTTTAAACATGACAATACCTTAAAGATCGATAAAGACCACTTAATGGTCATCAGCCCGGACGAGGGCGCCATGAACCGCGCCGTATACCTTGCCAACAACCTGGGTGTGGACATGGGTATGTTCTATAAGCGCAGGGATTATTCCCAGGTAATCGGCGGACGCAACCCAATCGTGGCCCATGAATTCCTGGGTTCTTCCGTAGAAGGAAAGACCGTACTTATCATCGACGATATGATATCCTCCGGCGAAAGCATGCTGGATACCTGCAAGGAGTTAAAGGAACACAAGGCTGACAAGGTCATTGTATGCTGTACCTTCGGTCTCTTCACCAACGGCCTTGAGAAATTTGACGAGTACTACCACCAGGGATATCTGGATTATGTCATCACCACCAACCTGAATTACCGCACCCAGGAACTGATTGACAGAGAGTGGTATCTGGAAGCCGACATGAGCAAATACCTGGCCGCTGTCATCAACTCCCTGAACCATGACCGCTCCATCAGCGCCTCCCTCTCTCCCACGGAGAAGATTCAGAAGCTGGTCCAGAAGCGTCAGAACGGCGGATACGAGTATTTCCAGAAGCTTGTATAACCCCCTGTCACCATGCAGAAAATTTAACCCGGCAATCAATATTCAAAAATGCATAGTCCACGGCAGCGGAATGCCCGCCG
>ERZ1106915.1986-NODE-1986-length-13682-cov-3.967491_pt1 | contig 13682 bp, 8 predicted proteins | sample MGYA00403653_ERZ1106915 | MGnify/ENA primary metagenome ERZ1106915 (study PRJEB35170, sample SAMEA104062404) | human gut metagenome | biome: human gut; feature: human-associated habitat; material: faeces | place: Denmark | collected 2012-06-06 ... | reverse complement strand
CCAGGCGGGCGGGGACCGGCAGATTCTCGCCAAGCAGCTGGGCATTTCCCCGCACCAGCTTTCCTATGTGACCCACTCCAGCGAGGGCGAGGGCCTGCTGTTCTATGGCTCCACGATCCTGCCTTTCGTGGACCATTTCCCCAAGAACACCGAGCTGTACCGCATTATGACCACCAAACCCCAGGAACTGAAAAAGGAGGATGAATGACCATGAAACCCAACACCGAACTGAATACCATGATGTTTTTTGACGATGCCCTGGAGGGTGAGCGCACCCAGCTGCTCACCGAGCTGGCCGATGCCGTCAGCGAGACCCGCACGGCGGCGGATCAGGCTGCGGAGCTGAACGAGGACGGCGAAGCGGGCCTGCTGCGCCTGACGGAAATCTGGTGCGCCATGAACGGCGTCCCGGCCATCGTCATCTTCGAGGGCGGGCAGTCCGAGCTGCTGGCCAATGTGGTGGCGCAGATCTACGCCCATCTGCTTCAGCACCCCTCCCGTGACCCTGTGGGGCTGGCCGTCTATGTGGAGCTGCGCTACATGACGGCCTCCCTCATGTTGGGGGAATGGTTTGAATAAGGAACCGCGCCTGCGCTTTACGGACGAGGAACGGGCTGACCCGGCTCTGGAGAAGCCCATCCGTAAGGCGGACAAGGCCGCCGCCAAAGCAGACAAGGCGCAGGCCAAAATCCCCAAAAAGCAGGTCCGGCAAAAGACGGTGGACCCGGAGACCGGCAAAGTGACCACCAAGCTGGTGCTGGAGGACAAGAAGAAGCCGCCCTCCAAATTGTCCCATGCGGTGCGGGATACCCCCGCCAATGCCGCTCTGGGGAAGCTCCACAAGGAAATCCGGGAGACCGAACAGGACAATGTGGGCGTGGAGAGCGCCCACAAGTCCGAGGAGGCTGCCGAGACCGGCGTTAGGCTTGCACGGGAAGGCTACCGCAGCCACAAGTTGAAGCCCTACCGCAAGGCGGCCCAGGCCGAGCAGAAGCTGGAGAAGGCCAATGTGAACGCCTTGTATCAGAAGTCCCTGCGGGAAAATCCCCAGCTTGCCAGCAACCCCATCTCCCGCTGGCAGCAGAAACAGGCCATCAAAAAGGAATACGCTGCCGCCAAGCGCGCCGGTCAAGCTGTCGGGAACACCGCCAAGACTGCGGAGGCCACCGGCAAGGCGGCCAAGACGGTCAAGGAGAAAGCCCAGCAAGCGGGCGCGTTTGTCATGCGCCACAAAAAGGGCTTTTTGATTGCGGGTGCGATCTTCCTGCTGGTCTGTATGCTGCTCAACACCATGTCCTCCTGCTCCATGATGGCGCAGAGCATCGGTTCTGTGGTGTCCGGCACCACCTATCCGTCGGATGACCCGGAGCTGGTGGCGGTGGAGGCCAACTACGCCGCCAAGGAGGCCGCGCTGCAAGCCGAGATCGACAACATCGAGAGCAGCCACCCCGGCTATGACGAGTACCGCTATGACCTGGATATGATCGGGCATGACCCCCATGAGCTGGCAGCCTACCTGTCCGCCGTGCTGCAAGGCTATACCCGGCAGAGCGCCCAGGCCGAGCTGGAGCGCGTGTTCGACGCACAGTATGAACTGACGCTCACTGAGGAAGTGGAGATACGATACCGCACCGAAACTTCCACGGACCCCGTGACCGGCGAGACGACCACCGAGGAAGTCCCGTATGAGTATTACATTCTGAATGTGAAGCTCACCAGCAAGCCCATATCTTCCGTGGCTTCGGAGCTGCTAACCCCGGAACAGCTGGAAATGTACCAGGTGTACCGGCAGACGCTGGGCAACAAGCCGCTGATCTTCGGCGGCGGCTCCCCGGATACGAGCAACTCCGAGGACCTGACCGGCGTGGTATTCGTCAACGGCACCCGCCCCGGCAATCAGGCCGTGGTGGACATAGCCAAAAGTCAGGTGGGCAATGTGGGCGGTCAGCCCTACTGGAGCTGGTACGGCTTCAATTCCCGTGTGGAATGGTGCGCCTGCTTCGTGTCCTGGTGCTACGGCCAGATGGGGCTGTCCGAGCCGCGCTTTGCCGCCTGCCAGTCCCAGGGTATTCCGTGGTTCCAGTCTCACGGACAATGGGGCGGGCGTGATTACGCCAATATCGCCCCCGGCGACGCCATCTTCTTTGACTGGGACCTGGATGGCAGCGCCGACCATGTGGGCCTTGTGGTCGGCACAGACGGCAGCCGGGTCTACACCGTGGAGGGCAATTCTGGCGACGCCTGCAAGATCAAGAGTTATTCCCTGTCCTACGAGTGCATCAAGGGCTACGGCCTGATGAACTGGTAAGGCCGATTTATGAGAAAAGGAGTGATTGAAATGGCTAAGAACAAAATCCAGCGCATTGACCAGGAGATTGCCAAGGTCCGCGAGAAGATCGCGGAGTACCAGGACAAGCTGAAAACCCTGGAGGCGCAGAAAACCGAGGCGGAGAACCTGGAAATCGTTCAGATGGTGCGCGCCCTGCGGCTGACCCCGGAGCAGCTGAACGCCATGCTCTCCGGTGGTACGGTCCCTGGCATGGCCGCTGCCTCCGCCAACTACAACGAACAGGAGGATACCGACCATGAAGAATAAGAAAATTTTCAAAACCCTTTCGGCCCTCTGCGCCGCCCTGGTGCTGATGATGGGCCTTTCCGTGACTGCCTTTGCCCAGGGAACGGAAGAACTTCCGGCGGAGGATGCCACCAACGACAGCAATGTGGTCGTGGAGGAAACCGAGGACAGTCCGGCCCTGACCCCGGATGGCAACGCCGCCCTGGTGGATGATTTCGGCGACAACAAGCAGCTCATCACCGTCACCACCAAGGCAGGCAACTACTTCTACATCCTCATTGACCGGGCCAACGAGGACAAGGAAACCGCTGTCCACTTCTTAAACCAGGTGGACGAGGCGGACCTGATGGCGCTGATGGAGGACGGTCAGACCACCCAGGAGCAGCCCGCCACCTGTACCTGTACGGAGAAATGTGTGGCCGGTGCGGTGAATACGGCCTGCCCGGTGTGTGCCACCAATATGAGCGCCTGCACGGGTAAGGAGCCGGAGCCGGAGACCCCGGAGGAAACCCCGGAGCCGGAGGAACCGGCGCAGAAACCTGCTGGGCTGAATCCGGCCATTCTTTTAGCGGTGCTGGCTCTGATGGGTGGCGGCGGCGCTTTTGCCTACTTTAAGCTGGTAAAAAGCAGACCCAAGACCAAGGGCAACGACAATTTGGACGATTATGACTACGGCGAGGATGATACCGATCAGGAGGACGAGGACTCCTGGGAGACCGAGGAATCTGACGAGCCGGACGCTGACGGGGGCGGCGACGAGGAAAGCGAGGACAAGACGGTTTGACCCGCTTCACCGACAGCCCCTATGAACGCATGATGACACGCAGGCCGGAGGGCGGGAAGGAAACTTCCCGTCCTCCTACTTTATCTCCCGGCCACCCCTGTTATGGCTGCGGAAATTACCGTGACGGTCAGCCCTGCGTGGGATTCTGCCACCGGCAGCTGACCGCATGGCTGCGGGAAAGGAGGATGAAAAACCATGAAGCTGGTGATCGCTGAGAAACCGTCCGTTGCCCAAAGTCTGGCCGCCGTGATCGGGGCCACCGCCCGCAAGGACGGCTATCTGGAGGGCGGCGGCTGGCGGGTCAGCTGGTGTGTGGGCCATCTGGCTGGTCTGGCCGACGCCGACGCTTATAACCCGGACTACGCCAAGTGGCGCTATGACGATCTGCCCATTCTGCCGGAACCCTGGCAGATGGTGGTGAGCAAGGACAAGAAGAAACAGTTTGATGTGCTGAAGCAGCTGATGAACGCCCCGGATGTGACCGAAGTGGTAAACGCCTGCGACGCCGGACGCGAGGGGGAGCTGATCTTCCGCAGCGTCTATGAGCTGGCGGGCTGCCAGAAGCCCATGAAGCGGCTCTGGATTTCCTCAATGGAGGATTCCGCCATCCGGGAGGGCTTTGCAAACCTGCGCCCCGGTGCAGACTATGACGGCCTGCGGGATGCGGCCCTCTGCCGCGCCAAAGCGGACTGGCTGGTGGGTATCAATGCCACCCGGCTGTTTTCCGTGCTGTACCACCGGACCCTCAACATCGGACGTGTCATGTCCCCGACGCTGGCCCTCATTGTCCAGCGGGAGGCCGAGATCGACACCTTTAAGCCGGTGCCGTTTTACACGGTGACGCTGGAGCTGCCCGGTTTCTCTGTTTCAGGGGAACGCATGGTGGACAAGGTCGCCGCCCAGCAGCTGAAAACGGCCTGCCAGGGTGCGGCTGCTACGGTGAAAAAGGTGGAGCGCAAGGACAAATCCGAGAAGCCGCCCGCCCTCTATGACCTGACCACCCTCCAACGGGACGCCAACCGGCTGCTGGGGTTCACCGCCCAGCAAACCCTGGACTACCTGCAAAATTTGTATGAAAAGAAGCTCTGTACCTACCCTCGGACGGACAGCCGCTATCTGACTTCGGATATGGCGGCGAGTCTACCGGAGCTGGTCCAGCTCACTGCCGGGGCGATGCCCTTTTCCAATGGCATGGAGATTGCCTGCAATGCCGCCCAGATTGTCAACGACAAGAAAGTGACCGACCATCATGCAGTGATCCCTACCCGCAACCTCCAGGGCGCGGACCTGTCCGGCCTGCCGGTGGGCGAAAAGGCGGTGCTGGAGTTGGTGGCTCTGCGCCTGCTGTGCGCCGTGGCCCAGCCCTATACCTTTGCGGAAACCGCCGTTGTTGTCGAGTGCGCCGGAGCGGAGTTTACTGCCAAAGGCCGCACAGTGAAAAATTACGGCTGGCGGGCGCTGGACGCTGCCTATCGCGCAGGGCTGAAGAATGTGGAGCAGGACAAAGAACCCGAGGACAAGGCTCTGCCTGAGCTGTCTGAAGGTCAGACGCTGCCCCTTTCTGGTGCTACCGTCAAGGAGGGCAAGACCACCCCGCCCAAGCACTTCACCGAAGATACGCTACTCTCCGCAATGGAGACTGCCGGGAAGGACGATATGCCGGAGGATGCCGAGCGCAAGGGCCTGGGGACCCCGGCCACCCGCGCCGGGATTCTGGAAAAGCTGGTTTCCACCGGCTTTTTGGAGCGCAAAAAGAGCAAGAAAACCGTGCAGCTCATGCCATCCCATGACGCGGTATCCCTTATCACCGTGTTGCCGGAGCAGCTGCAATCGCCCCTTCTGACTGCTGAGTGGGAGTACCGGCTGGGTGAGATCGAGCGTGGCGAGCTGGCCCCGGAGGATTTCATGGCTGGGATTAGTGCCATGCTCAAAGAACTTGTGGGAACCTATCAAGCTATCAAGGGAACGGAGTATTTGTTCAGCCCTTCCCGCGAAGCGGTGGGCAAATGCCCCCGCTGTGGCGGAGAGGTTGCAGAAATGCAAAAAGGCTTCTTCTGTCAGACAGAATCTTGCAAATTTGCAATTTGGAAAAACAACAAGTGGTGGGAGATGAAGCACAAGCAACCTACCAAAGCCATCGTAACGGCACTGCTCAAAGATGGCCGCGCTCATGTGAGGGGCTTGTACTCCGAGAAAACCGGCAAGACCTACGATGCCACTGTGGTGTTGGCGGATGATGGGCAGTACGCCAACTTCAAGCTGGAGTTTGACCAGCAGAAAGGTGGCAAACGATGAAGCTCTCACGCTATGAACAGGAAACCATCATCCTCTACAACCAGGCCGAAGCCACCGCCGAGGTCTATACCCATGACCCCCGGCTGCTGGAGAAGCTGCGGCGACTGGCAGAGAAATACCCGGACCAGATTGTGAAAAAGGATCGCCAGACCTTTCTCGTTCCCAAACGCTGTGTGTCCGTCCGGGAACCGTACAGCGCCGAGCGCCGTAAGGCAGCCAGTGAACTGGCCAAGGCTGCCGGATACAGGCCGCCCACCCCCAAGAAAGGCAATGAGTAAGCATGGCTGAAAGTGTCTTTGAGGCTGTCAAGCAGTCCATCACCGTCCGAGAAGCAGCGCAGATGTACGGAATCGAGGTCAATCGGAGCGGCATGGCCTGTTGTCCCTTCCACGATGACAAAAATCCCAGCATGAAGCTGAACGAGGAATATTTTTATTGCTTTGGCTGCGGAGCCACCGGCGATGTGATTGACTTCACAGCGAGGCTCTACAATCTGTCCCCCAAAGAGGCCGCCGAGAAGCTGGCCCAGGATTTTGGCCTGGCTTATGACAGTCAGGCCCCTCCCCGGCGACGCCATGTCCGCCAGAAATCCGAGGCGCAGAAATTCAAGGAGGACCGAGACCATGCCTTTCGTGTCCTGGCCGACTACTTTCATTTGCTCCGCAAGTGGGAAACGGACTACACACCCAAAACACCGGAGGAAAATCCACATCCCCGATTCATGGAGGCAATCCAGAAAAAGGACTATGTGGGCTATCTGCTGGATTTTTTTCTGGAGAACAGCCCGGAGGAGCAAAAGCTGTGGATTGCCGAACATCAATCAGAAATAGCCAAATTGGAAAGGAGAGTGAAATTCATGGCTGATAAGCCCACCAATCGAGAACGGTTACAAGAGATCACAGCGGGCATTGAACAGGGTATCAAGGAACTGTTTGAGAGCGAGAAGTATATGCGCTATCTGTCCGTCATGTCCAAGTTCCACCGCTACTCCGTCAACAACACCATGCTCATCTATATGCAGCGCCCGGACGCCACCCTGGTGGCCGGGTTCAACAAGTGGAAAAATCAGTTTGAGCGCCATGTGAAAAAGGGTGAGCATGGTATCACCATCATTGCCCCCACGCCCTACAAAAAGAAGATCGAGGAAATGAAGCGCGACCCGGATACTCATGCACCCATCCTGGACGCGGATGGCAAGGCGGTCATGGAGGAAAAAGAAATTGAAATCCCCATGTTCCGTCCGGTGAAGGTGTTCGATGTGAGCCAGACGGACGGAAAGCCCCTGCCAGAGCTGGCCTCCAGCCTGTCCGGGACGGTGCCGCACTATGAGGCTTTCATGGAAGCTCTGCGCCGCTCGGCTCCGGTTCCCATCGAGTTTGAGCCGATGGCCGAGAACATGGACGGCTATTTCTCCTCTGACCAGCAGCGGATCGCCATCCGGGAAGGCATGAGCGAGGTGCAGACTGTTTCCGCCGCTGTCCATGAGACCGCGCACAGTAAGCTCCACGACCCCAAAAAGTACGAAGCGGAGCCGACCTGGAAGATCGTGATGGTGAGCGAGGGCGGCACCAAGCATGACTTCCGTCTGGACTTCGCCACCGAAGCAGAGGCGGAACAGGCCGCCGCCGAGGAAGGCTGGCGCTATGTGGACGAGAATCGGTTTGAGTGGCGGTTGGAAGTGGAGGAAGATCTGACGGCGGTGAAACAGGCCGCCAAGAACCGCAACACCGAGGAAGTGGAGGCCGAGAGCATTTCCTATGCGGTCTGTCAGTATTTCGGCATCCAGACCGGCGAAAACAGTTTTGGCTACATCGCTTCCTGGTCGAAGGACAAGGAGCTGAAGGAGCTGCGGGCCAGTCTGGAGACCATCAACAAGACTTCCTGCGAGCTGATTAACGACATCGAGCGCAACTACAAGGAAATCTGCAAGGAGCGCGGCATTGACCTGACTGCCGCCACGGAACCGCAGCAGGACTCTATCGAGCAGCTGGCAGCAGACATCGACCAGTTCACTTTTGATTATGACCCTTATGAGTATCGGAACAATGCAGATAGCCGTGAGGACGCACTGCACGAACTGACTGCTACACTCCGAAGCGGAGATGCCAGCGGTGTACGCGAATGGCTCCAGAATATCGTGAACGAGGATGAACCGGATGAAACCACCCAAAAAGCTGCCGAGCTTATGGGACGCTTGGATCAGCTGGTGCCGATGACTGAACCGGAACAGCTGACCGAGCCGGAAAATACCGAAAGTGTCCAGCCCAGCGCCGAGTACCGGGAGGCCCTGTTGGTGCTGGATGATACCAGCTACCTTCATGTTCAGCCCTGCGACACCGGCTGGGACTACACGCTCTACGATGTGGCAACCATGAAGCAGATGGACGGCGGCCAGTTGGACGGGCCGGATATGGGCCGTTCCACAGCGGTTAGCCATATCTGCGAGGACCTGGGGATGGGCGGCAAGTCCATCAAGTATGCGCCGCTGTCCATGATCGAGACTTTGCAGGAGGCGGCTTACCACCAGATGCAGGAACAGGTCAGCCAGCAGACCACAGAAGCTGCCGCCACCCAGCTGCCGGATGCCCATGAGCAGCACCTGGACGAGTACCCCATGCCGGCCCCCACGCTGACCCAGGACGATTTGGAAAAGAGCGGCTATCTGGACGGGGACCTTCTGCCCCTCTCCAAAGAGCGAGCCTATGAGCTGATGGAGCGAGACCTGACCGTTTATATCGTCCAGGAGGGTGAAAACCCGGAAATGGCCTTTGACACTGCCGACCTGGACGCCCATGACGGTATCTTTGCTGTGTCCCGCGAGGAATGGGAGCAAAGCCCGGACTTTCACGAAAAAGTTTTGGAACGACAGGATCGGCAGTTGGAACGGGAACAGGCGTTTCTTTCCCATGAGGGAAATTGTTTTGCTATTTATCAGGTGAGCAAGGATGACCCGCAGAATGTGCGTTTTATGAATCTGGATTGGCTGCAATCGCACAATCTGTCCGTAGAGCGGAGTAACTATGACCTTATCTATACCGCCCCTCTGGACGGTTCCGGCAGCACTATGGAGCAGCTGGAAAGGCTGTATGAGCAGTTCAATCTGCAAAAACCGGTGGATTTTCACAGCCCGTCTATGAGCGTCAGTGACATCGTTGCCATCAAGCAGAATGGTCAGGTATCCTGTCATTACTGCGACAGTGTTGGTTTCACCCAGGTGCAAGGTTTCTTGCCGGAAAATTCGCTGAGAAATGCGGAAATGACGGTGGAAGATGATTACGGCATGATCGACGGTATCATCAATAACGGCCCAAAGGAGCCGACAGTGGCCCAGCTGGAACAACAGGCCCGCAGTGGTCAGCCCATTTCTCTTATGGACTTGGCAGCAGCCGTCCATCGAGAGGAACGGGAAAAGAAAAAGTCCGTCATGGAGCAGCTGAAAAGCCAGCCCAAGACGGAACACAAAAAGACAGCGCAAAAAAAGAGCGCGGAAAGGGAGCTTTGATATGAACAACTTCACCTTTGAGGAAACGAACCTTCTTTGCATCTACAACACCGGCAGCCGCACCGGGCTGATCGACGCTCTGACGGAGATGCGCGGTGAGCTTTCGCCGGAGGAAGCCGAGCTGCGGGAACTGACGGACAGCGCCCTGGGTAAACTCCAAGCTATGAACGACACCGAGTTTGCCGAACTGGAGCTGTACCCAGATTTCGACGAGTAAAAAACACACATAAAGACCTGATGGGACGGCCTGATATGCCGTCCCATTTCTATTCAACATGAAGGGAGGACAGAAAACCATGCCATCCAAAGCTGAATTTTACCGGCAGATGGCCGAACAGGTATCGACCCAGCTTGTAGGCAGCTGGAAGGAGTGGACGGCTTTTCTCACCACCGCCGCCCGCCTTTATAAATACCCATTCCACGAGCAAATGATGATTTACGCCCAGCGCCCGGATGCCACCGCCTGCGCCGAGTATGATTTATGGAATGAAAAAATGGGCCGGTATGTGCGCCGTGGCTCCAAGGGTATTGCCCTGGTGGACGATTCCGGCGACAAGCTTCGCCTGCGCTATGTGTTCGATATTTCCGATACCGGCACCCGTGAACATTCCCGTACACCCTGGTTGTGGCAGCTGGAAGAACAGCACATTGGGCCTGTGTCGGCCATGCTGGAGCAAAACTACGGCGTTGCCGGTGACAATCTCGCCCAGCAGCTCACGGATGTAGCCGGAAAGCTGGCGAGTGAGTATTGGGACGATCATCAGAGAGATTTCCGCTATATCGTTGACGGTTCGTTCCTGGCGGAGTACGATGATTACAACATCGAAGTCCAATTTAAGTCCGCCGCCACCGTCAGTATCGCCTATGCCCTGATGTCTCGCTGTGGGCTGGATACGGAACAATATTTCCAGCATGAGGACTTCATGCCGATTTTCGATTTCAATACCCCGGCCACGGTTGGGGCGTTGGGCGCGGCGGTCAGCCAGATTAACCAGCAGGTTTTGCGGCAGATCGGCGTCACCATCCAGATCTATGAGCGCGAGCAACTCGCGGAAAGGAGTGTTACGCATGGAGAACAACCTGACTTACACCATGAACGGAGATTATCAGATTCCCGACCTGAAGCTGACCGAACAGCCGGAGAAGCCCCTGGGCAAGTACGGCAGGATGCGGAAAGCGTACCTGAAGGAACACCGGCCCCTGATTTACAATCAGCTGCTGCTGACCGAGAAGCTGTACCCGCACCTCATCGAGATCGACGAGACAGCGCAGAGCCGTCTGGAGCAGATGATGCCCCAGCTGGCGAAAGACGCGGGCGCGACGGAGCAGCTGAAAGCCAGCGACCCGATGCGCTGGGTGGGCCTGATGAACACCTGCAAAGCACAGGCCGAGGAGATTCTGATGGCGGAGCTTATTCACAGCTGAGTTTCTTCCTCTCCGAAGCAGAACAAATCAGAATCATAGATGAAGCAGAGAATGTGAAAACATCCTCTGCTTTTTCTTTTGCCCAGGCTGACATCGACCATGTGCTGCGGCTGGGCGGCAACACCTATCGCCAGAGAGAGCGCATTGTCGCGGCCTTTGAGGAGCAGAAGTCCACCACCGAGATCGCAGACACCCTGAAAACCCTGTACCATGGCGGCAACGGGATTGGCAGCATCACTGCATGGTATGCCGAGGATGGAATCCATCTTTCCCACGGCAAAACTGCCCGTTACGATAAGTCCGCCCAGGTCATTTCCTGGGAGAGTGCCGCTGAGCGTATCGGCCAGCTTTTGCAGGACGGCCAGTTTGCCACCAATGTGGAGCTGGCTGAGGCTGCGGGCTATGAACGCTCCCTCCTCGCGGAAAAGTTCTGGAATCTGTACCACGATTTCAGCGAGGAAGCCAGAGAAGCTGGGTATCTGCCCATCCTTTCCAACAATCCGGGGCGCGGTTTCCCGGAGGAATCTGCATGGCTCACCGAACAGCTGAAAAGCCCGGAGTTTCGCCAGAACCTTGCGGAAGAATATGCTGCCTTCTGGACGGCCTACCAGCAGGATCGGGATTTGCTGCGCTTCCACTACCATAAACCCAAAGAAATTTGGGAGAACCTGCAAGATCTGTCCTTGCCTCGCACCACCTTTACCTCTCAGTTGACGGAAGTACCTTCGGTCAAGCAGTTTATCTCTGAGGACGAGATCGACGCCGCCATGACCAGAGGCAGCGGATTTGAGGGCGGTAAGGGCCGAGTTTTCACCTTTTTCCAGGAACCCCATACGGATAAGGAAAAGGTGGATTTTCTCAAACACGAGTATGGTATTGGCGGTCACTCCCATGCCCTGTCCGGTGCAATGAAAAGCGATGAAAGCCACGACGGAAAAGGTCTGCACTACAAAAAAGACGGCTGCCCGGATGTGCATTTCACCTGGGAGAAAGTCGCCAAACGGATTACCGACCTGATCCAGAAGGGACGCTATCTCACAGAACAGGAACAGGCGGAGTATGACAAAATCCAGGCAGAAAAGGCCCTGGCGGAAGAAGATGCCCTGCAAGCCCAGCAGCCGGACCCGGCTGTGTGGGAATACAACGGCGTCAAGGAGCGCCACCCGGATGATATGGTCCTGTATCAGATGGGCGATTTCTTTGAGCTATACGGTGAGGACGCCAAAACTGCTGCTGCGGAATTGGAACTCAATCTCACGACTCGCGCTATTCCCGGCGGTGGCCGTGTAGAAATGTGCGGCTTTCCGGCAAATCGGTTGGAGCAGGCTGTGGAACAGCTACGGGATAAGCATGATGTGACCATTTCCGCTGTCCCGGAGGGCGGCAAAGAGCGTCAGGAATATTCCATGCCCTCTATCGACCATGAGGCAGAACAGCACATCAATGCCCAGGAAGCGGAGTTTGGCGCAGACGGGACCAGAGTATTTCAGGAGACCGAAGCAGCCGCAGCCCCTACGATTCGAGAACTGCATGAGCAATACAAGCCCATTGTACTTGCCGCTGTTATGGAAGATGTGCCATATCGCAATGCCTGCGGTCACAGTGACCATGAGAACGCCGTGATCGAGGGCAATGCCGCTATTCGCCGTGCTGTCCTGGGATCTGGCAACATGGAGCTGCTCCGCCTCTATTCCGACACACCGGAGTTCCGCCAGCGCCTTCATCGAGAAATCATCGACGAGACCTATCCCAAGCTCCATGAGCTGCTGCACCCTCTCACGGACAATGACATCGACAAGGCTATCCAGGACTGGAACGGCAAAATCGAAAGTAAACACGCCGTTGTCCGTTACATGGAGAAACATGGGCGGGAAAAAGATACCGCTGCATGGCTGGCCCATGAGTTTGACGGCGGCGATGGCAAAACCCCGTTTTCGGTTCGCCCGGAAAGCCCCGAAGGAACGGTGCTGCCCTGGCCCAAGGTACAGCGCCGGATCGCTCAGCTTATCAAGGAGGACCGGTTCTACACCGAAGCGGAACAGGACCGGTTCGACAACATCGACCCCATCGCCATTCGGGAGGCTTTGGCCGAGCGCGGCATTGTGAATGGTGAACTGGTGGATGAGGAAAAACTGGATAATGACCCATTCATCCAGCGTGTTATGGCGGATGTGGAGGCCATATCCAGAGAGAGCGTCCCGGCAGATGAGCCGGAACAGCCTTCTCCCCATAATTTGCGTGTTCTGGTTTCAGATGAGGAATACGCTGCGGCTCGTGGCACACTCCGGGAGCGAACCTCCTACGATCCAGCGGTTCCTCCTTACAATGTGGGTGATATTGTCTATCTGGATGACCGGCCCCATCAGATCACAGAGCTGCGGGATGACACGGTGCAGCTGCTGCCCACCGGCATGAGCTATCCCATCTACCGGGCTGAGAGCCGGGAACGGTTTGAGCAGCTTTTGCGGGAGGATAACCGCAACGACTTCTATACCGAATTCCTGCCTGCAAATCTGGATACGGTGGACCAGGACCTTCGGGATGTGCTGGCCCATGGCCTGATTGGTGAGGCGGACAAGGCGGAGCTTTCCGAGCTTCTTCGCAACGGCAAGAGTAACCAGGAGGTAGCCTTGTGGCTGAGCCGGGCCTATCCCAACATCGTGGAAACGATGGAGCTGGAGACCGGCGAGACCGCCGATTACCGCACGATGCCGGAAGGTATCGAGCTGGAAGTGCTGGATGCAGATGAAAAGCGTCTGGCCATGCTGTTCTTCCAGTGGAGCGAGGTTGCGCCTTTGCTGCGCGGGATGTATGCCCGTCAGTTGGACGGTTTTGAGCAGGAACGCCCCGAACCGGCTGCCGAAACCCCGGCCTTCCAAGCCGAGACTGTGGCTGTCTATCCGGGCGATAAGAACAATCTGCCCTATGATGTGGTTGTTCAGACCCTGCGAACCAATGAGCCGGAGCCGCCCACGCCTGCTGTCGAGCCGGAAAAGACTCTGGATGAGGTACTGGACGAACACCCCGTTTCCATTCAGGTAAACGGCGAGTGGCAGACCTTCCCCAATGTCAAAGCTGCCGAGGAAGCCTCTTATGAGGAA
>ERZ1106915.1981-NODE-1981-length-13748-cov-3.195501_pt1 | contig 13748 bp, 13 predicted proteins | sample MGYA00403653_ERZ1106915 | MGnify/ENA primary metagenome ERZ1106915 (study PRJEB35170, sample SAMEA104062404) | human gut metagenome | biome: human gut; feature: human-associated habitat; material: faeces | place: Denmark | collected 2012-06-06 ... | reverse complement strand
CAAAGGTGGAGCTGCTGGAACAGATCCAAGCCGGAGCATGGCTGCGGGAAGAACTCGACGAACCGGACAATACCTGTTATACTGAGAGCAACATAGTATCAGTGGGGTGTCTGGAGCATGAAGAAGATCCTTTTTGTGTGTCATGGCAATATTTGTCGGAGCCCGATGGCCGAGTATGTCATGAAAGATCTGGTGAAAAAAGCGGGCCTGGAGGCCGAGTTTCAAATCGCCTCGGCGGCCACCAGCCGGGAGGAGATCGGCAACCCGGTCTACCCGCCGGCCCGGCGGAAGCTGGCGGAGCACGGCATATCCTGCGAAGGCCACGCCGCCCGGCAGCTCCGCAACCGCGACTACGAGGAGTACGACCTGCTCATTGGGATGGACAAGGCCAACCTCCACAATATGTTCCGCATCTGCGGCGGCGATTTCAACAACAAGATGCATCTCCTGCTGGAGTACGCCGGCCGACCGGATCAAGAGGTGATGGACCCCTGGTATACGGGAGACTTTGATTCCACCTGGCAGGATGTGCTGGAGGGGTGTGAGGGACTTTTAGACAATTTAATGTAAAAAGGTTGAACCAAAGTCGATGAACTGATTGTCTGCGAAGCAAAAGTCGGTATCCAATGGAAAATGGAACGGGACAACTATGCCAGCCTGAGATATTGCAAATGTAAAGGGTCATCAAAAAACTGAACACCGTTATATTGCTGGCATTAAGGTTTCTCCTACGCCAAAACGTTCGTACAGCAAAAAAGTATCGTCAATCAAAAGGAAAGGTATGTGCTAATAAAAATATTTAGATTGGAGTTTTTCCTGGAGCCCGCCGGAGTCCATAGATTCCGGCGGGTATTTTTTTGCAGTTCCCACACTCTGGGAACTGCTGGAGAGCATACTCATAATGTCCCTGATCACCGGAGTTGAGTCCTGGGCTCGGCAATTATGCTTGTACTGGAGAGTGCTGGTTAGCAGTAAGAAGCCGTGCATGGCTGGAATGGGAAGACAAAAATTATGCATACTATGGCAGAAAAATAGGGTGACAGGACGAAATATTCCATTGTGGCAGCGCCGGTTCGGTGCTATTTTGATAACAGCACACATAAAACGGGGGTGATACGCAGATGTGGATTTTGGAGGAAGGACAGATTTTGCCCTATCTGCGCAGCCATTACCCTGTGTTTGACCAATCGGGACCGGTTGATATCCAGTGCATAGGCGCACTGGAAGGAGAGGAGAAGCCTCGGGAACCGGATGAAGGCGGGCTGATCAACTATATATTTCGGGTTTCCAACGGGAAGCAGTCTGTCATCGTGAAGCAGGGGCGTTCCGCCAGCCGGAAGAACGACAAAATAGTTCTGCCCATATGGCGGAATCGTCAGGAATATGAGACGCTCCGGCTTCGCCATGCCATTGTACCCCAGTACACGCCGGAGACCTATTATGTGGACTGGGAGAACGCAATTTTTCTGATGGAGGATGTGTCTGATCTCGCTCAGGTTCGGAAGCTGCTCTGCTCGGGAGTCATGCTACCCAGACTGGCGGAGCAGGTGGGGGAATTTGTTGCGGCGAGCACCTTTTACTGCTCGGAGTTTTATCTGGAAGCAGACCTGTTTCGAAGACTTTCTGCACGCTTCCGCAACAGCGATATGCGGTCCATCATGGAAGACTGGGTGTTTCTGCGGGATGCACCCTACCTCACCCATAATGGAAACCCGGTGCTCAAACAGCTTATTGACCGGGATGAGAGCATCAGGGTTTGCTGCTACGAGCTGCGCCACAAATTTATGACCCGGGGAGAGGCTCTGATACATGGGGATCTGCATACGTCCAACGTGTTTGCAGACAAGGAGCGGCTCAAGGTTATTGACATGGAGTATACCTTTGCCGGACCGCTCTGCTATGATATCGGATACTTTGCGGCCAGCCTGCTGACCCAGTACTGCACAGCGTGTTTCCGGCCGTTCCCATCGGAAGGGGCGCGCCGTACCTTTCTCTCCTATCTCCTCTCCAGCCTGCTGGAGCTCTACCACTCCTTTGTGGAGCACTTTACGGAGTTTTGGAGAGAGGATGCAAAGCCGATTTATCAGAGATCGGGCGGGTTTTGTGAGCACCTAGCCCGTGGGTTTCTGCCGGATGTGCTTGGGTTTGCGGCGGTGCCCTGTTTCCCCCAGATTACAACATCTCTGCCCCCGGAGTTCGCTCAGTTGGACGGGAAGGCCAGAGGACAGGCGCATGAGCTCTGCCTGGTGCTCAGCCGGTACCTTCTGCTTGAGCGGGAGCGGTGGGATACGATGGAGGATGCGGTTCAGGCCATCGGAGCGGTTACGCAAATTTACCTGGATTGCCTGGAATAAACGCAGCAAATTAAGACACATGGCGGGCTTGCCATGTGTTTTTTTCTCAAAAAAGTAATTATTTGGATAAAGTGGTGTTGCTCAAATGGACTTTTTTGTTATAATAGAGAAAAAACATGGCTGGCGCGCAAGTGGGTACCCACTTGCGCTACCGGATATCCGGTAGAGTAAAACCCTTTGTCTGCGCCGGGAGATGGGGCGGAACGGAAAATTGAGAAGGAGGATAGAGGGGCATGGAGGACGCAAGAAAATTGTCCGATTTTATTGATCTGGACCTGCTGCAGAACATCCAGGATAATTGCTCAAAAGCGATGGGCCTTGCATTTATCACGGTGGATTACAAAGGCATACCCATTACCAAATACAGCGGCTTCACATCTCACTGCATGCTGGGGAGACAGGCAAAGGGATTTGCAGAGATGTGTGAGCAATGCGACGCGCACGGCGGACTTCACGCCGCGATCACCGGACAGCCGTACATTTACCGCTGCCACGCCGATCTGGTGGATTTCGCGGTTCCTCTCATTGTCAATGGAAGCTATATGGGAGCGGTGCTGGGCGGGCAGGTGCGGCTACAGGAGGAGAGCGAGCGGGAGCTGGAGCACATCCTCCCACAGCGTCCCAATTGGAAACGGGATAAGGAATGGGAGGAGGCTTACCAGAAGCTGGAGGTCGTCACCTATGAAAAAGTGGAGGCATCTGTAAAGCTGCTGCGCGACATCATCGTGACATTTGTGGAAAGGCGGACTGGAAAGGGGGCGGATGGAGTCCTGAGAGAGAAGGAAAAGCAGCTCTCGGAGGAGCGGGCGGCCCGTCTGGACCTGGAAAAACAGGTACAGAAGCAGGAGAGCAATACGGCCCGCCGCAGGACAGAGCTCCACTACTTCTTTTTTGTCATGAACATTATCTCAAAGTTAGCCTATGAGGAGAAGGCGGCCAAAACAGAGGCGGTTTCATACGATTTTGCAGACATGATGCGTTATGCAGCGGGGGCAGAGCAAAAAATTTCCACCTTGGGGGAAGAACTGAACTATATCGGGGCGCTTCTTCGGATACGGAAGGCTTGGGTTCGGGACAAGTTAGCCTATACTATTTCTGTCCCGGAGCAGTATCATCAGGTATCCTGTCCCTTTATGGTATTGCAGCCCATTGTGGAGTGTGCTCTGGAGGGGGCCGAAACGGAGGCTGCGGAGCCCAGAAAGCTGGATTTCTATGCGGAGGAGGAGAACGGCAGGCTGCTGTTTCAGATTCTCAGCAATGACACCAGCCGCTCGGTGGAGGAGCTGACGGAGGAGTTATCCGGGGCGGCGGAAGAGGGATACTTTCATACAGGCGGTGTGGACCGCCTGTTGAAGCAGACGCTGGGAGGGGGATACCGCCTGATGGTCAACCGGCGGAGAGACGGGCGGGCCGGTGCAGCGGTCAGCTTTTACCTGCCGCTGGAGCGGAACGGATAGCCGGCTCAAGAGTGCTGTAAACGGGAAGGAGCTGCCGCATGAAGCAGATTCTGGTTTTGATTGAAAACGAGTTGGAGCAGAGCATTACAGGGGATATTCTGCGCTCCGGGCTGGGGGCTGAGGCGGAAATCACCCTCACAGCCGGGGCGGAGCAGGCCATCCAGCAGCTTCAGAGCGGAGCGGTGGATCTCTTCATTGCGGATGTTGAACGGTTTGACGTGGCCCACTGCAATATGGTCACCACGGCGCGAAAGACGGCCCCGGACACTCCGATCCTGGTTACATCGGTGGGGACGCAGGAGGAAATCGCAGGGTATGTCTGGCGCCTCGGCGTCCGGGACTATCTGCTCAAGCCGTACCGGCCCACGTGGTTGTTGGCCGCGGTGCGCGCCTTGGTGCGTAAGGAGCGCAGCGGCGGATGCGCCGCCGACCAGCAGGAGATTTACCTGAGGCGCCTGACGGAGCACCTGCAGAGATTCCAGTATAAAAAGTGCACCGATGCCGCAAGAGAATACCTTGATTTGCTCTATCAAAGTACTGATAATAAGGGTGTTATCCGCACGAGTGCGGTCCGCTTTGCGGAGGGAGTGGCGAAAGCCGGAATCCCGTTCAGCAGGACCACCCAGTGGAAGCTGTCGGGAAGTCTGGAGCACTTTCGGGTCCGCTTTGACCAGCAGGAGCGGAAATATGCAACCTATGAGTTTATTGTCCGGATGCTGGACACGATCTTTGACGCCATAGAGAAGAGCGGGCTGTACGAGGTAGACAGCGAGCAGAAGATTCTGAATTACATTGACCGGAATATCCGGCGGGGGGTCAGCCTGGATGAGGCGGCGGAGTACGCGAATATGAGCTCGTGCTATTTCAGCAAGCTCTTTAAGCGGATGACCGGGAAAAACTATATTACTTATGTGACGGACAGCCGAATTGAAATGGCGAAGCGCATGCTTGTGGACACGGAAATGCCGGTCATCAATATCGCCTATGAGCTGTCCTATAACGAGACAAATTATTTCAGCAAGGCGTTCAAGAAAAAGGTGGGAGTGACACCCAGCGAATACCGGACAGCCCATTCCGAGCTGTTCAGGGAGCAGGGGGCGGGCTGATACCGGCCGCGCAGACGCCTTGCAGCGCCGGAAAGGGTGGAGAAACATGGAGGAATTCAGCTTCAGCACCAGAATCTTTTTTGGTGAGGGCGCGCTGGAACGCCTGCGCCGGGTGCAGGACAAAAAAGTTATGATTGTGACCGACCGTTTTATGGCGGGTATCGGTGTGCCGGATAAGGTGGCGGGGCACCTGACCAGGTATCTGTATTTGACGGCGTGGTGCCGGATCCCCCCATCGAGGTGGTGGCGGCCGGCGTCCAGGCCCTTCAGGACTGCGGTGCGGAGGTCATGATCGCCGTGGGCGGCGGCTCCACCATTGACGCGGCCAAGGCCATCCGGGCGGTGGCGAAGGAGACTCTGCACATCGACACAGACCGGTGGGAGTGCTTTGCCGTGCCCACCACCAGCGGCACCGGCTCGGAGGTCACGGACTACGCCGTGATCACCGACCGGGCGAAGGGGATCAAGTATCCGCTGGACAGCCAGGCGCTGCGCCCGCCGGTCGCCATTCTGGACCCGGAGCTTACAGTTTCCGCCCCGGCCTCGGTAACGGCCGACGCAGGTATGGATGTGTTGACCCACGCGCTGGAGGCATACGTCTCCAAGGGAGCCAACGATTTCTCCGACGCGCTGTGTGAGAAAGCGGTTTCTCTGGTGTTTCGCTTCCTGCCGCTGGCCTTTCAGGACGGCACAAACCTGCTGGCCCGGGAAAAGATGCACAACGCCTCCTGTATGGCGGGCCTGGCGTTCAACTCGGCGGGGCTGGGGCTGAACCACGGCATGGCCCACGCCATCGGCGCCAAGCTCCACATCGCCCATGGCCGTATCAATGCCATGCTGCTGCCGCATATCATTACGTTCAACGCCGACTTGGGACGGATTCGGAACGGCGAGTACGCCCTCGCAGCAAAAAAGTATCAGCGCATGGCAAAGGTTTTGGACCTGCCGGCCCCCAGTGTGCGGCTGGGCGTGACCAACCTTCTGCGGGAGGTGGAGCGCCTGAACCGTGCCTTGAAGATCCCGGCCTCCCTGAAGGAGTGGGGAGCGGAGCCCTCCAAGGTGAAGGAGCTGCGCGGGGAGATTGTTTCCGCTGCCCTGGCGGATGCCACCACCGCCACCAATCCCAGACCGGCTGCGGCGGAGCATGTGGAGGCTCTTTTGAATAAGGTTATGGGGGGGTAATCCCGGAGCGAGAAGCGGCACCACTCTATTTACAAAAAAGCACCCGAAGGGGTGCTTTTTTGCGTTGTTATCTTAAAAAGCAAACAAACAGGCTTTGAACAGGTGGAGGACTTCCGACAAAAAAGTATATATGGCAGCCAAGAAAACAGGGGAGTGTTTCCGGTATAATTTCGCCAGAAAGCGTGCGAATGCTGTTTCAGGCGCGCCGCGGACCACAATAAGGAGGTAGTAATATGCAACAGGAAGCCCTCGGAATGGTAGAGACGAAGGGCCTGGTTGGCGCCATTGAGGCCGCCGATGCCATGGTCAAGTCCGCCAATGTCAGTCTGGTTGGCTACGAGAAGATCGGTTCCGGCTTGGTTACCGTGATGGTGCGCGGCGACGTGGGCGCCGTCAAGGCGGCCGTGGACGCCGGGGCCTGCTCCGCCGAGAAGGTGGGCGAGGTCGTGGCCCAGCACGTCATCCCCAGACCCCACACCGACGTTGAGAAGATCCTTCCCCATATGGCGTAACCGACATAACGGAAACTTAAATTAGAGTTCGGAGGGAACATAGATGAAAGACGAACTGATCAGCAAGGTCATGGACGAGGTCATGAAGAAGATGGGCGCGTCCGACGCGACTTCCGCCCCCGCCGCCGCATGCTGCAACAATGGCAGCGCGAACTGCAACCTGACGGAGTTTGTGGGCACCGCCATCGGCCACACCATCGGCCTGGTGATCGCCAACGTGGACCATCAGATCCACGAGAAGATGGACATCGACCCCAAGTACCGCTCCATCGGCATCATCGGTGACCGTACCGGCGCCGGTCCCCAGATTTTTGCCGCTGACGAGGCGGTGAAGGCCACCAACTGCGAGATCGTGAAGATCGAGCTGCCCCGTGATACCGAGGGCGGCGCCGGCCACGGCTCCCTGATCATCTTCGGCGCCGAGGACGTGTCCGATGCCCGCCGCGCCGTTGAGGTCTGCCTGCGCGAGGTGGAGCGCACCATGGGCGACGTATACGGCAGCCCCGCCGGCCACCTGGAGTTCCAGTACACCGCCCGCGCCAGCCACGCCCTGAACAAGGCCTTCGGCGCTCCCATCGGCAAGGCCTTCGGCATCACCGTCGGCGCTCCCGCCGCCATCGGCGTGCTGCTGGCCGATACCGCCGTGAAGGCCGCCACCGTGGACGTGGTGGGCTATAGCTCCCCTGCCAACGGCGGCACCAGCTTCTCCAACGAGGTCATCCTGACCTTCACCGGCGACTCCGGCGCCGTCAAGCAGGCCATCATCGCCGCCCGCGATGTGGGCATGCAGGTGCTGAAGACCCTGGAGCCCAGCGTGGAGCTCAAGTCCACCACCACCCCCTATATTCTGTAATTGCCGGGAAGGAGTCAGACAGCTATGAAGTCAAAACGTTTTGAAGTTCTGGCCGCCCGTCCGGTCAATCAGGACGGCTACGTACAGGAGTGGCCTGAGGTGGGCCTGATCGCCATGAACAGCCCCTTCGACCCCAAGCCCAGCATCAAGATTGAGAACGGCGTCATCACCGAGATGGACGGCAAGTGCCGCGCCGATTTCGATATGCTCGACACCTTCATCGCCGACCACGCCATCCGCCTGGGCAACGCGGAGAAGGCCATGGCCATAGATTCCCTGGAGATCGCCCGCAAGATCGTGGACATCAACGTCTCCCGTGAGGAGATCCTGGACATCACTCTGTCCCTGACCCCCGCCAAGCTGACCGAGGTCGTAGGCAAGCTGAACATCGTGGAGATCATGATGGGCATGACCAAGATGCGCGCCCGCATGATGCCCGCCAACCAGTGCCACGTCACCAACGTGCGCGACAACCCGGTCCAGATCGCGGCGGATGCCGCCGAGGCCGGCGTCCGCGGCTTCGCCGAGATGGAGACCACCGTGGCCGTCGCCCGTTACGCCCCCTTTAACGCCATGGCCCTGTTCGTAGGCGCTCAGGTGGGCCGCCCCGGCGTCATGACCCAGTGCGCCCTGGAGGAGGCCACCGAGCTGCAGCTCGGCATGCGCGGCTTCACCACCTACGCGGAGACCATCTCCGTCTACGGCACCGAGCCCGTCTTCATGGACGGCGACGACACCCCCTACTCCAAGGCGTTCCTGGCCAGCTGCTACGCCAGCCGCGGCCTGAAGATGCGCTTTACCTCCGGCACCGGCTCCGAGGTCCAGATGGGCTATGCCGAGGGCAAGAGCATGCTGTACCTGGAGGCCCGCTGCCTGGCTGTCACCAAGGGCGCCGGCGTGCAGGGTACGCAGAACGGCTCCGTGTCCTGCATCGGCGTGCCCGCCGGCGTACCCGGCGGCATCCGCGCCGTGGCCGCTGAGAACCTGATCGCCATGCTGCTGGATCTGGAGTCCACCACCTCCAACGACCAGACCTTTACCCACTCCGACCTGCGCCGCGTGGCCCGTACCGTGCCTCAGCTCTTCTCCGGCACCGACTACATCTGCTCCGGCTACTCCGCCACCCCCAACTACGACAACATGTTCGCCGGTTCCAACTGGGACGCCGAGGACTACGACGACTGGACCATCATCCAGCGCGACATGAAGATCGACGGTGGCCTGCAGCCCGTCCGCGAGGAGGACGTGCTCAAGGCCCGCAACAAGGCCGCCCGCGCCCTGCAGGGCATGTTCCGTGAGCTGGGCCTGCCCGAGATCACCGACGCCGAGGTGGAGGCCGCCACCTATGCCAACGGCTCCAACGACATGCCCGAGCGCAACGTCAACGAGGATCTGAAGGCCATTGAGGACATGATGGCCCGCAAGGTGACCGGCGTTGACTTCGTGAAGGCGCTGGACCGCGCCGGCTTCCCCGATGTGGCTCACAACATCTACAACATGCTTCGTCAGAAGGTGGCCGGCGACTACCTGCACACCGCCTCCATCTTCGACGAGCAGTTCCATGTGCTCTCCGCCGTCAACGTGCCCAACGAGTATCACGGGCCCATGACCGGCTACCAGATCAGCGAGGAGCGCTGGAACCAGCTGAAGAACATTCCCAACGCCATCCGTCCGGAAGATATCTAAGAGGGGTGAAGCAGTCATGACGTTTGATGAAAACACGCTGCGCAGTGTAATTGAAGAGGTCCTGAAGGAGATGGGCGAGGTAAGCGGCACCGCCGCTCCCGCTGCGGCGCCTGTCGCCGCGGCTGCGGGCAAGCTGACCATCACCGAGAATGGCGAGGCCCGGAAGGGCACCGCCGCCGACGAGGTGGTCATCGGCCTGGCGCCCGCCTTCGGCACCAAGCAGGTTAAGACCATTATCGACCTGCCCCACGACAAGGTGCTCCGCGAGATCATCGCCGGCATCGAGGAGGAGGGCCTGAAGTGGCGCATCATCAAGGTGTACCACACCTCCGACGTTTCCTTCATCGCCCATGTGGCCGCCGAGTACTCCGGCTCCGGCATCGGTATCGGCATCCAGTCCAAGGGCACCACAGTTATCCACCAGAAGGACCTGCCCAACCTGTCCAATCTGGAGCTGTTCTCCCAGGCGCCTCTGATCGACCTGGACACCTACCGCAAGATCGGCAAGAACGCCGCCAAGTACGCCAAGGGCGAGTCCCCCACGCCGGTTCCCACCAGGAACGACCAGATGGCCCGCCCCACCTATCAGGCGCTGTCCGCCCTGCTCCACATCAAGGAGACTGAGCTGGTGGACAACAACAAAAAGCCGCAGGCCGTTACGGTCTCGTTCCAGTAAAGGAGGCAGCACGTTTTATGGATCAGGAACTTTTGATGAAGCAGATCGTGGAGCAGGTTATGGCCGCCATGAAGAACGGCACGCCCGCTTCCGCGCCCGCCGCCGCTTCCAGCTGCGGCTCCAAGGTCACCGCGGCCAACTATCCTCTGGCCGAGAGCATGGCCGACCAGATCAAGACCCCCACCGGCAAGGACTTCACCTCTCTGAGCTATGAGAAGGTCATCAACGGCGAGCTCTCCGCCGACGACATGCGCATCGCGCCCGAGACCCTGGAGATGCAGGCCCAGGTGGCCGAGTCCGTCCACCGCGAGGCCTTTGCCGGCAACCTGCGCCGCGCAGCCGAGCTCATCGCCGTGCCCGACGACCGCCTGCTGGAGATCTACAATGCCCTGCGTCCCTACCGCTCCACCAAGCAGGAGCTGCTGGACATCGCCGGCGAGCTGGACGGCAAGTACGGCGCCAAGACCGCCGCTTCCCTGGTGCGGGAGGCTGCCGAGGTTTATGAGAAGCGCGGCCGCCTGAAGAAGTTCTAATCATACTCCAGAGTCAGGAGGCCCCAGAATGAAACTGGTCGCAGGCATTGACATCGGAAACGCGACAACAGAGACAGCATTGGCCCGCATCGAGGACGGTCACGCGGTCTTTCTGGCCAGCGGAACCGTCCCCACCACGGGCATCAAGGGGACCCGCCAGAACATCAACGGCATCTTTCACTCCCTGACCAACGCTTTGGAGAAGGCCGGGCTGGAGCTCAAGGAGCTGTCGGAGGTGCGCCTGAACGAAGCCGCCCCCGTCATCGGCGATGTGGCCATGGAGACCATTACCGAGACCATCATCACCGAGTCCACCATGATCGGCCACAACCCCGCCACACCCGGCGGAATGGGCGTGGGCGTGGGAGAGACGGTCCTCATCACGGAGCTGGAACAGGCTCCGGTCGGGCGGGACTATATTGCAGTGGTGCCCGGGACGGTGGACTTTGAGGTGGCGGCCCGGCTGATCAACCGGGCCACCGCCGGGGACCGCAAGGTCACCGCAGCCATTGTCCAGCGGGATGACGGCGTGCTGATTCACAACCGCCTGACCTGCAAGATCCCGATCGTGGACGAGGTGGCGCTGATTGACAAGGTGCCTATCGGCATGCGCTCCGCCGTGGAGGTGGCCGCCGTGGGCGGCGTGGTGGAGGTGCTCTCCAACCCCTACGGCATCGCCACCCTGTTTGGCCTGTCCTCTGACGAGACCCGGCAGGTGGTGCCCATCGCCCGGGCCCTGATTGGAAACCGCTCGGCGGTGGTGATCAAGACCCCGGCCGGAGACGTGAAGGAGCGAAAAATTCCGGCCGGCACGATTGAGCTGCTGGGGGAAAACCGCAGCGTCAAAGTGGATGTGGACGACGGGGCCGACAAGATCATGAAGGCCGTGGAGTCCATTCCCAGCCTGGAGGATGTGCGGGGAGAGCCGGGAACCAACGCCGGCGGCATGCTGGAGAAGGTGCGCCAGGTCATGGCGAATCTGACCAGCCAGCACCCCAGGGACATCAAGATTCAGGATCTGCTGGCGGTCGACACGTTCACACCCCAGAAGGTTCAGGGCGGCCTGGCCAACGAGTTTTCCCAGGAGAACGCCGTGGGCATCGCCGCCATGGTCAAGGCGGACCGCCTCCAGATGGAGGCCATCGCCCGGGAATTTGCCCAGCAGATCGGCGTCCCGGTCGAGGTGGGCGGCGTGGAGGCCGACATGGCCATCCGCGGCGCCCTCACCACCCCGGGCACCAACAAGCCCCTGGCCATTCTGGACATGGGCGCCGGTTCGACGGACGCCTCCATCATCAACGCCGAGGGACAGATCCACTCCATCCACCTGGCCGGAGCGGGCAACATGGTCACACTTCTGATTCAGTCGGAGATGGGACTGCCCGACTTTGACACGGCGGAGGATGTGAAGAAGTACCCCTTGGCCAAGGTGGAGAGCTTGTTCCACATCCGCCATGAAAACGGCACCGTGGAGTTCTTCCAGCAGCCGCTGGATCCCAACCTGTTTGCCAAGGTGGTCATTCTCAAGGAGGGCAAGCTGCTCCCCCTGGAGGGTGACTGGAGCATGGAGAAGATCCGGCTCATCCGGCAGCAGGCCAAGCAGAAGGTGTTCGTCACCAACGCGATCCGGGCCCTGACCCGGGTCAGCCCCACCGGCAATGTCCGGGATATTCAGTTCGTGGTGCTGGTGGGCGGTTCCGCGCTGGACTTCGAGGTTCCGCAGATGGTGACCGACGCACTTTCCCAGTACAAGGTTGTCGCGGGCCGCGGAAATATCCGCGGCACCGAAGGCCCCCGCAACGCGGTGGCCACCGGGCTGGTGCTCTCCCTGACGGAAGGGAGGGGCTGATATGCCCGTAATCCAAGAAAGGATCAAGCCCACCGTCCATGTCTGCTGTGCAGAGGACGCCCCGCAGGAGGTACTGCGGCAGCTCCAGTACGGCATGGAGGAGGAGGGCATTCCCTGGGAGGCCGCGGCCGGGACGGGCGACGCCCTGTCCCTGGCCTGGGAGGCCGCCCGAAGCTCCCGGCTGGAGGTGGGAATCGGCCTGGACCGACAGGCGCTGGTTCTCCACTACTCCAAGCTGGAGCGTGAGCAGCCCCTGTTCCGTATTCCCGCCAATTCCGGTATGGAGACGGTGCGGGCGCTGGGGGCCAATGCGGCGCGGCTTGTGAAAAAGCTGCCGCTGAAGGCCCTGGACAGGAGGTGAGAGCATGCAGCAAAAAAGCCTGGGACTCATAGAGACCCAAGGCCTGGCGGCCGGCATTGAGGCCGCCGATGCGGCGGTGAAGTCGGCCAATGTGGAGCTGGTGGGCTATGAGCTGACCAAAGGCGGAGGCTGGACCACCATCAAGATCCTGGGCGATGTGGGCGCGGTGAAAGCAGCAGTGGACGCCGCGCGGATTGCCGCCGGAAAGGTGAGCCGGGTGGTAAGCACCCGGGTAATCGCGCGGCCGTCCATGGGGCTGACCGGCCTGATCCACAACACCGACACGGTGGGAGATCAGCCGCCGGAGCCGCCTGCGCCGCCCGCTCCAACGGATCCGCCGGAGCCGCCGAAGTCTCCGGCAGATGCGCAGCCCGCAGAGGAGGACGCTCCGGAGGCGACGGAGCCTTCGGAGGAGGCGCAGCCCACAGAGGAGGGCGCTTCGGAGGCGACGGAGCCTTCGGAGGAGGCGCAGCCCACTGAGGAGGGCGCTTCGGAGGCGATGGAGTCTCCGAAGGAAGCCCCCTCTGAAAAGGGGAAGGAAACACCCTCCAAACGGCGGGGGAAGAAGTCCGCAAAACGCTGAACCGCGCAGAAAAGCGGGACGGCAGCACTGATTTTTCTGATATTTTCTAGGAGGTTATCACAATGGGTGAAGCTCTGGGTATGATCGAGACAAAGGGTCTGGTCGGCGCGATCGAGGCGGCCGATGCCATGACCAAGTCCGCCAACGTTACGCTGATGGGCTATGAGAAGATCGGCTCCGGCCTGGTCACCGTCATGGTCCGCGGCGACGTGGGCGCGGTCAAGGCCGCGGTGGACGCCGGCGCCTGCGCCGCCGAGAAGGTGGGCGAGATCGTGGCGCAGCACGTCATCCCCCGTCCCCACACCGACGTGGAGAAGATTCTGCCGAAGGGCCTGTAAAAAGAGGCTTGAGGCATGGACAAGAACAACGTGGTTTCAGCAGAGATTGTCCGCCAGATCACCCGCATGGTGGTGGAGGAGCTCCAGAAGCAGCAGCGGCTGGAGCGCTCCACCCCCATTGGGGTCTCCAACCGCCACGTCCATCTGGACCGGGCGGACATGGACGCCCTGCCCATGGATGAGGACTCCGGCGAGGCTTTCTCCAGCCAGGTTGCCAAATCGGCCCACACCTGCGGCCACGACACCCACACCTCCATG
>ERZ1106915.1979-NODE-1979-length-13758-cov-4.686127_pt1 | contig 13758 bp, 22 predicted proteins | sample MGYA00403653_ERZ1106915 | MGnify/ENA primary metagenome ERZ1106915 (study PRJEB35170, sample SAMEA104062404) | human gut metagenome | biome: human gut; feature: human-associated habitat; material: faeces | place: Denmark | collected 2012-06-06 ... | reverse complement strand
TGCTCACGTATAGCGGTTCTCAGGAACATATTGACAGCAGTGGTCATATTCAGACCGAGTTCATTAAAAATCGCTTCTGCTTGGTCTTTGATGTCCTTATCCGTTCTAATATTCAAATTCGTGGTTGCCATTCAGAACACCTCCATTCAAGCATAGTATACGCAAATTTTCGTTTATTGTCAACATGTTATCATTATAATTCGCATAGAATATCTGTAAAGGCTATAAGAAAAGCACCAACCCCGCTATGGAGATTGGTGCCGTATAAACATACCCCTTGAGGACTGCCGTGTCATCAGAACCGATCGAAATCTTTCTGCGTGGCCACTTCCTTGTAGCCTTTGTATTCATCGTTTCGGCTTTCGATGAACATCTCGTTTACCATTCCAATGGTCAGCAGATCCAGTTCGGACAAAGATAGACCCAACTGAACACAGCGCAACAGGAACAGCGGTGTTGTCATTTCCCTGTCAGTTGGGCGAGATGGTTTTTTTCCTTCACCTGGGTCTCCAGATTGAGGCCCCACAGTTTGATGATCTCAGGAAGCACCTGGTAAATGGAAAAGGTGCTGAACGCATCGAGCCACTCTTCCGGGGAATCCGGCACAGAGCTGTCGGCATGCTTTGCCATGGTGTAGGCGATATTCTCGAACAGCTCCAGAGAGAACAGGTCCAGGTTGGACGATTCCTTCTTGCCGTTGCCGACCGCCTTCTCAAGAGCTGCCAGGTCTTTATAGATATCCCGTCCGAACTTGATCCGATAAATACGAGGGATGGCAGCGGATGCCTTGAACAGAACCTCCTTGCCATCGATCGCGATCGCTTTCGTCAATGCCATATTGATCTCCTCCTTATACGCCAGTCGGCATATACACAGACTTGTACCAGTTGTTGTATGCCGTTTCCGTGGTTGTGTCCGAGGTCCGTGCCTTCACATACCCGCCAGTCAGCGGGCTTGCCGTAATGGACAGGGTCTCGGTCTTGACCTCGATCTCATCTTCTTTGGTGCTGGACTCAATGGTCGGACGAGCCGCCATGCAGTTATAGAGCACATGACGGATCTTCTTGACATCGCCATCGAACTCGAACAGCAGCGCAAACTTCTCCGTCTCCACCGTTGCGTCTTCCACCAGCACGGAATTCGCGTCCATCGTTTCCTTCAGGATATCCATGCGGAAGGACTCCGGCACCATGGCCAGCTCAAGGTCGCCCTCGTAGCCCTGGTTGTTGGAGATGGTGTAGTACGCATAGCCATCTGCATAGAACACAGAAGGCTCACCATTCGGATCAAGAGACAAAGATACAGCACCGGGCATGGGCACCGGAGTTGCATAAGAAATCTCTCCATCCTCACTGATGGTAAGCTTTGCGTAGTGAACATTGCAGATGTTGAATTTCACCTTATTCTTTTTTGCCATCTGATTTACGCCTCCTCATACACGGGTCTGACTGTCATATCTTCCACCACGCGGGTGATCGGCGGATTCCAGCCCGTGAAGGTCATCCCTTCGATCACTTCCGGCTCCGGTGCCAGGGACGTTGCATCCGCACCATCATCGACCGTTACCGTGGCTCTCACATCATCCCCAGCATTGTTCAGGAACCGTACCTCGTGGGTCAGGCGGCCATTGGGGATATATACCGCGTCATACCAGCCGGTATAGGTCTCCTCATCGGTCGTATCCGAGGTCCGTGCCTTGACACAGCCGTTCAACAGCGGGGTCGCCGTCAGGGACAATGTCTCTGTTTTGACCTCGATCTCATCTTCCTTCGTAGAAGATTCGATGGTCGGACGCGCCGCCATACAGTTATACAGAACGTGACGGATCTTCTTGACATCCCCGTCAAACTCGAACAGCAGCGCAAAACGGGAACCGCCTGCCTCTGCGTTCTCCACAAGGACCTTCTTGCTGTCCAGGCTCTCGTTCAGAATATCCCGTCTGAAGGAATCCGGGACCATTGCCAGCTCGAAGTCGCCCTCATATCCCTGGTTATTGGAAATGGTGTAATAGGCACACCCATCCGCGTAAAACACAGACGGTTCACCATTCGGGTCCAGAGAAAGAGATACCGCACCGGGCATCGGGATCGGAGTGTCATAACTGACCGTTCCGTCTTCTGCGGCGATCTGCTTTGCATAATGGACATTGCAGATATTGAATTTGACCTTATTCCTGGCCATTGTTTTCTCCCTCCATTTCAAAAGTGTATAAAACCTCATAGAGTTTTTCGCTCTCTATCCAGGTTTCGGATTTGTTATAGAAGATGGATGCTGCATCCAGTGCTTCTTCGACCTTGTTCTCCAGGGCCGGGGCCTTCAGATCCGTGTAGAGCTCCATGTGGACCTGGTCGATCTTGTAATATGCCTTCCCATCGGCACTGAAATTATCTGAGCCGGGGAACAGATAACAGAGGAAAGGCGGGTCAGGGCTTTCCCCTTCTGCGAAATGGTCATAGGCATAAGGAATGCCCAGAGCGTTCAGTATCGAGAGTATCTTCTCCATTCTTACCCTCCCAGCTTCCTTGTGATCTCTTCTTCCAGTTCCCGGACAGCCTTTTCCTCAGCCGGAGCGATATGAGGTCTGCCCGCGACCCGCCCTCCACCGCGTTTGGCATGTCCATGCTCCAAGAGATGGGCGATCTGATAGCGGTTTTTGGAGTGGACGACCACCTCAAGGGAATTGGCCGTTTCCTTCTGCGTTTTCACGGTCCAGCTTTTTGCGTAGGCACCCGTGCGCTTCGGAGCGTTTGCGGATATCTCGGACTTGACGGATTTCCCGGCTTTTCTCACAGCGGTCTTGACATCCGTGCTTGCCGCATCGGCATACTCCTGCAGCCCTTCCATGATGGTTTCGGCCAGTTGATCGATCGTGCATTTCACGCTCATTGCCGCACCTCTTTCTTGCAGCGGATCTTGATCTCCCGGTTGTTATAGTTCATCCTGTCAATGGATGCGATGTTGAAGACCTGGTCCTGGAATCGGACACGGTATTGTGTCGAGTTCAGTTCTCTGGTCTTCTGACAGGCCCGGACAGTGAAAGCGATCGTCTCATTTTCATAGTCCACCTTGCCGGTCGATTCATCCACCAGGTAGGTGTCAGGATAGGCGCAGCAGGAATAATACTCCTCCCACCCGTTGGTACGGTTTCCTATCCTGTCCACCTTTACCGTGGCTTTCTCGATCATGATCCTTGCTCTGAGTCTTGCGATATCCATTAAAACCTCTCCTCCCGGTCTGCAAACAAAAGACCCCGAAGGGTCAGATTGAGGCTTTTGTAATCGCAGTCTTCCCGGTGTTCGTAGGTGTAGGCAACGCAATACATCAAAGCCATATCAAAATTGGAAATGGAGTCTGTATCCACAGTCGCCTTCTGATCCATCCGAAGAATATCCAGGCAGCGGTTTCTTCCCTCCTGCATCAGCTTCTCGATCAGGGAGTCATCATCCGTATAATCCACCCGAAGATACTTCTTCATCTCATCCAGTGTAATCGCCATGTCACATCCTCCATTTCCGTCTGGTTCAGTCCTTCAAAATCCCGGCTTCACGAAGACGGGCCAGAAGATAGGTGTTGATAAAGGCGTTCACACCGGCAACATCGGTGGCCGTGCAGTCTTCCAGGTTGTCGACCGCCATCACACCACCGGTGGAAGTCTTGGTTGCAGCGGGCAGACCCGTCACCTTTGCGTCAGGGCCAAATTCCAGAGTGCCGCCAATGACGGTCTTCTCACCGCCCTGTTCGGTATAGTTTTTCGCGTTATAGGACATGTGTGTATTCCTCCCATATAAAAAAGTATGGGGACAGGGGAGGATGATCCCCCATCCCCCGGTGGTCACTTCATTTGAAGCTCATCACTTCATCTGAAGGGTCTTGATAGCCTCAGGCAGGATCAGCTTGCCGTCCACACGCTGGGAGCCACGGAAACCGACCTGACCGGTCGCGGCGAACAGCTCGTCCAGGCGACGGAAAGAACGACCCTGACGGTCCGCGATCCAGTAGTAGGAGAAGTCGCCAAAGGCGATGGCCTTCTGACCTGCCTCCAGGGAAGGCATATAGCGGGAAACCTTCACAGGACGGCCCAGGATGGTGTCAGGCGCACCTGCGACCAGGCCAGGCTGCCAGAGATACTGGCCGTTGCCGTCCTTCAGCTTGCGGAGGAACTGGACCGTGGAATCGTTGAGCATCCACACCGCCTTGCCACGGTAGGGCACGGACAGGCTGTGGTAGAGGTTGATCAGCTCATCGGCAGTGATAGCAGTAGCGCTGGCCGCAGTCACACCGAGCTCAGCGGAGTTCAGGAAGCCGGTGGGCTTGCCGGTGCCGTTGCCGTTGATAAACGCCTCTTCCTCCGCGTTGCCGATACGACGGGCAAACTCGGTAGCCAGATAGGACTGGATGTCGAAGATGGAGTCGTTCAGCAGCTCCTCGGAGACCTTGATCATGGTACCCAGCTTGTAGGCACCGATGGTGATCTGAGAGAAAGCGTCATCGGATTCCTTGTACGCGCCTTCCTCGTCCACCCAGGAAGCGGAACCGTGGGAAGCCACAACGGGAATCTTGCGATCGCCGGAAGTGGTCTGAATCACATGGGCCAGAGTGCGGAAGATGTTGTTTTCGGACAAGCCGGAAACCAGAGTACGCTCGAACTCATCGGGAACCAGATAGCCGCCTTCGGAGTCGGTGCCGATCTGAAGGGCATTCACGATGGTACGGTCAGGGTTCTTCATGCGCATGGCATTCCAGAAGTTCTTCTTGTACTCATCGGAAGCGCGACCGGTCTTGTCCTCAGCATTGGGATTCTGGGGCTTTCCAATGATGGGGGTGTTCACGGGCAGGGCCATCTCACGCTCCATGGCATCCAGACGCTCCTGGCGCTCGATCTCATGACCCAGATCGACGATCTCCTGCTCCATCTTCTCGTAGGTGTTGGTATCCTCAGCGGAAAGGATGCCCTTCTCGTTGCGGTGGGAGTCCAGGAAGGCCTTCGCGGAATCCCAGGTCTTTGCACGCTGCGCACGCAGCTCGTTAATCTTGTTCTTCGCCATAATCAATACCTCCGTATTATTTCAAAAGATTCAATCTCTTTTCGAGATCAGCGATACTCGTGCCCTGTTCTTCTTCAGCCGGAGCCAGAGGGCACTCCTGGGTGTCCGGCTTGTCTTCGGGTTTGGTTTCGGGTTCGGGGTTGACCACAGGGGTGGTTTCGGGTTCGGAGATGGCCACAGGCTTAGCCTTGAACTTACCTTCCAGCTTGTTCAAAAGCCGCATCTCAGAGGACTTTGCGGCAAAAGAAAAAGCCACGTCATCCGCGGCGCACTTCTTTTTCTTGTCCTCCAAAATGTCATCCGCAAAACCTAACTCGATGGCCTTGTTGGCGTTCATCCAGGTCTCGGAATCCATGAGGTGGGAAATCTTAGCGCGGCTCATGCCGGACTTGATCTCATAGGCGTTGACGATGGACTCCTTCACCTCATCCAGCATCTCGATGGCCTTCTGCATCTCTCCGCTGTCCCCAAAGGCCATGGTCATGGGGTTGTGGATCATCATCAGGGCAGTCGGTGCCATGAGCACAGTCGTGCCGGCCATGGCGATGACGGATGCAGCAGATGCCGCGATGCCATCGATCTTGACCGTTACGCTGCCGGTGTAATCCATCAGCATGGAGTAGATCTGGCTGGCTGCGATGCAGTCTCCACCGGGCGAGTTGAGCCAGATGGTCACCGGGCCGTTCCCGGCAAAAAGCTCCTCACGGAACATCTGCGGGGTGACATCATCGTCAAACCAGGATTCCTCGGCAATCGTCCCATAAAGCTCAAGGACCCGTTCGGCTTCGCCTTCCTGCCCGGTTTCCGGTGCCTGATTCTTCCACCTCCAGAACTTCTTGTTCTTCATCGGTCTTTTCCTCCTTCTTCAAATTTTCAGATTTATCTCCACTGGCATAGGCATTGTTCTGTTCCACCTGGGACAGGGGGAGCATGTTGCCGTTTACCAGATAAAGATCGCCGCCAAGCTCCGCAGGGATGCGGTCGAGGTTTTCCAGCTCCCGGATGTCGTTGGCGGACATCCAGCCGTTCTGCCTCGCTGTGGCGTAACCGTTCATGCGGCTCTGATAATCGCCGCGCATCAGACCTTCCACGTTGAATCGGAAGAAGTATTTCCCCTTCTCGTCATCATCCAGGAGCGCTCTCTGCAAAGCCTGTTCCCACCGGCACACCCAGGGATTCAGGGTGTATTTCACAAATTCCAGGGACTGCTGTTCAATATTAGAAAAGCTCGACTTCTCAAGGTCACCCACCATATGGGGTGGCACTCTGAAAATTCGAGCAATTTCATCGATCTGGAACTTTCGGGTCTCAAGGAACTGTGCTTCATTGGGGCTGATGGAGATCGGGGTGTACTTCATTCCCTCTTCGAGGACTGCCACACGGTGGGCATTGCTGCTCCCTCCGAAAGCGGCATTCCAGCTATCGCGTACCTTGGCAGGGTCTTTCAGGACGTTGGGGTGCTCCAACACACCGCTCGGTGCCGCACCATTGGCGTAGAACTTACTGCCATATTCTTCGGCTGCGATTGCAAGGCCTATGGCGTTCTTTGCCATGGCGATGGGACTGTAGCCCACAAGGCCGTCAAAGCCAAGGCCCGGAACATGCAGCACCTCACTGGGGTCCAGCTGGTAGACAGCCCCCTTCATCGTGGGCGCATCCTCTTTCATGGTCTGGTACTCGTAATAGAGTCGGCCCTTCGCATCCCGTTCCACCTTCATGCGGTTGGGCATCAGCGGATACAGCGCGATGATTTCACCCTTGCCGTTCCGTATGATCTGTGCGTAGGCATTGCCCCACAGGAGCAGATGGCTCATGAGGGTTTCCCGGAAGATGAACGAGGTCATCTCGGGATTCGGCTCGTCATGGAGCAGATGATAGAGCGGATGCTCCACCGCTTTGGTCTTGCTGCCATCGTCCTCATACCGGTACATGTGCAGCGGCAGACCCGCAATGGACTCCGACAGGATGCGCACACAGGCGTATACCGCTGTCATCTGCATGGCAGACCGTTCGTTTACGCTTTTTCCGGCTGCGGAAGTTCCCATAAAGAAACTGTACGCATTGCCGGATGTGGCATTTCTGGGGGTATCGCGGGTACGAAATAAACCACTGAGAATTCCCATTGCTTTTCCTCCCTTCTGCTCATAGAGCGTTAAAAAACTATTAGCGGACGTTCATCATAGACACTTCCCTGCTGGCCCTGGTTGCGGATACAGCGGTCAAGCGCCATGATGGTGGCAACGATGCCATCGATCTTCTCCGGCGACTTTGCCTTAGTGGGCTTGATGTTTTCTGCCGGGTCCCGGTCCACCACAACGTTTCCCGCCATCCATCGCAGAACCGGATTGCCGCCGTGGATGATCTTGCCTTCCATCAGAAGCTTGTAAAACTCCTTGGTCGGCGGGCTCATGTCCTTAAAGCCCTGACCGAAGGGAACCACCGTGAAGCCCATACCCTCAAGGTCCTGAACCATCTGTGTCGCACCCCAGCGGTCAAACGCAATCTCCAGGATGTGGTACTGCTTTCCCAGATCCTCGATGAACTTCTCAATGAAGCCGTAGTGGATGACGTTGCCCTCGGTGGCCATAAGGTAGCCCTGCTGATGCCAGACATCATAAGGAACCGATGCCCTTCGCACACGCAGCGGAATGGTGTCCTCTGGAATCCAGAAGAATGGAAGCACGAAATACTTTTCGTCCTCGGTGCGCGGTGGGAACACCAGCACAAAAGCCGTGATATCTCCGGTGCTGGAAAGGTCCAGACCACCATAACAATCACGGCCTTTTAAGGCTTCCATATCGATGGGGGTGTTGCCCAGGTCATAAATCTGCTCCGGGATGAACCGTGTAAGACTTGCCACCCACATATTCAGGCGGAGCTGCTTGAACACGTTTTCCTCCGCAGGATTATCCTGCGCTTCCTGGAACATCTCCCGGACACGTTCAATCTTGATTGTCTGCCCAAGAGAAGGATTAGCTTTATACCAGTTCTTCTCGTCGGTCCAGTCATCGTCGTCGGTCAGACCGTACACAACTGGGTAGAAGGTATGATCGATCTTCCTGCCGTTCAGGATGTCCAGAGCCTTCGTGTGAAGTTCATAGCAGATGCTCTCCTTGTCGGTGCCTGCCGTGGTAATCAGAAAGAACAACGGCTGCTCCCGGGCGTCACCGGAACCTTTGGTCAGGACATCGTAGAGCTTGCGGTTTGGTTGGGCATGAACTTCGTCCAGCACCAAGCCGGAAACATTCAAGCCATGCTTCGTGCCAACCTCCGCAGAAAGCACCTGGTAGAAACCTGCATTGCCGTAATTGACGATGCGCTTGGTCGCCGCCATGATCTTGCAACGCTTCATCAGCGCTGGGGCCATCTGCACCATCTGGTTGGCCACATCGAAAACGATGGAAGCCTGTTGGCGGTCAGCAGCAGCGCCGTAGACTTCCGCAGATGGCTCGTTGTCGGCAAACAGCAGATACAGAGCAACGGCAGCGGCAAGCTCCGATTTTCCATTCTTCTTTCCTATCTCAACAAAGGCAGTACGGAACTGGCGGTTCCCGTTCTCGTCCACAATGCCAAACACATCCCGGACGATCTGCTCCTGCCAGGGAAGCAGCCAGAACCGTTTGCCAGCCCATTTGCCTTTGGTGTGTCGGAGGTTCTCGATGAACCGGACAGCGCGGTCTGCCTTCTCCGCATCGTAATGAGAGGTTGGAAGCATGAACCGGGACGGCATATAGTTCTTGAGCTTCGGGTAATTCTTCGGTCTCGTTTCTGCCATCAGCCACCGCCTCCCAGAAGCTCTTCCATCTCATCCACGGTGCTGCCACTGGATTCACTGGAAGCAATGATTCTGCTTCGGGAGGAAGGGGTCAATCCGAACTGCTCCGCAAACTTATTCATGATCTTCAGATAAGTCTGCGCGATGGAGACCTGCGGCACCTGCTGCCAGTAACCGGACGGCGTCTTTACGATGGAGCCATGCTGGGTGATGAACTCCTCGGCTTCCTTCCACCGAGCGTACGCCTGACAGTAACCGGCGAAAGCAGCCATATCCACCTGTGTGAGAATTCCAAGCTGCTCCATTTGTTTGGCAAGCCGCCGCCACTCTTTCTTTGCTTCATCTTCCAGCCACTTGGGACAGGCAGGTGCTTTCTTCTGGGGCTTGGGCTCTCTGTCATTGAGCGCCCGCTTACCAGGATTCCCTTCCAGCTCCTTGATGGCGGTAGGTGTGGGCTTTCTTCCTCTGGTTGCCATATGGGCATTCCTCCTTTCTCCAAAATTTGGGTAAAAAGAAAAGACCTTTACACAAAGTGAAGATCTCTGTTCTTGTTTTCTGTTGGCAGAACAGCCACGGGATAGAAGGCTCTCTACTACCCCGCGACTGCGCTGTCATGCCGCCTTCTACATTTTATTCCAGGTAAGGAAGGCTGCACCTAATATCAGAGGGGACCGCACCGGACCACACAAAGCTGTTCTTCAAATAATACTCGTTGTAACTTGCCGCCGTGCGGTTTGCCCTCATCTTTGCCTGTTCTGCCCATCCCTGTTTTTCAGGGTCCGGGTTGTCCTTATACTGCTCATAGGAGATACGGTCTGCTTCGTAGTTTGCAATCATGGCCCGGCAGGTGTCCTCCACCTTTTTCCGGGTTTGGTAGCTGGTGGCATCGTCCACCTTCTGCACAGCGTAACCATAGCCATTGCGGAGGGCAACACCGGCGGGAGTGAGGCAGAAGCAGCTCACCACAAGGGCCAGAACGACCAGAAATACAGTCAATACTTTCTCTGTGTTACTCATGCTTCTCCTCCACATACACGATGGGGTTGTCTACCTGGACGGGAACATCAGTATACAGGTAGGTTCCGGTCCATTCATAATAATTGCCGTCCGTGGTGAAGAAGAAGATACCGCTGTCATTCTCGCCATAGCTGCCATCTACATCCGCAAGCCAGTAATTATAGTGTGTGTATTCGCTGGAAATCTCAAAGTACTCGCTGTCGGGAGACAAATAGCTGTTCAGACTGGTGACCTTGCCGTCCACTACATGGCGACCGATGACCGCGCCGTTATCGGAAAATAGGATAATATATCCCAGCGGCTTCTCCACGGGACAGGGCAGCGTCATTGCCTTCTCCCGCTGGCCGTTCACCCAGTAGGCTCTCTTGATCAGGTTGTAGCGTTCCAGGGAATAGTCGATATCCGTGGGGGTTGCCTGGTTGTAGGACAGCGTCTGCTGAACGGTCTGCTGCTTTTCGGTGTCCGTGGTCTTAGTTTCCACATCATCACATCCGGTCAGGGAGACACACAGGATCATCACCATGGCCAGCGCAAGGAAAAGGGATACAATTTTCTTCATAGAATTTACCTCCAAAACTGGTTTTTTGTTTTTTATGGTGTACTTGCTCTTACGTTTCCGGGCTTGCCGCTCCGAAAATCTCTGCGCCACAGGCAGCATATCCGGCAAGGTCCACAAAGGAATCGTCCGTCCCTCCGGCCTTGATCCTCGCCACCTTCAAAAGCGCCATCATCATGGCCACATCAATGGATGTGTAGGTGTGACCGGTGTATGCGCTCCACAGTTCCGCGATCCGCTTGAAGTTATCCTCAGGGGTACCGTAGTCCGTCTCGCGCTCACCGCAGACACACGCCTTTGCTCTTTCCAATGTTTCTGCTCTGGTCATGCCATCCTCCTTAAAAAATGATGCAATCAAAAAAGCCCGCAGAGCATATCTCCACGAGCATTTTGTCTGTTTTGTCAGGCTGTCTCAGCCTTCTGTCAGAACCTCCTGCAGGATCGACCACTCCCTGAGCGGCTTTCTTTCAGCCAGTCCGGCATCCTCCAGCCCTTCCCAGCTGCCGCAGTTTTCACAGATGGTCACGTCCGCACGTCTGCTCAATGCCAGCAGCCGGTTGGTCTCCACCGCAGGACGCCCACAACGGGGACAATGGGTGGGGGCTTTGATCCGCTTGGCCAGCCACTCTGCCGTTGTCTTCATTTCGGATTCTGTGGCGATTCTGTGGCATCTGTCTGCGCCGTAGGCCACACTCAGGGAACTGCCGCAGTCCCAGCTGACCTGGCTATTCCCGGCATCGTCCACGCCCTTGCACGTTCCCTGACCGCCGATGGGCAGCTTCGTATAGGGGTCATCCATGCTGTCCAGCACTACCCGGCATCCCACAGGGTAATCCCTGCGAAGCCGCTCCACGGTCTCTCTCTTCGGAAATCCCATCATGAGAATGCCCTCCTGTGTTCTTTTTCGATTGCATCCGCACATGCGCTACCCAGGCTGTCCTCTATCCCCCGCCGGAGCAGGGCAAGGTCAAATCCGAAGGCGCGGTATCCCCGGTGCAGTACATCGTAGTAATACAGGCTCGGCATACGGAATGGATGTCTTTCATCCATGATGTAGACCATGGCCGTCAGCTCCCTGGGCGCTCTGCCATCCAGCGGTGTCACCAGCACGGGCAGTTCCCGCTTATAGTAGTAGGTCGGGTAGCCCTCATAGCGGTCAAGATTCCTCTCATCCGCCTCGGAAATCTCCCAGATCAGCACCGGCACCCTGCCGCCCTCTTTCGGCTCGATGGTGGCATAGCTCTTAAACAGCAGCCGCCAGCCTTCAAGGACTGATGTACCGATGATCCTTGCATCCGGTGTCCGATGCTTCATCTGTTCTACGGAAAGGTTGCTTCCGTAGGCAATGTAATATCTGCTCATTTTATCCTCCTGTGTTTTCTGTATTCACCAGCGCAGGCTGGCGTATTCCTTCAGATACTTCTTAGCGTTTCGGCTTCCAATGCTGTCAACCAGAGCCTTGTCAAGGACAGCGGCATCAAACCCCCATCTTTCATAGCCCTCATGCAAAAGGTTGAAGTACTCCATGGAAGGCTCCCCAATCGGTCTATCCTCATGCAGGACATAGACCATGCAGCCGTTCTTTTTCCCTTTCAGCTTCCCGCCATCCAAGGAGCGGATGGAGAGCTGGAAGTACCGCTTGTAGTAATGCCTGGGGTATCCTTCACAGCGGTCAAGAAGGGCTTCATCGTAATCGCTGAGCATGTACACGAGCACCGGAACCGTACAGTTGGCATCCTGCTCAATGGTCGCATAGAAACCGCTCTGGCTTTTCTTGAACAGCAGCCGGTAACCGGGAATCTGCGTCCTGCCCACCACCACCGCATCCGGGCATCTGCCCCTCATCCGTTCGATGGAAAGGTTGCTCCCGTATGCAAGGTAGAAGGTCTGCGGCCTTCGGCTGAGAACGCCGTTGGTATGGGTCAGGTGAAATCCCATGAGGCGATCACTCACTGCCCCCACCGCCTTCCGGGACTTCTTCTGCTGAGAAATCCACATCGGTGAAGTCATCCGCTTCCAGGATGATCTGTCCCTGATGCCACCAGTCGCTTACCGTTTGGGCTGCATCATCCGGCGTGGGCTCCTTCAGTTCCCCCTCGTGGACGAGGATGGTGCGTTTCAGGGTTTCGGTGATCGTGACCTTGAACACTCGCCCTTTTTTCTGTTTAGTTTTGTTTTGCTTCATGGTATCTACCTCCTTCTACCACCCCAAGGGCAGCCTAAGCCGCCCGGAGGATTCCCTTTTCAGTTTGGGGTGGTGTCGTTACTGGGCATGTCTCCATGCGCAGTTGCCTTCCATGTTCCGCAGGTAATAATCTCTTGCGGTCTTGAATTCGTCTCCGATGAAGCCCAGTCTCAGCATCCAGCAGCGGAATGCGTAGGCTTCGTTTTCGGTCTGCTGAGGCTTGGGACTTGCGAACCGCACCTGCTTGGCAAGCTGGTTGATTGCGAGGCAAAGCTGAATGAATGCCTTGGTCTCACCGGCATGCATGCCGTTCAGCTTCCCGTCGTGCGGTGTGTCGTACTGGAAGCACCGGAATTCCACCGTTCCGTGTCCGTTGAAGAAACTGTGCAGATTGCACATTGCGTACCGGCTGCCGTTGTAATGGCGGGTCCTGCCGTAGCTTTCGCCCTGGCTTTCGTACCAGATGTCCTCCAGCTGCTCCATGGTCTTCGGCTTCTTGCTGTTGACCTGTGCGAGGAACTCAGGGTTGACTGTCCGGCAGTACCGGCTCATGCGGTAGCGGTCAATCTTGATGGCTTTGGCAAGCTGTCCTTCGTGGGCTGCCATGATGTTCACAAGGTTGCGGATGGTCTGCGGTGTGTGTCCCTCTCCGCCAATGTGAACATGCACTCCGCATCCCCTTCCGTAATCCGACCGCATTCCGGCTTTCCGCAATGCCCGAATCAGCCCCTGCAGGAGTTCCATGTCATCGTAGTAAAGGATGGGGCTGACCGCTTCGCACTTCTGGCTGTCAGGTCCGGCAATGGACACATCCTTTTGGAATCTCCATTCACGGTTCTGTCCGTCCCAGGCACTCCAGGATTCGTAGCCGTTCCGGCGGGCTGTGTATTCGAAGCGGCCGGTTCCGAAGTACTCGGCTGCGGTCTTCGCTGCCTTCTCTCTGGTGATGTTGTTGCCCTCGATCTCAATGCCGAAGGACTGCTTCTTCATGGCTTCAATCTGTAATGCGGTGCTTTCTTTCATGGTGTATTCTCCTTTTCTTGATTCCCCTGTGGGGCTGTGTTTTCCTTTTGGTAGCTGTATATTACCGTCAGTTACACACTATATCAAGTATTATAGAGAACATATAACCGCCAGATATTGTGGTTTTTATCTGCTGAGAAATTGTGTAGATCACACC
>ERZ1106915.1973-NODE-1973-length-13832-cov-3.219641_pt1 | contig 13832 bp, 10 predicted proteins | sample MGYA00403653_ERZ1106915 | MGnify/ENA primary metagenome ERZ1106915 (study PRJEB35170, sample SAMEA104062404) | human gut metagenome | biome: human gut; feature: human-associated habitat; material: faeces | place: Denmark | collected 2012-06-06 ... | reverse complement strand
CAGAACAAAGATCGCAGTCAGCTCTACAGATCCGAACGTAGATCCGGTAGGCGCATGTGTCGGCTTAAACGGCGCGAGAGTCAACGCGATCGTAAATGAGCTCCGCGGTGAGAAGATCGATATCATCAACTGGGATGACAACCCGGCATTCCTGATCGAGAACGCACTGAGCCCTGCAAAGGTCATCTCCGTTGTTGCGGATGAGGACGAGAAAGAGGCACAGGTCATCGTTCCGGATTACCAGTTATCCTTAGCGATCGGTAAAGAAGGACAGAACGCAAGACTGGCTGCAAGACTGACCACCTACAAGATCGATATCAAGAGCGAGACACAGGCGAGAGAGCTTGGACTCTTCGATGATATGGACTTCGGCGAGGAAGGTTTTGAGGGCGAGTACGAGAAAGATGTAGAGCCGGCAGGAGAAGAAGCTCCGGCAGAAAATGAAGCTCCGGCAGAGGAGACTTCCGAAGCACAGGCCGAGACAGAAGAATAGGAGAGAAGGGAACGACGACAGTGAGTACAGTAAAGAAGGTTCCGCAGAGACAGTGCATCGGCTGCGGTGAAATGAAAAACAAGCGGGAGCTGATCCGGGTTTTAAAAGGTACTGACGACGTGATTTCCATCGACGCGACCGGGAGAAAAAACGGACGCGGCGCATACATCTGCCCATCCATGGCATGCTTTGAAAAGGCAGTGAAGAGCCGTGGACTGGAACGCTCCTTTAAAATGGCAATTCCAAAAGAAGTTTACGAAAGTCTGAAAAAGGAGATGGAACAGATCGATGAACAGAAATAAGATCCTTGGACTTTTAGGACTCGCGGAGAAGGCCGGAAAGGTCAGAAGCGGCGAGTTTTCCACAGAAAAAGCGGTAAAGTCCGGAAAAGCCGGGCTGGTGATCGTGTCGGAAGAATCTTCGGACAACACGAAGAAAATGTTCCGGAACATGTGTACTTACTATAAAGTCCCGTACTTTGAGTTCGGAAACAAGGAAGAACTCGGCCACATCCTGGGAAAGCAGATGAGAGCGTCCCTGGCGGTGATCGATCCAAATTTTTCCGAGGCACTGTTGAAGCATTTTGCCGATTAGGAATGTGAAGCATCGGCAAGATCCAGTTGCGGTACACGGGCGAAAAGTGGCTGTGCACTGTAACGTGATTTGGAGGTAGCGAGCGTGAGTGAGTTTGAAAAGGATTTAGGAAAGAAAAAAGAGGGAACAGATACATTGAATCAGAATCAGGAGAATTCCACAAAGCCGGCAGTTCCGGCTGAGGGAGAAAATAATGCGCCGGCAGCACCGGCAAAGAAGAAATTTGCTGCGGTTTATCGTCCGCAGAACAGTACACAGAAGCGCCCGGCGGGAAACCGTACACAGGGCGGACAGAGACCGGCAAGACCGAACAACGGTTCCGGCATGCAGGTAAGACCGACGACAGGAAACGCACCGGCAGAAGCACCGGCAAAGACAGCCGAGACACCGGCAGCACCTGCACAGAAACAGGAGACAAAATCTGAGGCACCTGCAAAGGATCTCAGAGAGAATGTCCGTCCGCTCCCGAACCAGGGAAGAACAGACGGTCAGTCCCAGCAGAGAGAGAGCCGTCCGTTCCCGAACCGCGACGGCAATCGTGACAACCGTCAGGGCGGCTATCAGGGCAATCGCGACAATCGTCAGGGCGGTTACCAGGGCAGCAGAGACGGCAATCGTCAGGGCGGCTACCAGGGAAGAAACGATGGAAACCGCCAGGGCGGCTACCAGGGAAGAAACGACGGAAACCGCCAGGGCGGCTACCAGGGAAGAAACGACGGAAACCGTCAGGGCGGCTATCAGGGAAGAAACGACGGAAACCGTCAGGGTGGCTTCCAGGGTAGAAATGACAACCGTCAGGGTGGAAACCGCGGCGGAATGGGCATGTCCAAACCGTCCTTCGATACTCCGCTTGCACAGAAGCAGCAGAATACGAAGCAGAGCAAGAATGCTTACAAGAAAGAGCATGACGCAAAGAAAGACCGCGACATGGAGATGAAAGGCAAACCAGGAAAGGGCCAGAAGGGCGTAAAAGCTCCGGTTATGCCGCAGCCGAAGAAGGAGGCGAAGGTCGAGGAGATCAAGACCATCGTGATCCCGGAGGTTATCACCATCAAGGAACTCGCGGAAAAGATGAAATTACGTCCGGCTGATATCGTTAAGAAGCTCTTCTTACAGGGCACGATCGTGACGATCAACCAGGAGATCGACTTTGAGAAAGCCGAAGAGATCGCAATGGAATATGACGTTCTCTGCGAGAAAGAGAAGAAAGTCAATGTCATCGAGGAACTCTTAAAAGAGGATGAAGAGGACGAGAAGGACATGGTTCCGAGACCGCCGGTCATCTGCGTAATGGGTCATGTTGATCACGGTAAAACTTCTCTTCTCGATGCGATCCGCCAGACAAACGTTACCTCCAGAGAGGCAGGCGGCATCACACAGCACATCGGTGCTTATGTTGTAGATTACAACGGCCAGAAGATCACATTCCTCGATACACCTGGTCATGAGGCGTTCACAGCTATGCGTATGCGCGGTGCCCAGGCAACCGATATCGCGATCCTCGTAGTAGCAGCGGACGACGGTGTTATGCCGCAGACCGTTGAGGCGATCAACCATGCGAAAGCCGCAGGCGTTGAGATCATCGTTGCGATCAACAAGATCGATAAGCCGAGCGCAAACGTAGAGAGAGTAAAACAGGAATTATCCGAGTATGAGCTGATCCCTGAGGACTGGGGCGGAAATACCGTATTCGTACCGGTTTCCGCACATACAAAAGAGGGAATCCCGGAACTTCTCGAGATGATCCTTTTAACAGCAGAAGTAAAAGAGCTAAAGGCAAACCCGAACCGCCGCGCAAGAGGTCTTGTGATCGAGGCGCAGCTTGATAAGGGAAGAGGACCGGTCGCAACTGTTCTCGTACAGAAAGGTACGTTAAGAGTCGGCGACACAGTAGCGGCAGGCTGCTGCTACGGTAAAGTCCGCGCGATGATGGACGACAAGGGCAACCGTGTCAAAGAGGCAGGCCCGTCCACTCCGGTCGAGATCCTCGGTCTCAATGACGTTCCGAACGCAGGCGAGATCTTCATCGCCCACCAGAACGAGAAAGAGGCGAGAAGCTTCGCTGAGACATTCATCGCTGAGAGCAAGAACAAGCTGATCGAAGATACAAAGGCAAAACTTTCCTTAGACGACCTGTTCTCCCAGATCAAGGCCGGAAATGTCAAGGAACTTCCGATCATCGTAAAAGCCGATGTACAGGGTTCCGTAGAGGCTGTAAAACAGAGTCTCGTAAAACTTTCCAACGAGGAAGTTGTTGTCAAAGTCATCCATGGCGGCGTCGGCGCGATCAACGAGTCCGATGTTTCCCTTGCATCCGCTTCCAACGCGATCATCATCGGTTTCAACGTTCGTCCGGACGCACAGGCGAAGTCCATCGCAGACCGCGAGAAAGTCGATATGCGTCTGTACCGTGTCATCTACCAGGCGATCGAGGATGTCGAGGCAGCCATGAAGGGTATGCTCGACCCGGTATACGAGGAGCAGGTAACCGGTCATGCGGTTGTCCGCCAGACATTCAAGGCATCCGGAGTCGGCACGATCGCTGGTTCCTATGTGCTTGACGGTAAGATCACCCGCGGAAGCAAGGCACGCATCACAAGAGACGGTGAGCAGATTTTCGAGGGACCGCTTGCATCCTTAAAGCGTTTCAAGGACGATGTGAAGGAAGTTGCAGCAGGTTACGAGTGCGGTCTTGTATTCGAGGGATTCAACGATCTCCAGGAAGACGATATGATCGAAGTTTACATCATGGTAGAGGTACCGAGATAGGTTTTAAAGAAGAGGTAATATCATGAGAAAAAACAGTGTTAAAAATATCCGGATCAACGGCGAGGTTCAGAAAGCTCTGAGCGAGATCATCCGCTCCGAGCTCAAGGATCCGCGCATTCATCCGATGACAAGCGTGGTCCAGGTCTCGGTCACACCGGACCTCAAGATCTGCAAGGCGTATATCAGCGTCCTTGCGGATGAGGAGCAGGCAAAAGATACGATCCGCGGCTTAAAGAGCGCGGAGGGCTTTATCAGGACCCAGCTCGCGAAGAAGATCAACCTCCGGAATACTCCGGAGATCTTCTTCGTGCTGGATCAGTCCATCGAGTACGGCGTCCGCATGTCAAAACTCATCGATGAGGTGACAAAGGATCTGCCGGATGAGGATGATAAGAAAGAAAACGACGACCAGTAGAAAATCTGGTGAATGATCGGAGCGGTCCGGAGGAGTATCCGGGAGCCGGAACGATCGGAACAGAAGACGCACCGCGGCTGCGGAAATGAAGCAGCCGCGGAGGATCATATGGAGGAATCCGGTCAGACGCGCGCGGCGCGGATTCTGCCGGATTTTTCTGATTACGAGGAGGCGAAAGCATTGGGAATTCTTGATGAGATGCTGGAGGGAAAGAAGAGCATCGTGATCTTAGGACATGTAAACCCGGATGGGGACTGTATCGGATCCTGCCTGGGACTTTATAATTATCTGAAGGAAAATTATGAGGGACTTGAGGTTTCGGTCTATCTGGAGAAAATGGGAGTGAAATTTTCCTATCTTTCCGGTTATAATGATGTACACACAGAATATGACGGAACAAAAACATTCGATCTTTGCATCACATCGGATGCCAGCGATGTTCCGCGCCTCGGTGCGTTCGCACCTTACCGGGAGACGGCAAAGGACACGTTCTGTATCGACCATCATATCACAAACAAAGGTCTCTGCAGGGTCAATGTGATCGAAAGCGGGGCGAGCTCCGCGAGCGAAGTGCTGTTTGGTCTCCTCGATCAGGACAAGATCAGCAAAGCGGTCGCAGAGTGCCTGTATACAGGGATTGCCCATGACACAGGCGTCTTCAAGTATTCCAACACCTCCAGGAAGACCATGGATATCGCGGGGTTCCTGATGGAGAAAGGGATCGATTTCCCGAAGATCATCGATGAGAGCTTTTTCGCAAAGACATACGGTCAGGCAAAACTTCACGGACGTGCGCTCCTCGACAGTGTCAGGATCCTCGACGACCGCTGCATCTATACTGTGGTGACAACGGATGAGTTAAAGGAATACGGATGCACGGTCAAGGCGACGGACGGGATCGTGGACCAGCTGCGAGTCATTGAGGGCGCAGAGGTCGTATTCCTGCTCTATGAGACGGGAAATTCGGACGAATATAAGGTGAGCCTCAGGACGAACTCGGAGGTTGATGTGAGCAGGATTGCCCAGAGCTTCGGCGGCGGCGGTCATGTAAAGGCTGCAGGCTGCACGATGACAGGAAAGCCGGAGGAGATCGCAGAGAAGATCAGCGGAAAGATCAAAGAGCAGTGGGATGAAAATGCTGCTTTTCACGGGTGAAAATTTTCTGGAATGAAAATTCCGGGACCGTGTGTCCATAAGAGCGGAGGAAAGAATGTACGACGGAATTATTAACGTATATAAAGAAAAAGGATTCACCTCCCACGATGTCGTGGCGAAAATGAGAGGGATCCTCGGACAGAGAAAGATCGGTCATACAGGGACTCTTGACCCGGCGGCGGAAGGCGTTCTTCCGGTGTGTGCCGGAAAAGGAACAAAACTCTGCGATATGCTGACCGATCATGATAAGACATACCGGGCTGTTCTTCTTCTGGGAACGGAGACGGACACGGAGGATACAACGGGGACAGTGATCGGGACAAAGGACACGTCAGGACTTACAGAAAGTCAGGTCCGTGAGGCAGTCCTCTCCTTTACCGGGGATTATGACCAGGTTCCTCCGATGTATTCGGCGTTAAAAGTCGATGGAAAGAAATTATATGAACTTGCAAGAGAGGGAAAGACCGTGGAGCGGAAGGCGCGCCCGGTAAAGATCTTCGATATTCAGATCGAGACGATGGATCTCCCGGAGGTCACAATGACCGTGTCCTGCTCAAAGGGAACGTATATCCGGACCCTGTGCCATGATATCGGCGCGAAGCTTTCCGTCGGCGGATGCATGAAGGAACTGCTCCGCACGAAAGTGGGGAGATTTGAGATCAAAGACAGCCTGAAGCTGGATGATCTTCAGAAGTTGAAGGAGGAAGGGCGCCTCGGTAAGGTGGTACTTCCGGTGGAGGAAGTCTTTAAAGATCTTCCGGAGATCCGATCGGAGACGGAGGAGCTGGATAAGCTCTTAAAGAACGGAAATCCGTTCCGCAGCCGCGCGGTGAAGAATGTAACAGACGGGGACATGTTCCGCGTTTACCATTCGGATGGAACGTTTATCGGCGTATTTCGGTATGACGCGGAAAAACGGATGTACTATCCGGAGAAAATCTTTCTGGGAGGAAATTGACATGCAGTACATCGCAGAAACCAGAGAGTTTCAGATCAAAGAGAAGACAGTTGTCAGCATCGGAAAGTTTGACGGACTTCACAGAGGTCACCAGAAGCTGATGCACGAGATGCTGAAATGGAAGGAACAGGGATTTAAGATCGCCGTGTTCACGTTCGCGACGCCTCCGTGGACGCTCGTGAAGGGAAAAATGCAGACCATGATCATGACGAACCCGGAGCGCGAGATGCTCCTGGAGCAGGTCGGCGTGGATTATATCGTGGAGTACCCGTTTGACGAGGAAGTCTGCCATATGGCACCGGAACAATTTATCTCCGATATTCTTGTCGGGCGGATGAACGCCGGAGTCATTGTCTCCGGACCGGACTGCCATTTCGGATACAAAGCGGCCGGGGACTGTGCGATGCTGGAGCGGCTTTCCGGAAAGTATGGTTATCGCTATTTTATCGTGGATAAAGAGCGTGATGAGGAAGGAAAGATCATCAGCAGCACCTATATCCGGGAAATGCTGGCGGATGGAAATATCCGGAAGGCGAATGACCTGCTGGGATATTGTTATTTTGTCACCGGAAAAGTGGAGCATGGAAATGCGATCGGGCATACAAAGCTGTATCCGACGGCGAATCTGATTCCGCCGGCTGTGAAGCATCTTCCGAAGTTCGGCGTTTATGTGACGCGGGTGACTGTGGACGGAAAGGTTTACGGAGGCCTTACGAATGTAGGAGCGAAACCGACGATCTCCGGGGATAATCCGATCGGTGTGGAGACATATATCTATGACTTTTCGGGGGATCTCTACGGAAAAGAGATGAAAGTGGAGCTCCTCGATTTTGTGAGACCGGAGATGAAGTTTGCATCGATCGACGCGCTGAAAGCGCAGCTGGATCATGATATCAGGGAGTGCAGGGAACGCTATCACTCTTTTCAGAAAAGCCATCTTGGCTGAATACAGATAAAACAGAGTCAGAAAAGGATGCGCCTGGATCTTGAAAGAAAAAAGGCAGCAGAATGACTGGAAAAGTGGAGAAGGAAAATTGGAGTTAGAAAATAAGCCGGATGGCGAGGAAAAAGGAATGTCCGGGCAGAAGCCGACGATGACATATGCGGAATTCAAAGCCCAGAAAGGAAGAAAACGGGGAAGAGACCGCGGACCTGGAATAAATAAGGATCTTGCAGTGAAGATCGCTGCCGTGTGCGGCGGCGTGGTCGTCCTCGTCGGAGCCGTTGGCGGAGGACTTTACTGGCATGAATCTTTAAAATACAAGACATGTTTTCTGCCGGGAACCATCGTTGACGGGATGGATGTGACAGGAAAGACGGCGGCGGAAGTGGAAGACGCGATCATGGAGCAGTTAAAGGGCTACAAACTCACGATCAACGGGCGTGAGGATCTCTCCGAGTCGATCACCGGGAAAGAAGTGGGACTCTACGCGGAGTTTGACGATACCCTGGCGAAGGCGATCGCGGCCCAGAAACCGATGGAGTGGGGAAAATACCGCTTCGGAAAATCCGTGAATGAGGTGAATACGGACGCGCTGATCCGATACAATGATGAGATGCTGGGCGAAGCGGTGGACAGTCTCTCCTGCATGGATAAGGAAAATATGAGAGAACCGCAGGACGCGAAGATCTCTGATTATACGTCCGGGGGCTACACGATCATCAAAGAAGATGAGGGAACGGAGCTTCTGGAGGACAAGGTGAAAGAGGCGGTGGCCGCTGCGGTCATGTCTCTGGCGGAGAGCGTGGATCTGGAGGAACAGGGATGTTATGTGTCTCCGTCCATCACTTCCGAGGACGAGGCGTTAAAGACGGCTTGTGAGACGATGAACAAGTATGTCGGGGCAAGGATCACTTATCAATTCGGTGACAAGTCTGAGACTTTGAGCGGAGATGAGATCCACAACTGGCTGACTGTGAACGGAACGAGTGTCAGAATCAATGAGGGAAAGGCGACTGAGTATGTCAAGAAGCTGGCTGCCTCTTATGATACTGCGTATAAAGCGAAGAGTCTGAAGACATCCTACGGGAAGACGGTTTCCATCACCGGCGGAAGCTACGGTTATAAGATCAATCAGGCGAAGGAGGCAGCGACGCTTGTGAGCCTGATCAAAAACGGGGAACAGACCTCGAGGGAGCCGGAGTATTCCCAGAAGGGCGCGAGCCGGACGGGGAATGACTACGGGAATACATATGTGGAGATCAACCTTACGGCACAGCATCTTTATTTCTACGTGAAGGGAAAGCTGGTGGTCCAGTCGGATTTCGTATCGGGAAATGCGGCGAAGGGCTGGAGTACTCCTGCAGGAGCATATTCGATCACTTATAAGCAGCGGAATGCGACTTTAAAGGGACAGGGATATGCGACGCCGGTATCTTACTGGATGCCGTTTAACGGAGGGATCGGTCTTCATGACGCGAACTGGAGAAAGACGTTCGGTGGGACGATCTACAAGACGAACGGTTCTCATGGATGTGTCAATCTGCCGCCGGCGGTCGCAAAGACGATCTACGAGAATATTTCGGCGGGCGATTCGGTCCTGTGCTACCATTTAGACGGTACGGAGAGTGCTTCGACGAGCGGAACGAAGAAGGATGAGACGGCGGCGACTACGGCTGCTGCGACGACGGCAGCACCGGAGACAACGGCGGCTCCTACAACAGCGGCACCGACTACGGAAGCGCCGACAACGCCTGCGGCGGGCGGTGATCAGGAGAGTGTCGGACCGGGGTTTGCGCCGGAGACGGAAGGGACGACGGAGCAGGAGGTTGGACCGGGATTTTGAGGAGAGTGAAAGCTGGTTGGCGGGAGTACGCGGTGAGCTTCCGGGCCGGGGCGCCCGGGATGCGGGGATGGTTCCTCTAAGCCTGCATGCAACTGCTAAGGGCGGAGAACAGGGGACACAACTCGCTTCGCTCAGACAAGTGTTCCTTGTTCTCCAACGCAGTCACCCGCGAGCTAAGAGAGATCAATGTGCTCCCGCCCGGAATCTCACCGGTCCGCTGCCACAGTGGTAGTAAACCGCGGCGAGTGCATGTGCTGGTACGGTTTCGGGAGCTCGTTGGTCTGCTGCCCGTAGAGGTGTTCAGCCGCGACAACATGCTTGGGAGTCGCGCTTGTTTGCTGGAGGCGACATTAATTTGTAAATTTATAAAGTACCGTCCTTAAAAATAAGAGATTTATGTACGAATTGTTAAAATTAAATGAAGTCATTGAATAAAAGCCCGGAAGGTGTTAAAATATTAAGGATTGTACGATGCAGTCGTATGCGGTCATGTGAAAAGTGCCGCAACATAGAGGAAAAGGCATCGGATAGAGATTGAAACAGTGTATGTGGCTGGATTTTCAGTTGAAAGCCTGGGGGTAGCCGCATGTGGATATTTATTTATATAGGAGAACAAGCAGAATGAATTTTGTTGAAAAAATATTTGGTACGCACAGTGACCGGGAATTAAAGTATATTTACCCGATCATCGATAAGATCGAGAAACTGCGCCCGACCATGCAGGCGATGTCTGATGACGAGTTAAAGGATCAGACGAGAAAGTTCAAAGAGCGCCTTGCTGCAGGAGAAACGCTCGACGATATTCTGCCGGAGGCATTTGCAACTGTCAGAGAGGCAGCAAAGAGAGTCTTAAATATGGAGCATTACCCGGTTCAGCTGATCGGTGGTATCGTCCTTCATCAGGGACGTATCGCAGAGATGAAGACAGGTGAAGGTAAAACTCTTGTTTCCACCTGTCCGGCATATTTAAATGCCCTCTCCGGTAAAGGCGTCCAGATCGTAACGGTCAATGATTACCTTGCAAAGCGTGATGCTGAGTGGATGGGACAGGTTCATGAGTTCCTCGGCTTAAAGGTCGGAGTGGTATTAAACTCCATGACTTCCGAGGAGAGAAAAGCAGCTTACCAGTGCGATATCACTTATGTGACGAACAATGAGCTCGGTTTCGATTATCTTCGTGACAATATGGCGATCTACAAAGATCAGATGGTACTCCGTGACCTGGACTACTGCATCATCGATGAGGTCGACTCCGTATTGATCGATGAGGCGAGAACCCCGCTTATTATTTCCGGACAGAGCGGAAAGTCCACAAAGCTCTATGAGGTTTGCGATGTCCTTGCAAAGCAGCTGGTCCGCGGTGAGGAATCCGGTGAGTTTAATAAACTCAACGCCATCATGGGCGAGGAGATCACTGAGACCGGTGATTTCATCGTAAATGAGAAGGAGAAAGTCGTAAACCTGACAGAACAGGGTGTGAAGAAGGTCGAGGCATTCTTCCACATCGACAACCTTGCAGATGCGGAGAACCTTGAGATCCAGCACAACATTATCCTCGCACTCCGTGCACACAACCTCATGTTCCGCGATAAGGACTATGTGGTCAAGGATGATGAGGTCCTGATCGTCGATGAGTTCACAGGACGTATCATGCCGGGCCGTCGTTACTCCGACGGTCTCCACCAGGCCATCGAGGCGAAGGAGCATGTAAACGTCAAGAGAGAGTCCAGAACTCTTGCAACGATCACATTCCAGAACTTCTTTAACAAGTACGCGAAAAAAGGCGGCATGACCGGTACAGCCCAGACTGAGGAGAAAGAGTTCCGTAATATCTACGGCATGGACGTTATCGTGATCCCGACAAACCGTCCGGTAATCCGTAAGGATCTTGATGACGCTGTATATAAGACAAAGAAAGAGAAATTCCACGCAGTTGTCGAGGAGATCGTAAAGGCACACGAGAAAGGACAGCCGGTCCTTGTCGGTACGATCACGATCGAGACATCTGAGATGCTGAGCCAGATGTTAAAGAAGCGCGGAGTTCCGCATAAAGTATTAAACGCGAAGTATCATGAGCTGGAGGCTGAGATCGTAGCGGACGCAGGTGTTCACGGTGCGGTAACGATCGCAACCAACATGGCAGGCCGTGGTACCGATATCAAGCTTGACGATGAGTCCAAAGCACTCGGCGGCTTAAAGATCATCGGTACAGAGCGCCACGAGTCCAGACGTATCGATAACCAGCTCCGCGGACGTGCAGGACGTCAGGGTGACCCGGGTGAGTCCCGCTTCTATATCTCCCTTGAGGATGACCTGATGCGTCTCTTCGGTTCCGACAAGCTGATGAGCATGTTCAATGCCCTCGGTGTTCCGGAGAACGAGCAGATCGAGCACAAGATGTTATCTTCCGCGATCGAGAAGGCACAGCAGAAGATCGAGACAAACAACTACGGTATCCGTGAGAACCTCTTAAAGTATGATGAGGTCAATAATGAGCAGCGTGAAGTCGTATACGCTGAGCGCCGCCAGGTACTTGACGGTGAGAACATGCGTGAAGTGATCATGAAGATGCTCAACGACGTTGTCGAGGGCGCTGTGGACATGTCCATCAGCGACGAGCAGACTCCGGAAAACTGGGGATTCAAGGAATTAAATGATCTTCTTCTTCCGATCATTCCGTTAAAGCCGATCGAGCTGACAGAAGAGATCAAGAAGATGAACAAAGATGAGTTCAAGCACATGTTAAAAGAGCTTGCGACGAAGTTCTATGAGTCCAAGGAAGCAGAATTCCCGGATGCAGAGCAGGTTCGTGAGATCGAGCGTGTGGTACTCTTAAAGGTTATCGACAACAAGTGGATGTCCCATATCGACGATATGGATCAGCTCCGTGAGGGAATCGGCTTACAGGCATACGGCAACCGTGACCCGCTTGTCGAGTACAAGATGAGCGCATACGAGATGTTCGATGATATGACTGCGGCGATCCGTGAGGACACGCTCCGTATTCTCTGCCATATCCGTGTAGAGGAGAAGGTCGAGAGAGAGCCGGCAGCCAAGGTTACAGGTACAAACCGTGATGATTCCGCGGCAAAAGCTCCGCAGAGACGCCAGACCCAGAAGATCTACCCGAACGATCCGTGTCCGTGTGGATCCGGTAAGAAATATAAGCAGTGTCACGGAAGAAAACCGCTGGCATAGAGACGGCAGCCGGAAAGATACTGAAATGTTACTGGTCAGCGCAAGCTTTTGCGCTGACCTTGTTAAATCATTATAAGAAAGGACAGAGTCAATGGTTGAGTTAGACCAGTTTAAATACACCTTGTCCACATATGAAACTCCGTTAAAGGAGGTTCGTGATTCCCTGAATCTGGAGGCAAAGATCAGAAGGATCGATGAGTTGGACAAGACCATGGAAGAGCCGAGCTTCTGGGAGGATGCAGAGAAATCTACGAGACTCGTGAAAGAAGCGAAAAACTTAAAGGACACGGTCGCAGAGTACAACAAGCTCCAGAATCAGTATGAGGAGATCGGACTGATGATCGAGATGGGGTACGAGGAGAATGACCCGGCGATCATTCCGGAGATCCAGGAGATGCTCGACGAGTTCACTTCTGAGCTCGATGCACTTCGTCTGCGCACACTTCTGACCGGAGAATATGACAATAACAATGCGATCTTAAGACTGAATGCCGGAGCGGGCGGAACCGAGTCCTGCGACTGGTGCAGCATGTTATACCGCATGTACTGCCGCTGGGCAGAGAGAAAAGGCTATCAGGTCGAGGTCCTCGATTTCCTCGACGGTGAGGAAGCCGGTATTAAGTCGGTAACGATCCAGATTAACGGTGAGAATGCTTTCGGCTACTTAAAGTCCGAGCGCGGCGTTCATCGTCTCGTAAGAATTTCTCCGTTCAACGCGAACGGAAAGAGACAGACCTCCTTCGTATCCTGTGATGTTATGCCGGATATCGAGGAAGATCTGGATATCGAGATCAACCCGGATGACCTGCGGATCGATACCTACCGTTCCAGCGGTGCCGGCGGACAGCACATCAACAAGACGTCATCTGCAGTCCGTATCACCCATATCCCGACCGGCGTTGTTGTCCAGTGTCAGAATGAGCGTTCCCAGTTCCAGAATAAGGACAAGGCAATGCAGATGCTGAAAGCGAAACTGTATATGTTAAAGCAGCAGGCAAATGCAGAGAAGCTCTCCGACATCCGCGGCGATATCAAAGATATCGGATGGGGCAGCCAGATCCGTTCCTATGTACTCCAGCCATACACGATGGTAAAAGACCACCGGACCGGATTTGAGAGCGGAAACGTAAATGCGGTGCTCGACGGCGGACTCGACGGATTTATCAGCGCCTACCTGAAGTGGGAGAGCCTTGGACGGCCGCAGGTGAAGGGCGGACAGGACGTAGAATAGATCCGGAAGAATGACGGATGGACGGAAACAGATCCATACGAAACGATGGAATGGCCGGGCAGCCGGTGATAGATCAAAAAGGAATCAGATAAAGAAAATTAAGAAAGTGCGTCAGATGATGGAGAAATTCATTGTCTGGCGTACTTTTTTTAGGAAATTCCCTGGAGGTTCCTGTAAAGTGACATACTCCCACCACTTAGCTCACGCTTGAAGTGGGGGCTTCTCGTTCGATT
>ERZ1106915.1971-NODE-1971-length-13871-cov-6.219166_pt1 | contig 13871 bp, 12 predicted proteins | sample MGYA00403653_ERZ1106915 | MGnify/ENA primary metagenome ERZ1106915 (study PRJEB35170, sample SAMEA104062404) | human gut metagenome | biome: human gut; feature: human-associated habitat; material: faeces | place: Denmark | collected 2012-06-06 ... | reverse complement strand
GCTTTGGCTAAACATTTACTTTCGTACTGTCACAGTTTTACATTATATAATAGGTCGTTCGCAATGTCAACGGCTTTTTAAGCTTTTTATAAACATTTTTAAATGATTATCCACAATTCTGCATCATAATACAGAGCTTATCCACTATCACATTTCTTAATCGTGTACATTTTACAGCCGCAAATCTTTTAACTTAACTTTTAACCTGTTGTCTACACCATAATCCTACAGTCCGGTAATTTCCAACCCCTCCTATATATCCTCTTTATCTAACCGATTACCCCTAGAGCTCCGTGTTGGTAATTGTCACGGAGCCGCCTATATATCCTCTCTCCTAACCGATTAACTCCAGTAACAGCATATAGCACGCTGTCCCTGCAAATATGCCTGCAAGCGTATTGTGCTTCCATTTATATGTAAAAATAACTACCGCCGATGCTATCACAGCAGGAACGCCTTCACTGGCAGGTTCCTTTATGGCACCCTTGAAGCAATATACAATAAGCACAGCCATAATAGCCGAAGGAAGAACCCTCCCAAGTGCAGACACCTTGTCAGGCAGGCTGTTTTTTCCGTAAAAATCAGAAAAGGCAATGCCCTGAGAAAAAATGTTATGACAGCGGATAATAAAATCGCTGCTATAATATATTTAACGTCCACTTCTTCCACCTGCCTTTACGATGTCATTTTCCTGCTCTTCGCCGGATGTGCTTTCCTCACTTATATTTTTCTCTTTGCCGTTACCGCCTCCGGCTCCTGTAAGAATCAATATCGCAGATACAATAATGAGTGCAGGCAGCATAAATGCCGACTCGCCGAATATAAGCAGGCAGATTACCGCCACAATAATGCCGCTCACAGCAGGAAAATGCACCTTCGTCTTCTCCCATTGGTCAATGAATATAATAATGAACAATGCTGTCATGCAAAAATCAATACCCTTAAGCTCAAACGGTATCAACTGCCCAATCGCTCCCCCCGCAACCGCTCCTACCATCCAGCTTATCCTTGCTATCAGCGCAACAAAAAACATCATGTCATAGCGCTCTTTTCCCTGCTCCTTTATGGTACAGTTGACGGCATAGGTTTCATCAGTCATCGTGTGAATCATATATGGCATTCTGCGCCCCATCCTCTTAAAATCCTCGACAAATGTTACCGAATAAAACAACTGCCTGCTGTTCATCAACAATGCAGTGACAGCTATGGTAAGATAGGATGCTCCGCTGCTTAAAAATGTTATCAGAACGAACTGAAATGCCCCTGTATAGACCGTAAGGCTTGTAAACAATGAATAGTACCATGCAAACCCTGCTTTCTGCATCATCATGCCGTAAGCCATGCTTACAAAAAAATAGCTGCACATTATCGGAATTGCTTTGATAATGGCAGCTTTAAAAATCTTATTTTCTTTTAAACGTGAAATACTCCTCATCAGCTTAATTCCTACTATTCTGCTCGAATTTATTTTTTTTACAGTATTCCACGTTTTAATAAGCCTGTCAAGTGTCACTGCATCATTTAACCTTGCCGGCACATTAATGCATTGATATTATGCACAATTAAGTACTCAGAGTACTTGCATAAGATTACAAAAAATTTATGTGCTTTCAAGCCTACAAAAGCAATCATAAGCAGCATTACTCCGAATAAACTGATTTTAATTGCTTTTGAAGTCAGTAACAGTGCAAAACATTTATCTATCATTTATTAGAAATAAGTATCAGAAAATCTAAATATCTTTTTAATCGACTTAATAAACTTCATATCAGAAATCAAGCTAGATTGCCTGCTCACCATTCACATAGAGATGATATCCGTTTGCTGTGATGTTGGCCAATTCTCCTGTGAAGCTTGTCACATAGCTGTCGGCTGTCAATGTCCATGTTGATGTATCATCAAGTGTCACATTTACTGTTCCGCCTCCTCTGTCGCTTCTGATTGCGGTTGCTGAATTACCGTTAGTTGCGCCGTCAACTCTCAGTGCATTCTCGTCATCACCATCCGAAGTATAGGTAGCTGTGCTTACAGATGTATCCTCAGTTATAGTATTTGCTGCGGTTCCGTTAGTCACTTCACTGCTTCCGCCAAATCCATTTCCAGCATTTAAATTTTTAACTGTAATCTTTGTCGCATTTTTGTCATTGTCAAGCTCGAACTCAAGCACACTTCCGACAGCTATATCATCAATCGTTCCTTCAGAACTTCCCTGCAAAAACTCAACCGTGATTTCTGTATCATCTGTCACATTGAATGTAACACTTTCACCTGATGCAGTAAATGTGCTTCCACCGAATCCGCCATTTCCGCCGGGCATCTCACCCGGTGCATTTCCTTCCGACTTATCTGTGCTAGGTGCTTCCCCTTCCGGCTTATCTGCGCTCGGTGCTTCTCTGTCTGAATTATCTCCGCTCGGCGCTTCCCCCTCCGGCTTATCTCCGCTCGGTGCTTCCCCCTCCGGCTTATCTCCGCTCGGCGCTTCCCCCTCCGGCTTATCTCCGCTAGGTGCTTCCCCTTCCGGCTTATCTGCGCTAGGTGCTTCTCTGTCTGAATTATCTCCGTTCGGCGCCTCTCCACCCGGCATAGCCGTGTCAAGTTTTCCCAAATCTGCCGTTATCTTATTACCATCAACCGCTGTGACTGAGCCATACTGTGTACCTGTTTCCTGCTCGCCTTTTTCTGCTTGACTGCTCTCATCTGTTTTCCCATTCTGTGTATTTTCCATGGTTGTCCGGGCTGTACTTTCACTCACCTGTGATGTTGCAGCTAAGCTGTCATTCCCTTTTGCCGCACAACCTGTCATCATAGCTGTTATAAGTAATGCTGTGCACCCAAGTGCTGCTGCTTTTCTATTTCTCATTTTAAAAACCTCCTGTATTAAGTCGCTGTTCTTTATGTGACCCAATATAAAGAATATCTGTGTTTAAAATCTGTGGGTAATGTTAAAAAAATGTGAAAAGCAGATAATAGTAATTGAAATGAACCTCTTTTTCCTATATATTATGATGATATCAATGTTCAAATCAGAAATGTTTAACCATAAGGAGTCCGCATATGGATTTAAAGCAGTACACTCACGAACTTATATATGAAGGAAAATACATCCCTCTGACTGACAGCCTTGAGCAGTTTAGGATTGTATGTCCTGAGTACGCTCCGCACGAAACGGAGATAAAGCCCTATCCCCTTCCGGCGTCCGAGCACATCTTCGCACTCATATGGGAGATAAATCCGAAACACGTCGTCTCGGCAACCATCCGTCCATCCGAGCCGCACTTTATCTACTCGAAGGAATTCACACCGGGAATGAGAACCCAGATGCATTCCCACGAATATCTCGAATTATTTTACATAATTGACGGAGAATACAGGCAAAAAATTCTGGGAAACGAATATGTATTCCATAAAGGTGAGCTTTGTCTTATAGACAGGAACTGCCAGCATCAGGAAATACTGGGCGAAAAGCCCGCTGCCATACTCTTCCTCGGAATCACCAATATCATGTTCGATGGTGTTATGGAAAAACAGGTAAGCACCGAACGAATATCATCATTTTTAAAGACGGCACTGCTTAAGCAAAAATCTCTCCAACAATATCTGCATTTTAAGCCACTGTCTGCACAGGCTGTATCCGTAAGCAATGCGAAGCTTTCATCAGGCGCAGCCGCTTCTAGTGCAGGCAGCGAAAATGCTTCATCCCTTATCGAAAGCACTCTGATGCAGCTTTTAACCGAACTTGAACGCCATGACGAGGCTTCTCCTTATATATGTCAGGGGCTTCTTCTAAGAATATTTTACATACTAAGCACTCAGTATGATTTTTCTATCTCTCAGAAGCTTCGCCATGAAATGAATGGGATTTTATTTGACGAAATCACAAAATTTATCAATGAAAATCTTGCAGGCATATCCCTTGCGTCACTTGCAGATGAATTTCATTTTCAGGAAGATTACTTTAACAGATTACTAAAGACCCGGACAGGACTCACCTATACGGAATATCTGCAACAGTGCCGGTTAAAGAAAGCAGCGGAGCTTCTGCGCTCTACCAGCTACAGCATAGACTATATAATGGAGCTCATCGGCTACCATAACAAAGGCTATTTTTACCGGATATTCCATGAGCAGTATAAACTGACTCCGGCAAAATACCGCGCAGAACACAAGTCCAAAGCCGCCCATTAATCATCTATGTGCGTGTATAACGTGTTATGCTTATGCATTTTGGCTCCGTTGTCCGAAGCAAGTTGTTCTAAGGACTCTGATAAATGTTTTCTATTCGTCCGCCACCGAAGCCGGCATACATCCTTGTATGCATTGCTTCTAAAGCAGCATCCTTGCTGCTTTTGGCTAATGAGCAGACAGAGTCCTAATAACAACTAAGCTTCTCCCAAAAGTCGTAAAATGCATAACCATAACACGTTATACACAATTAAGTTTACATGTTATGTTTTTACACCCCAATTTTTTATTTAACTACAAAAGGCGTGTACAGATAATCAAATCTGCACACGCCAAAATATTAATCTCGCTTTCAACTATTAATATAGTTATCCGTTATCTCGCCACTATTCACAGCAGCCCATTTTCACTGCTTCACATTAAAGGCCTTGATTCCCGGATATACTGCTGCCTTGCCAAGCTCCTCCTCAATTCTCAGAAGCTGGTTGTACTTTGCAACACGCTCAGAGCGGCTAGGTGCCCCTGTCTTAATCTGACAAGTGTTAAGAGCAACTGCAAGGTCTGCGATTGTCGTATCAGCCGTCTCTCCTGAACGATGTGAGGATATGGCAGTGTAGCCTGCCTTATGAGCCATCTTGATTGCTTCAAGAGTCTCCGACACTGAGCCAATCTGGTTAAGCTTTATAAGTATTGCATTTCCCGCGCCAAGATCTATGCCCTTTGCAAGTCTCTCAGTGTTAGTAACAAAAAGGTCATCACCTACAAGCTGTACTCTGTCTCCAAGTCTCTTAGTAAGCTTCTGCCAGCCTTCCCAATCCTCCTCATCAAGTCCATCCTCGATTGAGATTATAGGATACTTCTCGCAAAGCTTAACCCAATGCTCAATAAGCTCCTCCGCAGTATACTCAGTTCCCGCCTTCGGAAGCTTATAGAAGCCTTTGCCCTTCTCACTCTTCCATTCGGATGAAGCCGCATCCATCGCAATCTTGAAATCGCGTCCCGGCTCATAACCGGCCTTCTTAACTGCCTCTAAGATTGTCTCAATAGCCTCCTCGTCAGATTTAAGCGCCGGTGCAAAACCTCCCTCATCACCTACAGAGGTTGCAAGTCCGCGTTCCTTTAATATGGAAGCAAGTGCATGGAATACCTCAGCACACCATCTTAAGCATTCCTTAAACGATGGAGCTCCTATAGGCATAATCATAAATTCCTGAACATCAAGTCCTGATGAGAGCGCATGGCAGCCGCCATTTACAATATTCATCATAGGAACAGGAAGTCTGTTTCCTGATATTCCTCCAAGGAAACGATAAAGCGGAATGTCAAGTGATATTGAAGCCGCTCTTGCTGTCGCAATCGAAACTGCAAGAATGGCATTGGCACCAAGCTTTGATTTATCCTTAGTTCCGTCAGCTTCAATCATGGCTCTGTCAACCGCATATATATCGGATGCATCAAGTCCTGTGACCGCATCATTTATAATAGTATTGATATTCTCAACTGCCTTTAATACACCTTTTCCAAGATATCTGGATTTATCACCATCCCTAAGCTCAAGCGCCTCAAATTCACCTGTTGATGCACCGCTTGGAGCAGTTCCTCTTCCAACAGTTCCATCTGCAAGATATACCTCCGCCTCAACTGTAGGATTTCCTCTTGAATCTAATATCTCTCTTCCGATAACCTTCTCAATCTCAAGATAATTCATTGACCTAATCTCCCTTCCGCCGCCTTACCACAGCGCAAATAGTAATGCATAAGCCGATACATGGCAATCCATGCCGGTTATGTTACCTCAACGGAAGGGCCAGACAAACCCTTCCGAAAGAAGTATTAAATGATTATTCACAAGTTAGTATTATCTAACTAAAGTTATAGTATACTATCTCGTTGTAATTGTCAAGAATTATCCCAGCCATTTTTTTAAAATTCCGGTAAGTCTCTCAAACTCCAACGGCTTCGCGATATGTTCATTCATCCCGGCAGCGTATGCTGCCTCAACATCCTCGGTAAAAGCATTGGCTGTCATGGCTATTATAGGTATGTTTTTTGCATCCTCCCTGCTGGACGACCTTATTTTTCTTGCCGCTTCATATCCGTTCATCACAGGAAGCTGAATATCCATGAAGATAAGCTTATAATATCCGGGTTCATGCTGTTCATACCTAGCTACGGCTGCCCTTCCATTCTCGGCAAGCTCAACATTCACACCTGTTATCCCGATAAGCTCTGCCGCAACCTCCGCATTTCTTTCATTGTCCTCAACCAGCAGGACATTCTTACCTTCGTATATCTTGTAATTCTCTTCATATAATGCATTATTTGTATCATATGTATTATTGCCGCTTTTCTCTTTTTTAATCATATTGTTACGGCAGCTTTCCTCTGGCAGCTTAAGAAAAATTGTGACCGTAAATTTCGAGCCCTTGTTGACTTCACTCTCAACCTGAATTGAACCGTCCATCATGGAGACAATGCTCTGTGCTATTGAAAGTCCAAGCCCGGTTCCCTCTATCTTGTTAATTCGTGTATCCTCAGCTCTTGAAAAAGGCTCAAACATGTACTCCATGTATTCCTTAGTCATACCTATACCGTTGTCCTCAAAAATCATCTCATAACAGCCAAGCACCGGAGAACGCGACTGTTTTTCACTCAGAGCTATCCGTATTTTTCCATGCTCAGGTGTATATTTGACAGCATTTCCAAGAAGATTTACGAACACCTGCTGTATGCGCTGTGAATCACCCACAACAATCCTATGAACAAGAGGTTCTATCTCAAGCTTGAGTTCATGATGCTTTTCATCCACAACAGCCTTCGACATGTCCAAAAGGTTATGTATCAAATCCACAATGTCAAATTGCTCTTGTGTAAGTTCAAAGCTGCCCGCCTCAATTTTGCTCAAATCTAGCACCTCATTGAGCAGTCCTAACAAATGTGTGCTGGACATTTCAATTTTTCTCAAGCAGTCAGAGACTTTCCCGTCATCGCCTACATGCATCCTCGCTATTGCTGTCATTCCCATTATTGCGTTCATAGGTGTTCTTATATCGTGGCTCATCCGTGAGAGGAAGTCCGATTTTGCCTCGTTGGCCTGCTTAGCTGACTCATATGCCTTCATAAGCGATATTTTTTTCTTATATTCTTTCTCCCTAAGCTTAGTAACATCCTTTATGGTGCACATTGCCGTTACATCGCCTGCAATATCAGTGCGAACCATCAGGATTGTCTGCCTAAGTATCCTAATCGAATCCTCTCCACACAATTTTGACTGAAATTCATGTACTATCTCAGCTTTGCCATTCAAAAAAGATTCCATCAGGCTTTCGCGATTATAGACCTTTATAAAGCTCTCCTTCTCCTGTCCGGCAACCATTCTATCCGCCCATCTGTTCGCAAACTCATCAAATCTGCATGGAGCTGAAAGCCCAACCTCATTTAGTAAAGGAATCCTTACCCCACGAACATTCTCATATATCTCTTCCACAATGCAGTTGGCAGTAAGGTTGACATAATACACTGTCGAAGCACCTGATGTCATCGCCTGTCTGTAACGTTCTTCACTTATAAGGTTCTTTCTAAGCTGCTCATTTATCTTTTCAAGTCTTTCCTTTGTCTCTATCTCGGTCTTTCTACGCTCGTCAATAATAGACAAAAATATAACAACAACCAGCTCATCATCATTATGACTGATTACATTTGCTCTTATCTCAGTCCAGTGGCATCCATCAGAGAATTCCTGCGGTATTTCAAGAACAAGTGAATTTCTGTGTTCCTTAAAATGCTGCTTAACACGCTCTTCGCTGAAATATTTCTCGAATTTTCCGCGATATTCATACGGCACTCTGTTGTACACATATTCATACACATTATCATACTTAGTCCGTCTTGGCAGTACCGCCTCCACCAGCCCATTTGCAAACAGCTCACAGATATCCTTCGTCAAATCTGCGTAGACAATACACAGATATGAATTGCTCATGGCAGCAAAAATTGCATTTTTTTCTTTTTCCATGAGCTTCTCTCTCTGAATGTCCGCCTCAACATTTTTTGCGCTCATGTACACACAGTTGACATTTCCGTCCTTGTCCGCAAGCGGAGTCAAAATTATCTTCAAGGATTCCGGCAGCCCCGATTCGCCCATTATATGCACATTGAATTCTGTCTCCTGCTTAATCCTTGATAAATTATGTAAATCCATCTGCCACACAAAAAAGCGGTAATCCTGACTGTATATATATTCTTCTGCAAGCGTCCCCATGAACTCTTCATAATCATACTTCAGTCCTGTCAAATCCGGGCGTTCACTTGCATGCATGATTATCACTGAGCCTGCAACAATATCCATCTCCAGACACAGATCCATAAAGCCCATCATGTTATGAAACAGTACACGATTATACTTATATTTGTGAATATCGTACTCTGCATCAGAGCAGCCGTAGCTGTTCCTGCCTCCTCCCACTTCACGCTCATCATTCATACTCAATCACCTTGAGAGTAAGCCCCTTTGCAGGTGCTGTAGGACCTGCCTCCCTTCTGTCCCTCTTATCAATTATATTTTTTACTTCCTGTGGTTTTATCTGTCCTCTTCCCACCATGATTAACGTACCGGCTATGATTCTGACCATATTATACAAAAATCCATTGCCCTGTATAGTCATTGTCACAACATCATTCTCTCTTTCAAGTTCAAGAGAGTATACCGTTCTCACTGTATCCTTAACCTGACTTCCCGCTGCCATAAAACATATAAAATCATGTGTACCTACAATATATCCTGCCGCTTCCCTCATAGCTGCTATATCAAGGCTTCCTCTATAAAAATATGTATTTCTTCGTCTGTTAGGATCAGGCAGTGGTGTGTTGAGTATCCTGTACTGGTATGTCTTTTTGCAGTCACAATGCCTTGGATGAAAATTATCCTCCACCTGCTTCGATTCAACGACAACAACATCCTCAGGCAGCATGTTATTGAGCGCATACTTTATCTTGTCTGCCGGAATTGTCGTATCGCAGTCAAAAACAGCCACATTCCCCTCTGCGTGAACTCCTGCATCAGTACGGCTCGCACCAATCATCGGAACTTCCGTTCCCATAAGCTTGTTGAGGGCGCTCTTAAGAGTGCCCTCAACAGTTCTAAGACCCGGCTGTATCTGCCAGCCGCAATATTCTGTTCCGTCATAAGCTACGCGAAGCAAATAACGCATATATATCTCCATTCCATAAAAATATTTTACACCGATAAACCTAAGCGTCTTGTGAAATCTTTGTCAATTATCGGCTGAGAGCCTTTTCAAGCTCCTTTATCACAATCTTTAATGCCTTTATTCTTGCATAGTACTTATTATTTGACTCTAAAATATGCCACGGAGCAAAATCAGTGCTTGTCTTTTGTATCATCTCATTGACAGCATCCTCATACTGATCCCACTTTTCTCTGTTGCGCCAGTCCTCATCTGTAATCTTCCAGCGCTTCTGCGGATTGTTCTCCCTGTCATTAAAACGTGCAAGCTGCGTGTCCTTATCAATCTGCACCCAGAATTTTATAATGACTGCTCCCCAATCCTTTAATTCACGCTCAAATTCGTTTATCTCGTTGTAAGCACGCTGCCAGTCATTCTTGCTGCAAAAGCCTTCAAGTCTCTCGACCATAACTCTTCCGTACCACGTTCTGTCAAATATTGCTATATGTCCGGTCTTAGGCAGCCTTGTCCAGAAACGCCACAGATAATGTCTCGATTTCTCATGCGGCTCCGGGCTTGCTATAGGATGCACATCATAGCCTCTAGGGTCAAGTGCTCCTGCAATACGCTTTATATTGCCGCCCTTGCCTGCTGCATCCCAGCCTTCGTAGGCAATTATGACAGGTATCTTTTTGCGGTAAAGCTCGTTGTGAAGCTTCGCAAGCTTTTTCTGGCACTTTGCAAGTTCCTTTCTGTACTCTGTTACATCCATCTCTTTATCCGGGTCAATTTCAGAGAGCATTGGCATGCTCTTAAGCTTGAACTGATTTTCTGGTATCTTAGCTTCCGCAATTCCCGCCTCAAGCCTCTCGTCTATCTCCTCAAGCATGACTGACATAAGCTCAAGCTGCGCCCATTTCTGATGCTTGGCATCTATGATATGCCAAGGAGTTCTTCCACCCTCCGAGTATTGCATGAACATGTCATACTGCTTAAGGCACTTCTCATAGCTCTTATTCTGCCACTTATCTTTATCAGTCACACGCCAGCTAGTGTTCTTGTCATCGAGCAGCACGTCCATTCTTTTTCTCTGTTCTTTCTTGCTGATATGAAAAAAGAACTTAATAAGAAGATATCCGTTGTCCACAAGCTGTCTCTCAAAGCATTCGACAGAACGACATCCTCTGTCATACTCCTCCTGTGATATCGTACCGTTGAGCAGTGCAGTATTAAGCTCATCCATCCAGCTCCCATCTAGGAACATGAACTTGCCTGCTTCCGGTATCTGCGAAAAATACTTATACATAAATGGACGTCTTAACTCATCCTCCGATGGCTTGTCCATAGTCCTCACATCAAAGAAACGCGGGTCAAGCTCCTTTATAACCTTGCCAAGCACACTTCCCTTGCCTGCCGCATCCCAGCCGTCTAAAACAACCATTACCGGAAGCTTCTTTTCCTTGACCTGTATCTGCACATCCATAAGTCTCTTTTTAACTGCCTCGATACCTTCATTTATCTCTGCATCATCAGGCCGCTCCGGTTTAATCCATTTATCAAGCATATTCTACCCCTTTTCTCTGCCATACGGCAGCTAGACATTCCCGATTAACATTAATATTTTACCACATTTAAGCTTTAAACAAAACATATTTTTACCACAATCATAAGCGCAAGATATGCCAAAATCACAATATATGCGGTTCCATCCGCTTTTTTATACTTTAACGGCTTCATCTTAGTTCTCCCCTCACCGCCTCTGTAACACTTAGCTTCCATCGCAGTCGCCAAATCATATGCACGCCTTATCGCAGATATAAAAAGCGGCACCAAAAGCGGCACCATCGCCTTAGCTTTTTTGACAATACCGCCTGTCTCAAAATCGGCGCCTCTTGCCTGCTGTGCTTTCATTATCTTGTCTGTCTCGTCTATCAGAATCGGAATAAATCGCAGCGCAATCGACATCATCATAGATATTTCATGTACCGGTATCCTTATTACTTTCAAAAAGCCAAGGCTCTTTTCAAGTCCGTCAGTCAAATCATTAGGAGTAGTGGTAAGCGTCATAAGCGATGAACCCATTATAAGAAATACAAGTCTCACCGCCATTGCCACCGCAATATAGACACCTTCCTTGGTGACTTTAATCTTCCATATCTGAAAAATAACTTCTCCGTCCGTCAAAAATATATTAAATATAACGCTGAACAGAAGAAGCATGAAGACTGCCTTAAGTCCTCTGAGAATAAATTTAACCGGAACTTTTGACATCCTGATACATGCAAACAGAAAAATTCCCGCTATCGCATATATAAGAATATGTTGCCCCAAAAACAGCGAAATAATGTATATAAGCGTCCAGAACAGCTTCACTCTCGGATCAAGCTTGTGGATGACTGAGTTAGACGGATAATATTGTCCTATTGTTATGTCCCTTAACATTTAGTAACCTCCAAGTGCCTTCTTAACGGTAGCTACCGCATCTTCCATTGTTATCGCATCCGTATCTACGTCAAAGCCTTTTTCCTTCAGGTCATTCAGTATATATGTAAGCTGCGGCGCTGCAAGTCCCATGCTCTCAAGCTCTTTATAATTCCTGAATACCTTCTTCGGTACGTCATCGTACATCACCCGTCCATGGTCAAGCACGATAAGTCTTCCGACATACTTCGCCACATCCTCCATGCTGTGTGACACAAGTATTACTGTTATGCCTGTCTCGTCATGAAGCTTTTTTATCTGGTCTAATATCTCATCCCTGCCTTTCGGGTCAAGTCCCGCTGTAGGTTCATCGAGTATAAGCACCTCCGGCTTCATCGCAAGCACACCCGCAATGGCTGCTCTCCTCTTCTGTCCTCCTGAAAGTTCAAATGGCGAATTGTAAAATAACTCCTTAGGAAATCCTACCATCTCAAGTGCATTAAATGCCCTCAATTCCACTTCTTTTTTGTCAAGTCCGAGATTCTTCGGGCCAAAGCATACGTCCGTAAATACATCGCTCTCGAAAAGCTGGTGTTCCGGATACTGAAATACAAGCCCAACCTTGCTTCGCAGATTCTTCATCAAAAAGCTCTTATCGTAGATATCCTGACCATCATAATATATCGTACCGCTTGTAGCTCTCAAAAGTCCGTTAAGATGCTGTGTCAGTGTCGATTTTCCTGAGCCTGTATGGCCGATAAGCCCTATAAACTCACCTTTATCTATTGTCAGGCTCACATCATCAATCGCCTTCTTCTCAAAACCGCTTCCTTCGCTGTATACATAATTCACCTTATCCAATATGATTAGCATGAAGTACTCCTTTTTTATAATACTTTATGGTTCTTTATTTTCAGAAGCTCCTCTGTAAATTCAGATATTGTAAGAATTCCTCTCTTCATGGGAATTCCTGCCTTCTCAAGCTCAAAAGCAAGCTCCGTAGTATGAGGTACATCAAGTCTTAATGCTTTTAACTGCTCAACCTTCGAGAAGACCTCTCTCGGTGTTCCGCTCATCACGACTTTTCCCTCATCCATGACGAAAACCTTATCAGCTCCAATCACTTCATCCATATAATGTGTTATAAGAATTACTGTCACATGCTCATCCTTGTTGAGCTTGGTTATCGTTGCAATAACCTCCTTGCGTCCGTTAGGGTCAAGCATTGCTGTAGGCTCGTCAAGGACGATGCACTTAGGTTTCATCGCAAGTATTCCCGCTATTGCGACTCTCTGCTTCTGTCCTCCCGACAGCTTATTGGGCGAGTGGTGACGATATTCTGTCATTCCTACCGCCTCCAATGATGCATCAACACGCTCCCATATCTCATCAGTCGGCACGCCAAGATTCTCCGGTCCGAATCCAACATCCTCCTCAACTATAGTTCCTATAATCTGGTTGTCCGGGTTCTGGAATACCATCCCGGCTGTCTGCCTTATATCCCAGAGCTTATCTGTATCCTTAGTGTCCATACCATCCACCCATATACTGCCCTCTGTCGGTGAAAGAAGTGCATTTATATGCTTTGCAAATGTAGATTTGCCGGAACCGTTATGCCCTAATATAGCAATAAACTGTCCCTGTTCTATATCAAGAGAAACGTGATCCACCGCTGTCTTCACGTTCTCAATATTATCCTCGTCATCTCTGATTATATATTCAAATGTAAGGTCCTTCGCCTGTACTATATTCATTTTAGTCCTCTCTTAAGCTTATCGTTCAACCATATGCTTTTCCAAGTCTTCTGCTCTTTTGCTGCATTAATCCGCAATCTGACTGCCCTTTTGCAGTTCTCATCCTGCATTTCAATTCAAAATAATCTGCAAAAACAACATCTCTATTCAGAAAAAGCGAATGCTGCTTAGCAACATTCGCTTATCGTTCATTTAATATCAATCATATTGGCAATCCGCTTTCGCTTCCTGCCTATATAAAATAAACGATGTAAAGCATCTTTTATTTTATATATTATACTAACTCGATTACTACTTCCATAGCAGCATCGCCCTTACGTGGTCCAAT